>PDWI01005672.1_pt1 | contig 15995 bp, 13 predicted proteins | sample 1430891 | NCBI WGS metagenome assembly PDWI01 (sample SAMN01162508, study PRJNA174530) | Oral metagenome, whole genome shotgun sequencing project. | biome: Marine environment; feature: Marine mammal; material: Swab sample of the gingival sulcus; isolation source: swab sample of gingival sulcus...
GCGCGGCCCCGCGCGCGATACGGATTTACGCGATGAAGCGCGTTCCGGCGACCCGGCGGGGTAGGGGTGTTTGGTGGCATGAAACGGATATATCTGGACTATAACGCCAGCACACCCATTGCGCCCGAGGTGGCGCAGGTGATGCGTGAGGCGATGGAGCTTGGGTTCGGCAATCCATCCAGCGACCATTGGGCGGGCCGTCCGGCGCGGGCCTTGGTGGAGCGCGCGCGCGGGCAGGTGGCCGGGCTTCTGGGCTGCAAGGCTTCGGAAATCGTGTTTACCAGCGGCGGCACGGAATCCAATAACCATGCGCTGAAGGGCAGTTTCTTTGCCAGCAATCATGCGACACGTCACTTCATCACCAGTGCGATTGAACATCCCGCTACGTTGATGCCGCTGAAATTTCTGGCCGGGCTTGGGGCAGAGGTGACGGTTTTGCCGGTGGATGGTGCCGGTCGGGTCAATCCTGACGATCTGCGACAGGCGATCCGCCCGGAGACGATTCTGATCAGCCTCATGCATGCCAACAATGAAACCGGGGTGATCCAGCCGATTGCCGAATGTGCGGCCATTGCTCGGGAGCATGGGATTGCCTTTCATAGCGATGCGGCGCAGTCGGCGGGCAAGATCCCGGTGCGGGTGGCGGAACTGGGTGTGGATTTCCTGTCACTGGCGGGTCACAAGATTTATGCGCCCAAGGGGATTGGTGCGCTTTATATTCGCAACGGGGCGCCGCTTGAGCCGGTTATGCACGGGGCCGGGCATGAAAGCGGGCGGCGTGCGGGAACGGAATCGGCGCTGCTGACCGCTGCGCTGGGGCAGGCATGTGAGATGGTGTCCGATCTGAGTCCTATGGCGCAGGTCGGTGCCTTGCGCGACCGGCTTTGGACCCGGTTGCGGGACAAGCTGGGGGATCGGGTTGTGTTGAACGGCCATGCGGCGCCGCGCCTGCCCAACACCCTGAACCTGTCCTTCGTCGGGCGTGTCGGTGCCGAGATCCTTGCAGCGCTGGATGGGGTTGCGGCCTCGACCGGGTCAGCCTGTCATGCCGGGCAGATCACGCTTTCGCCGGTACTGAGCGCTATGGCGGTGCCGGAGCAGGTGGGTATGGGCGCGATCCGGTTTAGCCTGGGCCGTGAAACCACCGTGGCCGAAATCGACGCGGTTGCCGATCGGCTCCTGGCGGTTTTGCAGGGTTGATCCTTCAAAGATATTTCCATTACCGGCCCGGCACTGTTCGGGAATTTCCTGTTGGTTCGCCATGCGCATTATAGGATCGGTCGGTTTGGCTGACGCCATTCATTTCTCATTAAAAATACATTATTTCAAATGGTTACGGCGTCATTTATCCGTCGGGAAGGGTGCCAATTCGGATTCGCGTATGCCAGAGTTTCGAAAAAAATATTTCATCTTCGGGGGAGCTTGTCGAAACCTGACGGGAATAATGAACATCTGCAAATGATCGCTCTGGGAGGACGAAACATGCACAATTCCTATAAATCCATGAAGCTGCTTGCCGCTGGCGTTTTAAGCGCGCTGACGCTGGCCATGCCCGCGGCTGCCGAAGACACGGTGACGTTGAAATTTGCGAGCTTTGTCTCGCCGATGAGTGTCAACAATCGCGTGTCGGTTCCGGCTTTTATTGAGGCGGTGGAAGCTGCATCGGAAGGCACGTTGAAGATCGAGCATTATCCCGGCGGTACGCTCGGTTCCAGTCCGGCGACCCAGCTGAAGCTGGTCGAAGACGGTGTGGTGGATATCGCCGAAGTTGTGGCGGCCTACACGCCGGGACGGTTCAAGGAATTGGAAATGTTTGAGCTGCCTTTTGTTTTTGAGAATAGCCGTGAGGCTGGGCTGACCGCAAATGCCATGTATGAGGCGGGGCAGCTGAGTGGTTTTGATGACCTGCATCTGGTCGGCATTGTTGAAGTTGGTCCTTATGCGATTCATAGTGCCAAGCCGCTGGCCAGCCTTGAGGATCTGAGAGGTCAGAAAATGCGTGCGGGGGGCGCGGTTCAGGCGGAAATCATCAAGCGGCTGGGCGCTGTGCCGGTTGGTGGCATTTCGGCCACCAAGATTGCCGAGAACATTTCGCGCCGGGTGCTGGACGGCACGCTGATGGACGATGGAAACATGTTCAACTTCCGCATTGCTGACGCTGCTGCTTATCACGTCCGGAATGTGCCGCTGGGCAATGTTGCGGTGATCTTCCCCATGCGCAGGGATACGTACGAAGCCCTGCCGCCCAAGGCTCGTGCCGCTCTGGATAAATATGCCGGTGTCTGGTTTACGGATCTGCTCAACAGCAACCTGGATAAGCAGATCGAAGAATCGCGTACCAAACTGGCCGGGGACGATTCTCATACGGTTATCGAATGGAGCGACGCCGAGGTTGCCAAAGTGCGGGAATCGATGGAAGGCATCGAAGCTTCCTGGGGCGAAGGCGACAATCTCTATGGTGAGATGCTCAAGGCGCGCGATGCTGTTCGCGCGGCCAACTAAGTCACCTGAGGGCGGCGCTCATATGGGCGCCGTTCTTTCCTTTTAGCGGTTCGGTTTGAAGGACGTGTCATGATCTTAAGCGGCTTTAATCTGCTGTCGAAACTATCAAGGCTGATTGCGCTGATCGGCCTGACCGGCATTGTCGTTCTGGCAGTTGTTTCGATCGTGGATATTATCGGGAGAGAACTGTTTTCGGTTCCGGTCGGGGGGTTCAGTGACATTCTGGACCTCTGCGTGATCTTTTCCGCTGCGGCGTGTTTCCCGGCGTCCCTGCTGGCGCGTCAGCATGTGTCGGTCACATTTGTTGGTGCGGCTTTGCCACAGCCCGTGGGCCGGGTGCTGGATGCTTTCGGGCATCTGGCTGCCTTTGCTGTCATGTGCCTGATCACCTGGCAGGTGAGTGACCACGCGGTGTCGTTGGCCGGGACCGGCGAAGTCACATGGTTGTTGGCGCTGCCGGTCTGGCCGGTCTGGTTTGCAGTCAGTGCTATTTTCTGGATCGCGACCGCCGCCCAGCTTTTGGTCGTAGTGATCTTTCTGGGCATGTTGTTTGGGCACAAAGCGCCATTTGACCCGGAAGTGGAACTTGCTACCGAAGACTCCGGCATGGGAGAGGGAATATGACGCCTATCGAAATCGGCCTGCTGGGTCTTGCCTGTCTGGTTCTGGTCATCGCGCTGCATGTGCCTGTGGGCATTGCCATGGCGGTTGTTGGTGCGGGGGGCTATTTTGCCCTGACGGGAAACCTCTCGGGGATGTTTTCGCTGTTCGGGACGGAAACCGTTGCCATGCTTACCAATGCCGAATTTTCGGTCGTCATGGCCTTTTTGTTGATGGGGGGCTTTGCGGGAATTGCTGGTCTGTCGGGGGATTTGTATCGGCTGGGGAATGCCTGGATCGGCCATTTCAAGGGTGGCTTGGCGATGGCCACTATTGCCGGTTGCGGCGGGTTTGGCGCGATCAGCGGTTCGTCGATCGCCACCACGGCCACCATGTCGCGTATTGCTTTGCCGGAGATGGAAAAACGCAATTACCTGTTAACGCTTTGCGCGGGAACACTGGCGGCGGGCGGCACGCTTGGTTCGCTTATTCCGCCCTCGATCATCATGGTGATCTATGCGGTGCAGGTAGAGCAGTTTGTCATTGATGTCTTTCTTGCGGCCATCGGCCCCGGTATCCTGTCGATCCTGCTCTATTTTGCGGCTATTCGCGCGTATCTGTTACTAAACCCGGATGCGGCGGAAACCGCGCCGCGTTCGGACTGGAGCGAGCGTCTGGCGGTGACCCGCAAGTCCTGGGGTGCGGCGATGATCATTGTGGTGGTGATGGGCGGCATTTATAGCGGCTTTTTCACCGTCAATGAGGGTGCTGCCGTGGGGCTGGTGCTGACGCTGGTTTTTGCCTTTACGCGCGGGGCGCTGAAGGGGCAGGCATTCTGGAATACCTTGTTTGAGGCTGCCGGCTCCATTGCTCTGCTCTATATGATCATGATCGGGGCAAACCTGTTCACCTATTTCATGACCTTGTCGCATATGCCGTCCGAGATCGTTGAATGGGTGAAATCCTTCAACGTGCCGCCTACGGTTGTTATTCTGATCCTGGTGCTGATGTATGTTGCGCTGGGGGCGGTGTTCGATGCGCTGGCGGGCATGGTTCTGACTCTGCCGTTTGTTTTTCCGCTGATTGTGGGCATGGGGTATGATCCGATCTGGTGGGGCATCATTAACGTGATGGTCATTGAGATTGGCATGATCACCCCGCCGGTCGGGATTAATGTTTTCGTGCTTAAAGCGCAGCGACCTGACATTCCGCTGGGCACCATTTATCGCGGTGTGTTTCCGTTTCTGATTGCCAATATTATCGCCCTTGGTCTGGTGATCGCTTTCCCTCAAATCGCATTGTGGCTGCCGCAGGCGCTGCACTAAGTCGGAGACAGGTCCATGATGACAACAGATCAGGCGCTTCCACTTGAGGGGGTTATGGTTCTCGACTTTTCCCGTGTTCTGGCCGGGCCGTTTTGTTCGGCATTGCTGGCGGATTTGGGGGCTAACGTGATCAAGGTTGAGCCCCCCCACGGCGACGACCAGCGTCAGATGGGGGCGATGCGTAATGGGCACAGCATGAACTTTGCCCAGATCAACCGCAACAAACGGTCGATCCGGCTGGACCTGAAACGGCCTGAGGCGCGCGATATTGCCATCAAGTTGGCCAGACAGGCGGATATTGTGCTGGAGAATTTCCGCCCCGGTGTCGCTGCCCGGATCGGTATTGATTACGACACGCTGTCTGCGGTCAATCCCGGGCTGATCTACTGCTCCATCTCGGGGTTCGGGCAGGACGGCCCCTTCGCCAAACGCCCCAGCTATGACGTGATCGCGCAGGCGATGAGCGGTTTCATGAGTGTCACCGGCCCGGCTGAGGGCGAGCCGGTTTTTGCCGGGGATTCCATTGGGGATACCGTGTCGGGGCTGTTCGGAGCCTGGGCCATTTCGACGGCGCTGTTTCAGCGCACGCGCACCGGGCGCGGGCAACATTTGGACGTGGCGATGTTTGACAGCCTGATGACTCTGTTGCCCACTGCCGTGGCTCAATATCAACAGACGGGTGTGGCGCCGGGGCGTTCGGGGCATATGCATCCGCTGACCGCGCCCTTCGGCGCTTTCAAGGCCCGTGATGGGCGGGTGATCATCGCCGTAGCGAACAATGTGCTGTTTGAGCGTCTGTGCGATTGCATGGGGCGGTCCGAACTGACTGACGATCCGCGCTTTGTTTCGGATGCGGCGCGGCGCAGCAATGAAGGTGTTTTACGCGACTATATCGAGAGTTGGGCGAGCGCATATGGGGTCGAGGAAATCGTTGCTCTGCTGGGTGAGGCGGGGGTTCCGGCGTCGCCGGTCTGGGACGTGGCGCAGGCGATGGACAGCGTTCAGGCCAAGCATCGCGCACTTTTTGTCGAAGTTGACGATCCCGGCGTTGGGCCTTTGCGAGTGCCCCAGCAGCCGGTGCAGTTTTCGGCTGCCCCCGATGCGCCTGCGCGGCCTGCGCCGCGTCTGGGTGCCGATGCTCCGGCCATTTTGACCGAGGTATTGGGGCTGACCGAGGCTGAGATCACCGAGTTGCAATCCCTGAATATCGTTTGAGGAGACCGAGATGGACCTTGCATTTTCCGCTGACGACCGAGCCTTTTACGACCGGGTTCGTGATACGCTTTCGGCCGGTTTGCCCGCTGATATCGAGCGCAAGGAGCGACTGGGTCAGCGCCTGAACCGCGAGGACATGCTGCGCTGGCAGGATGTTTTGGCGGAGCAGAACTGGCTGGCAGCGGGCTGGCCGGCGGAATATGGTGGGCCGGGATTTGACGCCACGCGCCGCTATCTCTTCGAACAGGCCTATGGGTCGATCTACGCGCCGCCGCCGGTGCAATTTGGCATCACCATGGTTGGGCCAATCATCTACACCTATGGTTCGCCGGAACAAAAGGAACGGTTCCTGCCCGACATCCGCACCAACAAGGTCTGGTGGTGTCAGGGCTATTCCGAGCCGGGGGCAGGCTCGGATCTGGCCAGCCTGAAAACCCGCGCGGTGCGCGATGGGGATCATTATGTGGTCAATGGTCAGAAGACCTGGACGACCTGGGCGCATTGGGCCGACTGGATGTTTTGTCTGGTCAAGACCGACACCAATGTGAAGCCGCAGGCGGGGATCAGCTTTCTGCTGATTGATATGAAAACCCCCGGCATTACCGTGCGCCCGATCAAGACCATTGACGGCGACTATGAGGTCAACGAGGTGTTTTTGGAAAATGTCCGGGTGCCGGTCGAAAACCTGATCGGCGAAGAGGGCGCTGGCTGGGGCTATGGTAAAGCACTGCTGGAGCATGAGCGCTTCATCATGTCTGGCTCGGCCCGCTCGCGGCGTAACCTGAAGACCCTGCGCGAAGAGGTTGGCAGGAACAGTCCGTTCGACCGGGAATTCGCCCGGATCGGGGTGGAGTTGAGAGCGCTGGAATATCTGGAGCTGCGTCTGCTGTCGACCATGAACGCCGGGGGCAATCCGGGGCCGCGCGCTTCGGCGCTGAAAATCCGCGGCACCGAGATTGCGCAGGCCATTACCCGGCTGCGTCTGGAGATTTTCGGCCCTTCCGCCGCAGCGGTCTCGCAGGCCTTCATGGAGGCCGAAGGTCCGGCTTTTGGCCCGGATCACATGGGGTTTGCCATGCCCGCCTATCTCAATCTGCGTAAGCTGACCATTTGGGGCGGTTCGAATGAGATTCAGCGCATGGTCATGTCCAAAGCCGTGCTTGGGTTGTGAGGAGAAGAACGGATGAATTTCGAACACGATGAGATTGAACGCATGCTTGCCGACAGCGCCAGCCGTTACGCGCAGGAGACCGGCGGTATTGAAGCGGCACGAGCGGCGGTGCAGTTGCCCCATGGTTTTGACCGGGCGGCCTGGACCGGGATGGCGGAAATGGGATGGATCGGCGCGGCGCTGAGCGAAGAGGATGGCGGGTTTGATTTGGGCCCCGTTGGGCCGATGATTATTGGCGAGGCACTGGCTGCCGGGCTGAATGCGGCACCGTTTCTGGCCACGGCGGGGTTTGCTGCGCCGCTGTTGGCGCTGTGCGGCGCGGGGCCGTTGCAGGAGTTGCTCGCAGGGGAGGCCATCGTCGCTGTGGCGTGGCACGAAGCCGGGCGCGGATATGATCTGACCTCCGTAGAGACCCGTGCCGAACAGGCCGCTGATGGCTGGCGGCTGACCGGGGCTAAAACGGTGGTTCTGGCGGGAGATTGCGCCACGCACCTGATTGTCACGGCGCGGACAGACAACGGATTGGGCCTTTTTCTGGTGCCGGGAGATGCGGAGGGGCTGACCCGAGAGGCTATTCGGCTGGGCGACAATCGCGGCGCGGCGCATGTGCAGCTTGATGGTGTCGTGGCGGCGCGGCTGGATCCGCCGGGGCTGGCCGAGCCGCACTTGATGGCGGCTTACCATGTGGGGCTGATCACGGCGGCAGCGGAAAATCTTGGCGCGGCGCAGTCGGCCTTTGATGCAACGCTGGATTATGTGAAAACCCGCGAGCAGTTCGGGCGACCAATCGGCAAGTTTCAGGTTTTGCAGCATCGGCTGGTCGATGCCTCGATCAAACTGGAAGAGGCGCGCTCCCTGATCATGGCCGGGGCGATGGCTCTGCGTGAGGGACATGCCGAGAGGCAGGCGCTGGCCACGGCGGCCTGCGTGCAGTCCGTTTGGTCGGGCCGGGCGGTGGCGCAGGAGGCCGTGCAGATCCATGGCGGTATCGGTATGACCGACGAGCTGGCGATTGGGGATTACCTGAAACGGATCACGGTGAATGAGTTGCTGTTTGGCATTCCCTCGCATCATCTTGAGCGGTATACGGAGCTTGTTGCCTGAAACCGCCAACGGGCCAAAGAATAGATGGCGGGCCCAATCAAACGATGGTTTGCGTCATGGAAACCCGCCAGCTTGCCTACTTTCTGGCTGCCTGTCAGCATCGCAATCACGCGGCGGCGGCGCGGCTGTTGGGGATTGCGCCATCGACCCTCAGCACCAGTCTGAACCTGCTTGAAGAAGAGTTGGGGCTGGAGCTGTTTCGCCGCACGCGAGAGGGGTCATATCCAACCCGCGAAGCCCGCTGGCTGCATCAGGGGGCGGAAAATATCGTGCGTACTATCACGCGCGCCGAAAATTATTTTGCCTCCAAAAGTGATCAACCGCTGCGCCGCGTGTCGGTGCATGTGGCGGTGCAACTGGTGCTGGGACGTTTGAGCAAAGCCATGAGCGCCGCCATGAACGCGGTGCGCGACGATTACCCGGAGGTGTTTTTCGACGTCAGCTTTGGAGATCCCGGCAGATCTGATGCACCTGCGGAAATGGCGCCGGTGGATCTTTTGGTGCGCTATCGCAGCGGCCATGAGGCGCCAGCCCCGCTTGAGGTGACCCTGTTTGAAGATGAGTGGGTCATTGCCAGCAACACTGAATTGGGAGGGTTGCCAAGCGGATCGGTGTTGTCTGATGCGGATTTGGATGGGTTTGATCTGAGCTTGCCGCGTTTGCCTCAGGTGTTGCTCGATATGGCAGATGCCTACCGGGGGCGCCTTGGCCTTCGCCCCTTGCCGCATCGTTCTGACGATGGCGGCGCGTTGTCGCGCATGAGTCAGGAAGCGCGCAAGTTTGCTTTTTTGCTCCCCGCCAGCAGCCTGTCGGATCGGATCGGGGAACGACAGATAAACCTGTATCATCTGCGCGATCCGCTGGTTAGCAAACTGGTCGCGATTCCGCGCAGTAACGATCCGGTGCTGGTCGCGGTGGCGCGTCAGTTCTCCGCCAGAATCGGACAGCCTGAAGAAGGCCAGATTTACGAGCCACAGATCACGCTGCGGCAGGTCCATTATTACAACTCCGTTTGCGAAAGCGGCAATATTACGCGCGCCGCACAGCGGCTCCGGGTGGCGCAGCCTGCCTTGTCCAGCCAGATACACAAGATCGAAAAGACCCTGGGCTGTAAACTCTTCAACCGAAAACCAAGCGGCCTGGAGCTTACAGAAAAGGGCCGCGCTCTGCGGGTGATTACCAAGGCGCTGGATCGGGATGTGGTGCAACTGCACCGAACGGTCGCGACGGGGCTGAACCTGCGCGCCACCCGGCTGCGGATTGCGGTAATTCCATTGACCGACTTTCGCAGTTCCGTGGTGCAGGCGTTTACTCAGGCTTTGTGCGAGTGGCAGGAGCGGCACCCATTGATCACCCTGCAATTGCTGGAAGGTCCGACCGAAGTCATTCGGGACTGGCTGGCCGATGGTCATGTGCATTTTGGCGTGGTGGAAACCCCGCCGGATTATGGCGGGCGTCTGGCGCTTGGGGCGGCGGAACCGCTTGGGGTCATCGCTGCGACCGGGAGCGGCCATATACGCGATGGGGGCATCCCGGCCGGGGATCTGTCCCGGTTACCGCTGATCCTGCCAAGTTCGGTTTTTGGTCTGCGTAAACTTGTTGATGATGTTTTGACCGGGGAGCAGGCGCTCAAACCCGTGATGGAGATCAATTCTCTGACAACTACACTGGCGATGGTAGCGCAGGGAGAGTTGGTGACGATCCTGCCGCAATCCGCTTTGTCGGGCGATGCGGAGGCGGCGGGTCTGGTGTTTTGTCCGATCACCGATCCGGTCATCGAGCGTCGGCTTTATGCAATCTTTTCCAATGACCGGGAGTTGGCTCCTTATGAGCGGGATCTGATTGGTATTTTGCGGCGCAATCTGGAATAGGTGGCGTTGCGGTCCGGGGGGGGGGAATTCGTCAAAGCTTTTGGCCCAGTTCAAGATTTGTTAGCTACACCCGGCGATCTGAATAAGGGACACTCCTGGCAAACAAGGAGTCTCCAATGTCTATGAATTGCGATCTCGTGCTGCGCGGAACGGTCGTTCTGACGGATCATGTTCTGGAAAACGGCTATGTAGCCGTTACCGATGGAAAAGTTGTCAAAGTTGGTCAGGGTGCGGCGCCGGAAGCGGCGGAGTCGGAGGATTATGGCGATGCTTATATCCTCCCCGGCGCCATTGACGCGCAGGTTCACAGCCGCAGCCAAAAGGGGCAGGAAGGTTTTGAGTGGTCGACCCGGTCGGCGGCGGCGGGTGGAGTCACGACGATCGTAGACATGCCCTATGATGACGGGGATTTGATCTGTTCTGCGGATCGGGTTCTGGCCAAGGTGGACGAGGGGCATGAAAAATGCCGCGTTGATTTTGCGCTTTATGGCACCTGTCATCCCGAAGAAGGCGCTGCGCGCATTGCTGAGATGGTGGAGGCCGGGGTTTGCGCCTTCAAGTTTTCGACCTTTGGCACCCACCCGACCCGCTTCCCGCGCATTCCGCCGCAGATGCTCTATGCCTGTTTTTCCGAGATTGCCAAACATGGGTTGAGCGCCGGGGTTCACAATGAAAGCGACGAGATGGTCAATCATTTCGTAGCCGGGGTCGAGGCGCAGGGGATTACCGATTATCGCGCGCATGGACTGGGGCGTCCGCCGATCACCGAAACGCTGGCCATGGCCGAGATTTATGAGATTGGCGCCGTTTCGGGCTGCGCGGCTCATGTCGTGCATTGTTCGGTTGGGCGTGGTTACGAGCTTTGCGCCAGCTACCGTCAGCAGGGCCATCAAAGCACGGTGGAATGCTGCGTGCATTACCTCACGCTTTCGGAAGAGGAGGACGTTGCGCGTCTGGGCGGCAAGGCCAAGATCAACCCGCCGGTGCGTCCCCGTGCCGAGGTGGAGGCGATCTGGGCGCATCTGGCTGCGGGCAACGTGACTTTGGTGTCCACTGATCACGTCAGTTGGTCCGAAGATCGCAAGACCAACCCGGATATGGCCAAAAACTCTTCTGGTGTGCCGGGGTTGGAGGTGCTGTATGCGCTGCTGATCAAGGGGCTTTTGGAGCGTAACCTGCCACTCACCTGGGCGGCGCGGCTTTTGGCGGCCAATCCGGCCGCGCATTTCCGGCTGTCGCACAAGAAAGGCGCGCTGGAGGTGGGTAAGGATGCCGACATCGTGGTGATGGCCAAAAACCCCGGCGCGTATGATCCGGCGGCCAGCGGGCATAATGTGGTTGGATGGAGCCCCTATGCGGGCATTGATCTGCCCTATCGTCCCGCCGCCACCTACCTGCGCGGCACTCGGATATTTGATGGCGCCGAAGTGCTGGCCGAACCGGGACAGGGCGAATTTGTCTCGCCGCTGCGGGGGTGATCTCATGCCGGATAATACGATGAGCCCGGCTAACTGGCCGGTGGATGAGGCGCGGCTCTGGGCCGATGCGATGGCGCTGGGCGATCTGACCGAACCGGATGTGCCCTATACCCGTCGTGCTTTCAGCGAGATGTTTCTGAAGGGACGTGATTATCTGACCGCGCGGTTTCAGACGGCGGGGCTGGAGACTTCGATTGATGCGGCGGGCAACCTGATCGGGCGCCGCGCGGGCAGCGCGCCCGAGCTGGGCACGCTGATCATCGGCTCGCATAGCGATACGGTGCCCGGCGGTGGGCGTTTTGACGGGGTTGCGGGGGTTCTGGCCGGGCTGGAAGTAGCCCGTGCGTTGAAAGATGCGGGGATCACCCTGCGCCACAATCTGGAAATCGTCGATTGTCTGGCTGAGGAAATGAGTGTCTTTGGCCTGTCCTGTATCGGCTCGCGGGGCATGACCGGGCATCTGGAGCCTGACATGCTGGCCTATCAGAATCCCGAGGGCGAAGACCTGGCCGCAGGTATTGCGCGGATGGGCGGTGACGTCACCCGGTTGCCGCAGGTCGTGCGCGACGACATCTGTGCCTATCTGGAGCTGCATATCGAGCAGGGACGGGTGCTGGAAAGCGCCGGGGAAGACATTGGTGTGGTGACCAATATCGTCGGCATCATGCGGCTTGAAATCACTGTGACCGGGCTGGCCGATCATGCGGGCACCACCCCGATGGATCTGCGCCGCGATGCGTTGAGCGGGGCGGTGGAGGTGGTTGCCGCCATCCGTGACAAGGCGCGCGAGATTGCCGGGCGTGGGGAGGGCTATTTCGTCGCTACCACCGGCGAGTTTGATATCCAGCCGGGCGCGGCCAATGTGGTTCCGCGCGAGGTGCGTCTGGTGATTGATGCGCGGGCCGAAAACCCGGCGCTGATGCAGGAATTCCTTCGCTTTGCGCAAAATGATCTGGCCTCTCTGGTCAGCGCACAGGGGGCGGAGTTTTCGGAACTGAAAGTCCTGTCCGACAGCGCTCATACCGAATGTGATGATGCTTTACAGGAACAACTGGCTCAGGCCGCCGAAGGGCTGGGGCTGAAATGGCGGCGTATGGCCAGCGGAGCCGGGCACGACGCGGTGTTCTTTTCCCGTATTGCGCCAGCGGCGATGATTTTCATCCCTTGCCGTGCGGGCCGCAGCCATACCCCGGAAGAATGGACCGAGCCGGGACAATTGTCCGCAGGCGCTGCGGTCCTGTTTGAAACAATCCGGCAGCTGGACGCCGCAGAGGGTGCCGCCGCCGCAGAGATTACAGCGAACAAGGAGGAATAACATGGGCCGTATTCTGACCCAGGAAGATGTAGAATTTGCGATCAAAGGCGGGTCTGTCTATGCCGCCGGGGGCGGGGGCTGGGCCGATCATGGCCGGATGTTGGGCACGGCTGCTGTCAATGCCGGTCAGCCCGAGTTGGTCAGTATGGATGAGGTCGAGGACGATGCCTGGATCGCTACCGCCGCAGCCATCGGCGCTCCGGCCGGGACCACCGACTGGCAGATGCTGGGCATGGATTATGTTAACGCCGTGCGCCTGCTGCAAGAGCGCCTTGGAGCGCCGGTTTATGGTCTGATGGTGGGTCAGAACGGTAAGTCATCGACCATGAACGGCTGGCTGCCCTCGGCGGTTCTGGGCTGCAAGGTGATCGACGCGGTTGGAGACCTGCGCGCACATCCGACCGGCGACATGGGTTCCATCGGCATGGCCAACTCGCCTGAGCCGATGATCCAGACCGCCGTTGGCGGCAACCGCGCCAACAATTCCTATATCGAGCTTGTCGTCGAGGGGGCGACCGCCAAGGTCTCGCCAGTGCTGCGCACGGCGTCTGATATGTCGGGCGGGTTCATCGCCTCTTGCCGTAACCCGCTGCGGGCCGCTTATGTGCGCGATCATGCGGCGCTGGGGGGGATCTCTATGGCGCTGGCGTTGGGGCAGGCGATCATCAATGCCGAATCCAAGGGCGGCGCGGCGGTGATCGACGCGATTTGCGCCGAGACCAGAGGCAGCATCGCCATTCAGGGCAAGGTGGTGAAAAAGGCCGTGGTCTACACCAATGAGGCCTTCGACATTGGCACCATCACGGTTGATAGCGGCAAGGGGGTCTATACCCTGCATGTGATGAACGAATACATGGCGCTGGACGGGGCCGATGGCAGCCGCATCAGCACCTATCCTGATGTGCTGAGTACGCTGGACATGAACGGCCACCCGCTGAGCGTCAGCGAGGTTCATGAAGGGCAGGAAATTGCCGTGCTGCATGTGCCGAAATCGGTAATTCCGCTCAGTTCGAGTGTGACCGACCCGGCGGTTTATCCGTCCTGTGAAAAAGCGATGGGCATCGAACTGGCCCGTTATGCGCTGGCTGACTGAGGAGAGGCGACATGAGTGCAAAACGAGAATTTAATGTCACTTCGGGCAACGCGCTGCGCTGCAAGGGCTGGCGTCAGGAGGCTCTGCTGCGGCTTTTGGAAAATGTGCTGGCAGTTGGGGAAGACCCCGATAATCTGGTGGTTTATGCCGCGCTGGGTCGCGCCGCACGCGACTGGCCATCGCATGATGCCATCGTTCATGCGCTGAAAACCATGGATGAGGATGAAACCCTTGTGGTGCAGTCGGGCAAGCCAATCGGCCTGATGAAAACCCACGATAAGGCGCCGCTATGCGTCATGGCCAACTGCAATATGGTGGGTCAGTGGGCCAAGGCCGAGAACTTTTACAAATGGGAAAAGGAAAACCTGATCTGCTGGGGCGGTCTGACGGCGGGGGACTGGCAGTATATCGGTTCGCAAGGCGTTATTCAGGGCACCTACGAGATTTTCTGCCGCATCGCCGAGCGGCATTTCGACAACGATCTGAGCGGCCGCTTCATTCTGACCGCAGGTCTGGGCGGTATGGGCGGCGCCCAGCCGCTGGCGGGGCGTATGGCCAACGCTGCGACCCTGTGCATTGAGATCGACCCGGAGCGGATTCAGAAGCGGATCGAAATCGGGTTTTTAGAAAAACAGGCTGCAACGCTGGACGAAGCTCTCGCGATGATCCAGGAGGCGGTGCAGAACAAACAGGCCACGTCGGTCGGCCTGTGTGCCAATGCCGCTGATATTTACCCGGAAATACTGCGCCGGGGTATCATCCCGGACATCGTGACCGATCAAACCTCGGCCCATGATCTGGTCTATGGTTATGTGCCCAACACCCGCACCCTTGAGGAAGCCCGCGCGCTGCGCGAGGATCACAAGGATGTGCTGATGCGCGAAAGTCAGGCCAGCATCGTTGAACATGTGAGCGCTATGCTGGGCTTCCAGCAAAAAGGCGCGGTGGTGTTTGACAATGGTAACCTGATCCGCACCCACGCCAAAAACGGCGGGGTTGAAAATGCCTTTGACATCCCGATCTTCACCGAGGCTTTCCTGCGCCCGCTCTTTTGCCGCGCCATCGGCCCGTTCCGCTGGATCGCCCTGTCGAACGACCCCGAAGATATCCGCAAGATTGATGACCTGTTGCTGGAGATGTTCCCCGATAACAAGATCGTCACCAACTGGGTCCGTCTGGCGCGCGAAAATGTACCCTTTGAAGGCCTGCCTGCACGGATTGCCTGGCTGGGCCACGGTGAGCGGACCAAACTGGCGCTGGCGGTGAACGAGATGGTGCGCAAGGGCGAGCTGGCGGGGCCTGTGGCCTTCACCCGTGATCATTTGGACGCTGGTGGTATGGCCCACCCGAACATCATGACGGAAAACATGAAGGACGGTTCCGATGCGATCGCCGACTGGCCGCTGATCAACGCGATGATGAGTTGCTCGTCGATGGCGGATCTGGTGGCGGTCCATTCCGGTGGTGGCGGTTATTCGGGCTATATGACCTCGGCCGGGGTGACTATCGTTGCCGATGGCACCGATCAGGCCGCCGAGCGCCTCAAGTATACCATCACCAACGACACGGGCCTTGGTGTGATGCGCTATGCCGATGCAGGCTATGATGAGGCGCTGGATGAGATCGACAAGAAGACCATCCCCTATATCGCGCTCAAAGGGTGACCTGACAGCGTGATTTTGCGACGGGCCTGAAGGGAGGTTCCTTTCAGGCCCGTTACGCCTTTGAGCCCATGTGCCTGTCGGTTTCAACCGGATGCATCGCCGCGGTTCCTTGGTAAAACGAATGGCCGGTTATGGCTCTCCTTTGATGGCCTTGATGAGTCGTGTCACATGCCGGTTGTACGACATTTCTGGCTTCCATACGAAATATTGCACCAGTTCCGGCCCGTTCGAGATCGGTATGAAACTGACGTCTTCCTCCTTTGGCGCAGCTTCTTTTGGCAGCAAAGAGCAATAGTCGTAGCGGCGGATCAGGTCCGCGATCACCGTCATGGATTCCACTTCGATTACGTTTTGAAATTGTATACCCAAACGACTGAATATTAATTATATTAAGGCATGACTTACCCGATATCGGTTCGCCGTCATGTTCTGGCGGTTAAGGCACGCGGCGGGCTGATATTTTCCGAGACTGCCGAGCGGTTTTCTGTTGGAATAGCCAGTCTTGTGCGCTGGAGCAGCAAGATTAAAATCAAACCGTATGAGCGCCAGAAGGGGTTGAAGATTGATCTTGAAGCACTCGCTCAGGACGTATGCGATCATCCCGACGCGTATCAATATGAACGCGCCGCGCGCTTTGGCGTGACGCCCAAGGCGATC
>PDWI01005673.1_pt1 | contig 15988 bp, 8 predicted proteins | sample 1430891 | NCBI WGS metagenome assembly PDWI01 (sample SAMN01162508, study PRJNA174530) | Oral metagenome, whole genome shotgun sequencing project. | biome: Marine environment; feature: Marine mammal; material: Swab sample of the gingival sulcus; isolation source: swab sample of gingival sulcus...
GCAAGACAATATCGGCATTTTTCCGGGCTTTTTTTATTCCACGCTCCACAGTGCCAACAAAACCCAGATTTTTACTGTTGTGCAGGAAAAGAGTATCCTCGCGCTGTTCTCCAAATTCTTTTGCCACGATTTGCTGCCCGGTGGCCTCCGGTGAGGCATCATCAATAATGATAAAGCGTAACAGGGGCGATTCGTCGGGATAAGATTTGCGCAGTGAGCGGACAAGGCGGGTGAATATCTGTGCTGTCTGTGCAGAAGGGAGATAGAGCGGAATAATAATATCTACTGCCTTATGCAGGGCAAAGGTGGTATCGGTTGCAGGAAGAAAGGTAATCTCTTCTTTGGTCTTTTTTTGTCTGGAGTGGATATAGTAGTGGTGGAGAGGATGCGCCTTGGTGGCAAAGATCTCCGGGTGATGACTAAAATATTTTGCTGTATTAAATGATGGAGAGGGATCCCTGCCTTCTATCCAGCCCTTTGTTATATAGTGGAGCAGCGGATTTATCTCCATTTTTTCCACATCGGGGGCGTGCTGGAGATACCAGCCGGTATGAAAATAGGGGCTTGGGTCTCTTCCTTCTCTCCAGCCTGTAAGAAAATAGTGATCTTCTGCACCAAGGGGAGAAAAATAGATATCAGGATAGCGGTTATGATAAAACTCCCGAGAGAAAAAGACCTCTCTGTTATTGATAAGACGGCGATATTGGCAGTAGCGGGCAATTTGTTTTATAGAGCGCATCTGTAAAAGTGAACGCAGGGCGCTACCGCAGGAAAACAGTGCAGAAGATATTCTCCCTCTCTGTTTTTTGCTGGCAATAAGTCGGGTAAGCTCGGTGATACGCTGCTGGAGAAGCTGTTTTTCTGCTGCGAGAATCTCTTTTTGTGTGCTTAATTGATTTTTTTCGTTGTTTAGTTTTGCGATACTTTGTTGCTGAGTTTCATTTTTATGCAACAGTTCTTCTTTTTTATGCCAGAGTTTTGCACTTTGCTGACAGAGCTTTTCATTGTTTTGCAGCAGGGTATTTTTTTCCCTGTCCAGGTCATCTCTTTGTGCCGAGAGTTGGGCGAGAACCTCTCGCTGCCGATTGATTTCGGTATGCAGTTCATTGATTGCCTGTTCTGCCTCTTTCCGGATTCTGGCAATGGCTTCTTCCAGTTCGCCAATATGTCTGGCCTGCTGCTGCTGTTTGTATATCCCTTCTATATGATGCCCTTGAGTGGTGAAGAAATCGTAGAGTTTTTTATGCAACTCCACATCGGTAAAAATTTCCAGAGGAGGTTGGTCATCTGCCGGTATTTGTAGTACACCAAGCCCCCAGGAGTGAAGAAAAGCAAAGCTTAATGGATATTTACGGCGCAATTCCTCCCAGAAGATATAGACGCCAAAATCATCGTGTCTGGCCTCGGTATCGTGGAATAAAACGATGGCGCCGGGCTGTAGTTTTGGCCTCCAGGTTTCAAAATCGTGCTTTACGGCTTCATAGGTATGCAGTCCATCAATATGGAGCAGACCGATGGATTGGTCGGCAAAATCGCTCAGAGCCTCATCAAAGCTCTTACGCAGCAGGGTGGAGAAGCCCTGGTATTTCTCCTTGTTGATCTTCTGTACGCTGTGAAAGACTGTGTCATCATAGAATCCTGCCTGTTTATCCCCCTGCCAGGTATCAACAGCATAACATCGGGTTGCTTGTCCGCTTGCAGCCACCGACTGGCAAAAAGAGAAATAGGAGTTGCCGGTATGGGTGCCAAGCTCGACAAAAATACTGGGGCGAAGTTTGCGGATAAGCCACATCGCAAAGGGGATATGACCCAGCCAGCTTTCTGGAGCGGCAATGTTTTGCGGTGTCTGGCTGCTTGTCTCTATAATCGTACTGAAGTTCATGGCATTTCCAGTGAGATTGAGTGCATGGGGACTCCCACCAGCCCCTGCACAATATTTTCGCTGTGGGATTTAAAGATCAGTGCATCATGTATCCAGTGGTGCTGAATATGCTCTTCCTGGCTGCCTTCTGCCGCAGCAACGGTGACGCTGTAGTCGCCGGGTGGCAGCGTTGGCATGCGAAATTCAAAGATTGCTGTCACCTGTTGCTGCTTCTTGATAGAAGGGGGGATTTTTTTTGAAAAATTAAAGGTGTTCTCACCAAACAGATTTTGTCCCAGCCTGTCCTTGATAAAAAAGCCGATGATAAGTCCATTGATAGCGGAAACTGCTCTGGCTGATATTGTCAGACGAACAATTTCTCCACCTACTACCCAGGAGAGTGGTCTGTTTTTGGTATCGGTAAAGACGACTTTTTCGATTTTTATTCCACCCTTGCCAAAGGATGCGGCTTGTGCGTCAAAGAAAAACAGCTCTATATCGTTGCGCCAGGGTGAAGCGTTGATTATATCCTGGCGCATATCACGATAGCTTTCATTCCCGTCCTCTTTGTTGTCTTCCTGTTTTTCATGGTGTTGTTCGCCATTACCTGTTTCCTGCTCAAAGAGGCTTTCCATATAGGCTTCTGCGATCTGTTTTGGTTCGCTGTCGGCGATGAGCGTTCCGTTTTGTAGCCAGATTGCCCGGCTGCACAGGCTGAGTACAGAGGATATATCGTGGCTGACAAAAAGCAGGGTACCGCCAGCGATAAAGGAGCGGAGAAAGCGCATACATTTCTGTACAAAATAGGCATCTCCGACGGCAAGAGCCTCATCAACAATCAGAATGTCGGCATCCATATTGGCGATAACGGCGAAGGCCAGGCGCATTACCATCCCGCTTGAGTATGTTTTGATTGGCTGGTGGACAAATTCACCAATATCGGCAAAATCAAGAATGGCCTCAAGGCGGTTATCCACCTCCTGTTTACCGACACCATAGAGAGAGGCGTTGAAGTATATATTCTCTATGCCGGTAAGTTCGGGGTTGAAACCGGATCCCAGCTCCAGCAGTGCCAGGACTCTGCCGCTGGTATAGACTTCTCCGGCAGAAGGGGTCAGGACTCCGGTGAGAATTTTTAGCAGGGTTGATTTTCCCGATCCATTTTTACCAATGATGCCAATAGTCTCCCCTGGGCGAACAGAAAAATTTAAATCATTAAGAGCTGTGAACTCCCGGTGATATTTCTTTCTGAAAGGGTGGAGGGCCTCCTTAAGCCTGTCAATTGGCTTCTCATAAAGGGGGTATTTCTTGCTGAGATGTTGAACAGTAATGATTGCTGGCTTGTTCACAGTTTTTTCCCCCTATATAACATCAGCAAAATGGGGGCGTAATCTGGTGAAGACAACGGCCCCGCCAATAAAGGAGACCAGACAGAGCAAGAGAATATAGGAAGTAGCAAGCGGACGCTGCCAAAACCATATATCATTGATAAAGGCGTCTCTATAGCCTCTGATAAAATGAAAAAAAGGGTTTATCTTCAGAAAAAACTGATATTTTTCCGGTACCATGCTTGCCGACCAGAATATAGGGGTAAGCCAGAAACCAAACTGCAGGATAAGTGCAATAACGTGTTGAATATCTTTAATAAAGATAACAACTGATGCCGTCATCCAGATAATGCCAAGCAGGAAGATAATCAGCATTGGTAAATAGAAGAGAAGTTGCAAACAATAAAGAGTTGGTCGATAGCCATATATCGCAAAAGATGAAAAGATAATACCAATAAAAAAGAGATGGACCAAAAGTGCGGAAAGCAGTTTAACAATGGGAAGGGTTGAAACCCGAAAAACAACCTTTTTAACCAGATAGGCGTTTGTGGTGATTGATTCGGTGCCGGCGGCGATACATTCGGAAATAAAAAACCACGGAATAATACCGCATATCAGCCAGAGGATAAAGGGAAAATTATCGACCGGTTTTGACTTGAAGCCAACCTGAAATACAAACCAGAAGACTAAAATAGTAAATAGTGGCTGAATAACTGCCCATAGCAAGCCAAGAAAGGAACCAAGATAGCGAGCCTTAAAGTCGCGAAGGGTAAGTTGAAAAAGAAGCCCCCTGTCCTTGTAGAGGTGGAGCAGAAACATCTGAAAAGCCTTTATTGTTTTCATATTGCTCCATCAGGCTTTGATTTTACTGCAATTGCGGGATCATTTTCCGTCTCCATTTCCTTTTCTATCTCTATTGTTTTATCGTCTTTTTCTCTCTCTTTTTTCTGGGGTTTTATTGCCCGGTCATCTCCTGCTGCAAGCGCAAGATTTACTTCGGCCAGCCTCAGGGCGCGCAGGGCATAGATTAGCGAGTTACGGGCATTGGTCAGTTCGATTTCGGCATCAAGGAGATCATCAAGGGGAACAGTCCCCAGTTTAACAAACTTGAAGTTCATCTGCCAGGCAAGCCGAGCCTCCCGTACTGCTTCAAGTGCTGGAGAGAGTGCTGCCCGTGCCTCTTCGCAACGCAGCAGGTTGAGTTCAACATCACTCTGGATATCCTGAAAGGTCTGTTCCAGTTGCAGGCCAAGAGACTTCATCTGTTTATTATATGCCCGCCAGGAGAAGAAGTTGCGTCCGCCCTGAAATGGAGTGAAGGTAACGGAGAAAAGAACCGACCATGATTCATTTTCACTCTCCGTATAGCTCATATTGGTGCCACTTGATACCGGTTCGTCATATCTGTTTTTTCCTTTGTTCCAGTTGGCGCGTATCTGTGCTGAAGGGAGGTTGCGGCTAATAATAATGTTTGAATTTTGTTTGGCAATATCCACTGCCAGTGCTGCCATCACCAGCTCTGGTCGTTTCCGCGACATTTGTGAACATTGCGCAAAATCGTTGCACAGCGGTGCCAGAGGGGTGCTTAACTTCCCGGTGAGAGTGAGTTCTGTATCTGGTGGCAGCATTAATGCATTGCGTAGTTGTGTCAGTGCTGAAGATTCGCGACTGCGGGCACTGATAAGTTGATGCTTGGTCTGGGCAATACGGGTTTTTACCTCCAGCACCCGCAGCGGCGGGGCGAGTTTTTGTGCTACCCAGGCTTCTGACGCCTGTAGTTGTTCAAGGAGTCTTGTTAGTGAAATTTCATAGTTCTTTCGCACTGCTTCGGCAGCCAGTTTTTCAAAATAGCTGGAGCGGATCGAAGCAATCGTGCGTCTGCGCTGCATCTCCCGCATATTGACCGCTTTTTCTTCTTCAAGGGCTGCCAGACGGATACCATTGATACCGGAAAAACCATCGAAAACGGGTTGGGTGAGGGTGAGAACAAGGGTATCTCCCTCATAACTGCGACCATACCCGTCTCCCTTTTTATAATCATTGCTATGAACACTGTCATGATTGTAATTCACTGACAGGGTTGGCAGAAATTCGCCAAGGGCTGCGTAGAGCTGTTGACGACGCTGGCTGATCTCGAAATCGAGAGAGAGCAGGCCGGGGTTTTTTTGCAGGGCGGCATTAATACAGTCAGCGAGACTCCATTTTTTACCGGCAACAGTCTCCTTGTTGACCAGATCAAGTTGAAATTGATGGTTGTGGTCGAGGAAATTGTCATATTCGAGGGTAAAATCAACTTCTGGCGGATCTTTACGCTCCTTCTCCCACAGGTCAAGAAGTTTGGAATAATCGCTCTTTTTGGGAACGATGGAGCAACCTGTAAACAAGGGCAGCAGAAAAAACAGCAGAAAAAAAGGTATGGTGATTCGTTTCATGGCATCCTTGAACTGAACAAATATATCAACTTTCTCTAAGTGCATGGTCAAAATTCACCAGAATGGGTTCGAGCAGATAATCAAGGACGGTGCGCGGAGCAGTACGGATAAAGATGGACGCAGGCATTCCAGCACTAAGATCCAGCTTTTCCCTTTTTAGATCTTCAGAGTTAAGCTCTACATGCACCACATAGGAGGGGATTTGACCTTGCATGGTGTTTTGTAGAATACGATCAGCAGAAATATAGGTTACCTTGCCAGGGATTTTCGGAGTGGTGCGTTGATTAAAGGCAAGGAGTTGTACATCCGCATCCTGGCCGGGATGAACCTTGGTGATATCTTGCACCTGGATACTGCAGACAATAACCAGCTTGGAATTTTTTGGTACAATATCAAGGAGCGGCTCGCCGCTACGTACAACGCCACCAGTGGAGTGAACCTTCATCGCAACCACCTCTCCGGCAATGGGCGCAGTAATGGTGAGTCGTTTACTGGCATCAAGCAGGGGTAGCAGGCGCTGTTCCAGTTCAAACTGCATCTGTCGTGCTTTTTCCTGACCAGTTACAGCCTGTTGCCGATATTGATCAATGGAGGATTGAATCTGCAGATCAATCTGGCTCCTTTTTTCAATAAGTTCGGCGCGGCTGCCCTTGAGCGCTGCCACTTGCCCCTGCCGTTCTGCGATGCTGCGCTGAATGCGCAGAATTTCTGTTTTATCAATATAGTCTTTTTTAAACAGCGGCATCTTGGCATCAAGCTCTATCTGCAAACTTTTTACCACATTACTCTCCGCATCCAGGCGGCCTTTCAGACTTTGATCCTGGCGATTAAGCAGTTGTTTTTGCTGTTTAAGCAGATCAACATTGTTGTCGAGGGCTTCGCGGTTGGAGAGGAAAACCTTGCGGGCAGAATCAAGCAGTTCCTGATATTTCTCCAGCACTACTGAACCATTGTTTTTTGGCCAGTTGACTGTTTTGGAAAGGGTTTTCTCCGATTCAAGCTGGGCATATTTCAGGCGTGCTGCCATTATCTGCAGGTTAAGTTGATCGATGGTGGGGCTGATCTTGGATGAATCCAGCACAATAAGTGGCTGCCCCATCTTTACCTTGTCGCCATCACGCACCAGTATCTGGCGGACAATTCCACCTTCCAGATGCTGTACGGTTTTGCGTTCACTGTCGACCCGTACTTCTCCATTAGCGATTACTGCTCCGGTAATCTCGGCAAAGGTTATCCAGGTTCCACCAATACCGAAAAAAAGAAAGATAATAAGCAGACCCCGGAAAATCAGCTTGTTCTTGTCGGGATAAATAATCTCGGATTCATCCAGATCCTCACCCATGGTTGCCCGCTTTAGCAGGTCTGCACCGGTTTTTTTATTGATCATCGTTCTTGCTTATCTCCTCTTTTCCTTCAAGAAGTTTATCTATCGGATCTTCTTTGGCTGGTGTTGTATCTTTTGCCTGTTGCTCTTTTTGTTTCTGAGCTTCTATGGCTGCCTGCTGTTTTTTAATATGTTCCTGCTGCAACTCATTCATACGCTGAAACACCGCCATTCGCGGACCAAAAAGCAGCATTTCTCCCTGCTGCATAACCAGAACCTTATCGGTGTTTTCCAGTAGCGCAGGTTTATGCGTTACCATAATCACGGTAGTTTTTTGTTGTTTGAGCCAGGCAAAGGAGCGTAAGAGAGCTACCTCTCCTTCGGTATCAAGGTTGGAATTTGGTTCATCAAGAATAATGAGCTTTGGTGTTCCATAAAAGGCTCGGGCGAGAGCAATACGCTGTCGCTGTCCACCGGAGACCTGTAGCCCATTGGGTCCGACCCTGGTGTCGTAGCCCGAAGGGAATTTCAGGATAAGTTCATGCACTCCTGCTAACCGGGCAGCGGTAATAACCTTTTCGCTATCGGGTTCTCCCATTCGTGCGATATTTTCGGCGATGGTTCCAGGGAACAGTTCCACATCCTGAGGTAAAAACCCGATATGAGAACCAAGTCTGCCCTTATCCCAGGTGAAAATATCGTTGCCATCAAGGCGTACTGCTCCTGAAGCAGCAGGCCATAAGCCGAGGAGCAGGCGGCAAAGTGTTGATTTTCCTGCTCCTGAGTGGCCAACAATACCTAAAGACTCTCCTGCTTCCAGCTGAAAATTGATATTTTTCAGCAGTTTTGCTTCTCCAAGGGAAAAGTTAACATTCTCCGCTGCCAGTTTTCCTGTGGGCGGTGGTAACTCCATCTGTTTTTCTTCGGTTTCACCAGAGAAAAGGGCATCAAGCCTCTTCCATGCCTCTCTGGCTTCAACCATACTTTTCCAGGTGGCAATACCCGTTTGCACCGGGGCAAGGGCGCGCCCCATAATGATGGAGGCGGCAATCATACAACCAGCGGTAGATTCGCCCTTTAAGGTGAGCCAGGCACCTACGCCATAAATAAAAACCTGCATTGATTGGCGCAACCAGCCAGTCAGGCTGCTGACCAGGCCAGCCCTGCGGCTGGCGCCAGTTTGCAGAAAGGTAACACTGCGATTTATTTTATCCCAGCGTGCGGAGATATTATCCACCATACCCATCGAGCAGACGGCATGAGAATTGCGTCTGGCTGTCTCGACAAAGCTGTTGCCCCGCCCGGCAGTGACGTTTGCTGCTACAAGGGGTTTACGAGTAGCTGCTTCGTTAATGATTGCAAAGGCAATTAACAATACGGCTCCCATTGTTGCCACCATGCCAAGCATGGGGTGCAGGGTAAAGATAACAATGAGAAACAGTGGCGTCCAGGGGATGTCAAAAAGGGAAAAAATAGCATTGCCGGCAAAGAAGTTGCGCAGCAGGCTGACATCCCGCAGGGTAGCTTGTTTGGCGGCGGAGTTATTGAACACCGCCTTTTTGAGAACACTATCAAGTACAGAGTGACTCAAGGCCTGATCAATAGCAATCCCGCAACGTACCAACAGCCGTGAGCGGGTAAATTCCAGCAGACTCATAACGATAAGAGAAAGCACCGCTGCAATAGTCAGGGCATAGAGAGTCGGAAAACTATAGCTGGAAAGAACCCTGTCGTAAATTTGCAGCATATAGATTGGGAAAGTGAGCTGTAACACATTGATAAACATACTAAAAAATGCTCCATACACAAGGTATGGGCGCCACTGCTTGAAAAATTTTTTCATCTTCTCGTTACTCTCGTATTACACAATATCGGTATAACTAATATGCTGTACTCCTGCCAGTTGCACCACTGCATCAGTGCCACCATCATCTACATCCTGGGCGATAAGGAGGTTACCGTCAACAACTGCCGTGTAGTAAACCAGATCGTCATTGGCGGCAAATTGGGCATCAGCAGCCTCAAGGAAGGCATCAAAATCAAGATAATAACCACCTTCAAGGAAGTTTTCGGCGGTGCCGGCCACGCCGCCGAAGAGTTTGTCAACGCCAGACATAAAGTCATTGATGGCAGCAATAAACCTGGCATGATCAACATCACGATTTTCAAAAAGGCCGAATTCATCCACTCCATCTGAGGCCGTTATGGCAAGAATGGCTTCAAAGTCAAAGGCTTCGATGGTAAAGCCTTTGGTTTCGCCCTGATTATCAAGAATAAGGGAAAGATTGTGGCTGCCTGTAACGGAAATTTCTGCACCGGGCGCTGAGAGGTTCAAGGTGTTGGCTTCCTCTTCCGCTGTTATATTTTCGGAGTTAATGGAAAATGTTGATGCATCAGCTTTTACCCTGGCAGGTGTTCCTGCACCTTCAAGCAGTATATTCAGCTTGCTTTCGGGTTGACTCATGTTTACTGTGGCCTCGCCTCCGCCATAACGAAAATGGATGGAGAGATCGTCCATTCCTTCTGTTATTTGTAAAGAACCTCCATTGCTGGCAGCATAGTGGTTATAGCTTTGCATGGGGAGATAATTTGCGCCCTGGTCGACAATAAGTTTCACTCCACAGGCTTCAAGACAGGTGATACCGTGCAGGCCATCCAGTTTTGCTATATTTTCTGTCAAACGGAAATCGACATCCAGATCGGTGATTGCCAGAGTATTATTGCCTTCGCCAAGATCAATATCATAGGTATCGTCTATTTGTGCAAAGCGTAGCGCCAGCCTGTCATCATCTTTGCCGCCACGAACGAACAGGCTTGCAGGAGTGATGGTCGAGGCATCAATATCAAAGGCAGAATCGCCATTGATGGTGGTAATGGCGCTATCGGCGGCCAGTTTTAGTTTGACTATGCCGTCGCCAGTTGTATTAAGGCTATGCATGTCTCCTTCAAGCACCCCTATATTGGAAAAACCTTCCGTTGCAAGGGTGAGCTCATCTGAATTTTTCACCCTGAGGGCCACTTTAAGTTGTGCATCTTCCAGTCGGACAACAACACTATTGCCGATGTCTTCCTGAAAATCGAAGATTGCCGTGGCTCCGGCAATGCCTTCTACCACTCCCGCCTGGCTGCCTTTATTGAGAATAACGGTGTTGACACCTTTTGCGTTTCGGCCTATTCCTGCACGTTCAACATAGCTGTTCCCCGTTACATCAAGAGAACCATCCTCCATGATGGCATATATCTGTTCTACTCCGATGATTTCATGGTTTTTGGGGAAATTTTCCACACTTTCGTTGTTTGTCAGATAGAGGCGGTCATTACTCCCCCCTCCCCTTATTTCTGCTTCTGTGTCAAGGAGATAGTTTTCGTATATCTTTGTTTGGTACATGGTAGGTTCCCCTCTTGCTATTTTGGCGTAATATTTTGGAAGCCTTGTTTGGCAGATTCTTTGTTAAAGAGTATTCTGTAAAAATTCACTAAGATAATGCACTGATCAAATAATGTCCAGAGAGAAAAATTGGGGGGATGCCAGGTGGAATAATCAGGGAAAAAGGTGGTGTCTGTTCATCATTTCTTGCCACTGCAGTGTTGGAGCACTTGTTGATTATTTTCTTGAAATTACAAATCGGATGCTATACTGGTTTGAGGATGTTGGAAAGTTACAAAAAGGGAGGAGGAGAATATATGCACAATAAAAACCTTGCAGACCAGCTGGCAGAAATTGTTGGCAAAGATAACGTTTCAACCAGCGCAGCAGATCGTCTGCTTTACTCCTATGATGCCACCCGTCGGAGTGTCTTGCCGCAGGTGGTTGTCTATGCACAGACGAGCGAGGAGGTGGCGGCCATTGTGCGGCTGGCGGCAGAATTACATATTCCGATATTACCCAGGGGGGCGGGCAGTGGTTTTACCGGTGGAACATTGCCGGTTGATAGTGGCATTGTGCTGGTGTTGACCCGAATGAATCGTATTCTCTCTATTGACAGGGAAAATCTGGTTGCCGAGATTGAGCCGGGGGTGGTTACTGCCGAGTTTCAGCGGCAGGTGGAGAAACTGGGGTTGTTCTATCCGCCTGATCCTGCCTCAAAGGAGTTTAGTACCATGGGTGGCAATGTGGCGGAATGCGCAGGCGGCCCTCGCTGTGTGAAATATGGAGTAACAAGGGACTATATTCTGGGGCTGGAGGTGGTGACGCCTGCGGGAGAGATTATCCACACTGGCGGGCAGACCTTAAAAAATGTGGTTGGCCTTGATCTGACCCGGCTGTTTGTCGGGAGTGAGGGCACCCTTGGTATTATCACTAAAATTCTGGTCAAGCTGCTGCCCAGACCGGCGGCAAAAAAGACCATGCTGCTTTTTTTTGGCTCGATAAACGGGGCGGCCCGTGCGGTGTCGGCGATTATCAGTGCCAGAATTATTCCTGCAACCCTTGAATTTATGGATAAGGCAACCATCGCCTGTATTCAGGGAAAAAGCGAGGTGGAAATTCCTGCTGGCTGTGCCGCCATCCTTATTGTGGAGGTGGATGGTGAGGCGGAGTGGCTTGATGGTATGGCGCAGCGGATTGTCGAGGTGGTACAGCCTCTTGAATTGCTGGCTACAGAGATTGCGCAGACCGATGCAGAGAGTGAGCGTACCTGGCAGATGCGGCGCATCGTTTCTCCCAGTTTACAACAGATTGCACCGGATCGTTTTAATGAAGATATTGTTGTGCCGCGCTCGAAAGTGCCGGATATGATCTGTCGGCTGGAGGAGCTTGCCGATGAATCCGGTATTCCGATTGTTAATTTTGGTCATGCCGGCGATGGCAATATCCATGTCAATATTCTGGTGGATATGAAGGAAGAGAGCATGGAGGTAAGGGTGGATGCGCTGCTGGAAAAGGTTTTTGCTGCTGCGATTGCCCTTGGTGGTTCTATCTCGGGGGAACATGGTATTGGTATTGCCAAGCAGAAATATCTGGAGATGGAGCTGCCTACCGCCACCATTGACTGTATGCGCCGCATCAAACAGGCGCTTGATCCGCATAATATTCTTAACCCCGGCAAGATTTTTTTGTCTGAAAAATAAGAGCTGGCAAAAAGAGATTATGAGCAGGCATAAGGTTCTTGCTGATTTTGCTGAAGATATTGCCCGTTGCGTAAAGTGCGGAGCCTGTCAGGCGCATTGTCCGGCTTATTTTTCCGGCCATGGAGAAGGTGATGTTGCCAGGGGAAAGATTGCCCTTGCCGCCGCTTTATTGGACAATCCCGAAGTAGAGAAGGCGGCAGATTTTGCGCGGGATATAAATATCTGCCTGATGTGCGGTTCCTGCGTAACCAAATGCCCCAATAAGGTTCCCACCGATGAGATTGTTGGAGCAATGCGGCGGCAGGTGACAGTGGAGAAGGGGCTTTCGCCTGTGGGCAAGGGTGTTTCTGCCTTGCTTGGCTCGCCACGGCTGATGAGTGGTGCAGCAAAGGGCGGGGCTTTGCTGGCACCGCTTTTCTTGAATAAAATTCCACAACAAAGCGGTTTGCGGCTGCGTTTTCCGCTTAATTCCCTGGCGGCTTCTGCCGGGATGGAAAAGCGTACGCTACCAAAGGTTGCCCGTAAAAATCTTTTTCAGCGTCTGCCGGAATATATCCCCGGCAAAAAGGGCAGACCTGTCGTTGGTTTTTTTGCTGGCTGTTCCATCACCTGGATCTATCCCGAGATTGGCGAAAAGATGGTTGCTGTTTTACGGGAGCTGGGTTGTTCTGTTTATTTGCCAAAAAGTCAGCGCTGTTGCGGTATTCCTGCTCTTTCTTCCGGTAATGGCACGTTGGTAGAGGAGCTTGCACTGGCGAATATTTCTGCGTTTGAAGAGTATAATCCCGATTATATTATTACCGCTTGTGCCTCCTGCAATGGTGGTATTGGTGAATATTATCGAACCATGAATGGCTTGCCTGCCGATTTTATGGACAGGGTTATCGATTTTACCACCTTCCTGCAGCAAGAAAAACTGGTAGAGCGTCTGGCGGCAATAGAGCGCTGGCCGCAGCCAAAACGAAAGCGGGTAAGCTGGCATGATCCGTGTCATCTGAAAAAGCAGGGGATCATTGCTGCACCCAGGGCTATTCTGGCAGCATTGCCCAATGTTGAATTTATAGAAATGGAGGGGGCGGATCGCTGTTGCGGACTGGGTGGGACGTTTTCTGTTTATTATTATAAGCGTAGCCGCAAGATTGGCGAAAAAAAGATGGAAGGCTTGCAAGAGGCGGATGTTTCTGCTATTGCCACCGCCTGCCCGGGATGTATTCTTCAGCTTCAGGATAGTATCAACCATGCGCAAATGAAGGTTGAGGCCATTCATCTGCTTGATTTGGTGGTGGAGGCTTTAAAAGAAGAAAGCGTGTAGTGTTATTTTCTGTTTTATACAGAAAAAGGCGGCAAGAGCTTCAAGCTCTTGCCGCCTTTTTCTTTTTATAGCAATTTATCTGTTAGTCAATAACAGTCTTTAATGCTGTCACCATATTGTGATCAAATTTGGTAACAAATTTGTCCCACTCGGAACCAAACTTATAGTACGCCATAGAGGCCGTTTTCTTGGTGAGAATGGTATTGCGGTATGTTTGCAGCTCCGGCATATCCAGTGTTTTCAAAATCTGCTCCATACCAATTTTTTCCACCAGAATTGGCGGGATATATTCACTCAGTACTGCTTCAACAATCTCTTTTTCCTGCAGAAGAGCATCAATATTTGCCTCAAGTTTATCCTGCAGCGCAAAAATGTCTTCACTGGAAATTTCGGAAAAGGAGAAGAGTGGTATATTCTTGTCCTGCTCATTGAGTTTGAGCAGCATCAATGCTTCCTGATTTGCATAGCGGGCAACAAGATTCATCACATCCCGCACCAGGCTCCACATATTCTCCTTGTTGTTGAGCAGCATATCATCATAATCGTTGCCCAGCAGAAAGGCGGTGAGTACTTCGGCAATGGAAGAGCTGAAAACTCCGCCCTTATTGCAGCTGGAGTCTTTCATATGCCTGATCTTGCCCTCAGCGTAGATATGCCGCCGTGCTCCATCGGAGAAGAAAACATTGGCACCTTCAACGATAAACTTCAACTCGGCAAAGTTGTCGAGGAAGTTACGGACATTGCCCTGATTGATGGTGTCCTTAAAGCCGCCGCAGGGGATAAACGCTTCAATATTGGCTTCCTTGATATATTTCCGGTTCGCCGGATCAGTAAGGAAATTACGGTGGAAAAGTGCGCCGTCTTCAATAAAGGTGCCATCGGGCAGGGTGATCTTCTCTCCTCGCAGTGGTACCATAAAGCCTTTCGCACTGAGTTTTTCCACCGGGTAGGCCAGGCTGTTGAGGCGTGGATGGGAGTTGCGGTGAAAGGCGATCTTGCGCAGCTCTTTTTTATCCAGTCCTTTCGGGTCAAACAGGATGGAGCCTCCATCAACAATCAGACAAATGTTCCCCTTGTAGCACTGGATTTCGTTGGCACCGAGATCTCCGTCCGGGCCTCCGGTGATAGCCAGATTAAGATCTTCTTCCTTTGCGTTGCTGTATTCTATAACTGTACGGAAGGTAGACATTACCGAGGTGGTGGTCATGCCGCTTATCTCAATCTTGTCGCCGATCTCGTCGTAGATCTTCTCCATATCATCGGTGGCAAGGATTGTCTTGCCATCAATTTGCAGTTCGGTCTCCTTTCTGCCCTCTCCAAAAAGACCAAAGCAGCGGCCATCGGTCAGTAAACCGTAGGTATCATGAGGAATACCGATGCTCTTGCCGGTGGTCATTGTCCGCCAATACTTATAGCCTCGCTCCTTTGCCCTTTCAGCGACCATATCCATCAGTGGCGCTGTCCCTTCATCGGGGCCAAAGAAAATCATTTCGGTGGAACCGAGATAGTCAACAATGGCGTTTGTATCAAGCAGCATCAGGTCAAGGATACCTTCGGTATAGTCAAGCAGGGCATCCTTGCTGCAATGGGCATAAACAGGATAGGGAACGACAACACCCTTGGAGCCGGATTCGCAAATATCCTTATGCTTGAGCCGCTGTGCCTTGGGACCGAGGGCGTAGTTGAGCAGCACTGCACCGTCGAGTTCCCTTAAATGATTGGATTTGTTTACCCGCAACAGTCGCAGGCCGCCACGGGCAATATCCCCGGCGCGCATATGTGTTCCCAGAGAGTAGTGGCCATTGACAAAGAAGATTCCATGAACATGGCTGTCGAACACCAGTGGATCAAGAATCTCGCTGGTAAAACGGAAAGAGAAAGAACGCTTGCTCTTGCAATAGGTATTGGTTTTCATACAGCAGGTGACATACTTGAACATAAAGCGGAAGATGTCATAGCCTATCGGACAATCCATAAAACGGGTGGCAATCTTCTTTTCCCATTCAATCCACTCCCGCTCAAGATCTTCTTCAGAAATATGTGCAGACTCCGGGTTAAAACGGGAATCAAAAATTCGCACAAGTTCCTTGAGCAGATCGGGGTTTTCTCTGGACAGTCTCTTGACAGTAGAACTGCTGTATGTGGAGCGGTTGGAATCCTGTACCCGGCGGGCAAAGGACTCTCGCTGATCCTTGTTTACCAGATTGGCAAGAATTTCCCGATCGGTTGCATTCTCAAGTTCCTTGTAAATAAAGAGATGAGTAAAATCAATGGCATTCCCCGCCACAATAAGTTCGTTTAACGTGAGGACGCCATTGACAAACAGATCAATCAGCGGGCCTTGGGAAAAGGCAAGAAAATCCTGAAGATCAGCTCTGAGCTGCTCCTCTTCCCGGCGGGTAAGCTCTTCCTTGATATAGAGCGAGCAGACAGAGGTGTTTACTTCAGGATTTTTGGAGAGATACGGCACCCAGTAAGAGCGGAGGATGGTGTAGCCCCGGTTGGCAAAAATCTTGCGTAGTGCAGGTAATTGCGGTCTTTCTGCATCACACTTGAGCATGATACGGGTCTCCCCTGTATCCGGCAGATTGAAAAACTGGGTGAGCGGAATTACTTCCTTTTCAGATTTTGCCAGGAAATTTTCATAGCGGTTTCTGGTAG
>PDWI01005674.1_pt1 | contig 15985 bp, 12 predicted proteins | sample 1430891 | NCBI WGS metagenome assembly PDWI01 (sample SAMN01162508, study PRJNA174530) | Oral metagenome, whole genome shotgun sequencing project. | biome: Marine environment; feature: Marine mammal; material: Swab sample of the gingival sulcus; isolation source: swab sample of gingival sulcus...
TATAGCAAAGATAATAATTTTCTGAAAATAATCTTAATCTATACAAGTTTAGTGCATCAAGCTAAAATAATTAATAAAATAAATATTATATTTGTAGGTATATAGAATATAATTTAATTAATTCAACATTTAATAAGAATAATATGGCTGCAAAAGGAACTATTTTAGTTACAGGTGGAACTGGTTATATCGGTTCGCACACTACGGTAGAGCTGATCAATGCTGGATACAATGTCGTATCTATGGATAATCTCTCTAATTCAAATATCGAAGTTTTGGACGGTATCGAAGCTATCACAGGCGTACGTCCTAAGTTCTATGAAGCAGATTGTAATGATGAAGTTGCTGTAGAACGTATCTTTTCAGAGAATCCAGACATTCAAGGACTTATTCACTTCGCTGCGTCTAAAGCCGTGGGCGAATCGGTACAAAAACCGCTCAAATACTACCGCAATAACCTATTATCGTTAGTAGTGATGCTAGAAGCTATGGAGCGTCACGGTACTAAGGGGATTGTATTCTCTTCATCTTGTACAGTATATGGTCAGCCAGAAGAGTTGCCAGTAACAGAAGATGCTCCTGTGCAAGAAGCTCTTTCGCCTTATGGTAATACGAAGCAAATCAATGAAGAGATTCTTCGTGATGTAGTCTATGCTGGTGCTAAGTACAAGGTGATTCGCTTGCGTTACTTCAATCCTATCGGTGCTCACCCAAGTGCATTGATTGGGGAATTACCTATTGGTGTGCCACAGAATTTGATTCCTTACTTGACACAGACTGCTGCAGGTATCCGTCCACAGCTTAATGTCTTTGGTAATGACTACAATACACCTGACGGCTCGTGCATTAGAGACTATATTAATGTCGTGGACTTGGCTAAGGCTCACGTAGTTTCTATCGAACGTATCCTTGACCCTAAGTTAAAGGCTGACGCTATGGAGACATTCAACATCGGTACAGGTCGTGGTGTGAGTGTATTGGAGTTAATCAATACTTTTGAAGAGGTAACAGGTGTGAAAGTTCCTCATCAGATCGTTGAGCGACGTGAAGGAGATATTGAGCAAGTATGGGCAGAGCCACAACACGCTAATGAGGTATTAGGCTGGAAGGCTCAAGAGACTCTAGGCGATACGTTGAAGTCAGCATGGGCTTGGCAAGAACGTTTGATGAAGCAGAAGAAGTAGTCATTAGATAATTTTTAAGTTAAAAATAGTGAGCCAAAACTTTCGTTTTGGCTCACTATTTTTTTTTGTCCTGACTTTATCTGAGTTTGTAGCCTTGAGAACTCTAGTTTATATTATACAAACTCTAATTTGTTCCCTTGCGAATTGAAGTTCGTTTCCATATAAATTAAGATTATGTTTTTACATTTTGGTATATAAGCCTACAATAAAAAAAGTTTTAGCTTGTAAATTGTCTATAATAACTAAATATCTACCTAGAAGTAGGTAGATATTTGTAGCTTTTTTATAGAAATAATATGGGAATATACCTACTATATGGTAGAAGCTAAGAGTCTAGTATAACTCCTTTTAAGCAAAAAAAAATAGCTTTTTTATGCACATTTTTGCATAAATCAAAATAATACTTATTTTTGCAAAAATTAAGAGACTTGTGAAGAGTCTTCTTAGTGAACCTAAATGATATATTTATAGTCTATTTAAGCTAGATTGTAAGAAGTAATAAACATAAAAAAAAGAAGCAAATGAAGTATAGAAACTGCCTTCATTTATTATTGGTGATGAGCCTTGGCATAAGCCTTTTTTCTTGTCGTGAAGATGAGAAAGAAGTAATTGATGAAAAAGTTGATGAACAGATTGAATTAGCGAAGAGTAATCAGCTTAGCCTAAGTATTAGCTATCCTAAGGTAGGGGTATTACCTAAGCAATATAAAACACCAATCTACTACGACTACAAAGAATGTCCTATAAAATTGACAATTAGGGATTCTAAGACACAGGAGATCATCAAGAAAGTTGAGATTGGAGATAAGACAGAGATTAGTCTTGAGCTAGAAGATGGGCTATATGATTTTCATATCGGTAATCCAATCTTGACAGATGATAGAAAGGCTGTAGAGATTAGCTCTAAGACAAGAGACTTGAGCTTCAATTTGAGCAATTGCTTCATCTCTAAAACTTGGGTGATGAGTGAATTGCACTATACTTGGTCTGGAGGGGGACTGTCTGCTTGTTATGTAGAGCTGTTTAATAATTCAGATGAAGTACTCTATGCTGATGGGATATCATTCTCTCGTGGTTATGCTCTAGGCACAGAGCATTATGATATTTTTCAAGAGTTTGGAGGCACAAATATTGTACCATACTATATTTGGACAGCTCCAGGGAATGGTACAGACTACCCAATTCAACCTGGAGAGAAGTGCTTGATTAGTGTGTCGGGGCTAGACTTTAATGAACACGGTTATGCTTTTAATTTATCATCTTCGAAGTTTGAGATGTTTGCCTTTGATAGAGGAGATGGTTTTGGTACACCGACTTATATAAATACAGCTACACATCCTTTTCTAGAGAATTACGATGTTCCTAATATGCTTCCAATTCTATTACCATCTAATACTTTCCCTATGCATATGGCTCCTTATGAAACATTCTTTATATTTCAGCCACCTAAGGGACAGGATATTAAGGATTATCTAAAAGAAAAAGGAGTTAAGCGAAAAGAAAAGAATGGAGAGTATGTCTTTTCTTACCGAATTCCAGTAGAGGATATCATTGACTTAGTTCAGAATGGGGGGCTTACTAAAACAACACCATCGTATTTAGATGAAGCTTATACTTATGTTAATACTGACTATAATGGATATGAATATAGAGTATCTAAACGTAAGGTGTTGAAGCGAAAGAACGGACGAGACTACCTACAAGATAGCAATAACTCTTATGTTGACTTTGAGCATAATGTTATGTCAAGCTATTGTGATCTCTATTAGTTAGTAGCAATGAAAATAAATAAAGAGAATCGAAATAAATATTATTTTAATTAAAAAAAACAAATAATTTCTATGAGTAAAAAATTACTTTTTAAGGTGGCAGGTTTTATCCTAGCTACGTTCGTATTGGGGCTAAATCTACAAGCCCAAGGTTTGGATGTTAATTGGGGACATATCATCAGTCCTAATAAGATCCAAGGCACTCCAGTATCTAGTATTGTAACAGATGCTAAAGGCAGTATCTATCAGTTTCTTACAGCGACAGATACTTGCACTGTTGGAGGAGTGAAGTATCAATTTACCAAGAGGTACACAGCTGCTATCTTGAGCAAATGGTCAGCAACTGGGACTCACCAGTGGACTCGTATAATCAAAGGTCCTAAGGTTGCAACTGCTTGTGCTATTACAGTGGCTGGTGGCAAGGTTTATGTTGTAGGAACTTACGATAACCACCGAGAAAAAAATAAGGAAGTTCTTAATGGAACAAGTCTTAAGTTTCAAAAAGTAGATATTGAGAAAAAAGATATTAATACTCCAAATGAGGATGAGTATTTTGAGAAAATATCAATAGGTGATGAAGCAACAGAACAGTCAGATATCTACTTTGCTTCTTATGATATAGAAGGAAACCTACAAAAGTGTTCTACTTTCAGAAGTAATAAATCTCAAGGAGAGATCCCAACAAAGATGATTTATCTAGATAAGAAGTTGTATATTGTGGGTAACTCTAGTGGTAAAGGTATAGATCCTGTTTATAGTACTTATCTATATAATAAAATTTCTATAGGAAAAATAGAAGTCTATACAGGAGATGAAGAAAAAGAAGGTAAATTAAACGCATTCTCATTTATCCTTTGTACAGATGCTTCTACATTGGTTACAGAGAAAATTTATACAATGAAGCCTGAGGAGGGAACGGTAACAAAAGAAACAATTATTGTAGAACGTCCATTGGCTGATGGTTCAACAGAGAAGAAACCAGAAACGTTCTATTATACAGAGCAAGATGAATTAAGCTTGACATCGCTTGTAGCAAGCAATAATCGTGTGTACGTAGTCGGTAGTACAAACGCTATTTCTAAATTCGAATATAACAACACAGAGAAGTCTTATGATTTAAAATCAGCAGGGCAAAGCTTAATCTATGCAGAGCTTAATCTTGCAACAAGTGATTTTAGTACTGTAAGAACACTTAATGGAACTGATCCATCTTGGACTATGGGTTATTGCATTACAGCAGATAGTAAGGGCAATATTTACGTAGGAGGAACAACAGGTGAGAATCAATATTTCTCACACAATACTAAGCTAAATGGAGCATTCATTGCTCAGTGGAATATTGCAAATGAGTCTCCAAGTAAGTATTATGCTATTGGAGATAATAGCGATAGCAATGTGCTTAAGTCAATGGTTGCAAGAGGTTCATATATCTATCTTCTAGGAGACTACTCAGGAGAATTCAATGCAACATCTATTACTCACAAGGATGTTTATTATGGAGATTCTTTTGTAGGACGTCTAGACCTTAATTCAGGTAAGGTAGATAAATTGCTCACTTATGGCTCAAACAACATTGATGAAGCTCAACAGCTATGTCTATCTAAGGATCAATTATTTTTCACTGGTTACTATGCTGGTAGTGGATTTAATCTCCTAGAAAATAAAATTTATGGAGCAGGACGCTTCAGAGAAAAGTATTATCTAGCTTCTATCAAAATAGCAAATGATAGTCTTCGTGCTATTGATGGCTCTACAGCGAAGAATGGACAGAGAACAACAGCTGTAGAAGAGCTAAATAATGCAGTACTATTTACAGTGGCAGGTAATACGATTACTTGGAATGTCTCTGGTCAATACGCAATCTACGGATTGAATGGCTCTGTAGTTGCAGGTGGTCAAGCAAGAGCTGGTGTAACAACAACATTAGCTAGAGGAAATGTTTATATCATTAAGATTAATGGTAAGGTAACAAAGGTAATTTTATAATTAAATTAATAGACTTAGGATGAGCTATTTTAGCTCAGCCTAAGTCTTAAATATTGTATGTATAATAAACAAAAAAAATGAAAAAGGTCTTTTATTTATTAGCGATAGCCTTATCGCTTGGATTTTATTCTTGTGCTAATGATAATTACCATCAAGATATTAAAAAAGCAGTAGAAGATAATAAGGAAAATGTTACTCCAGAGCCTGAGATTAAAACTAAATTGACAGCTCTTACATTTAATATTAATTTCTCTGAAGATATTGAATTTACAGAAGAAAATCCTTTTACTATTAAGATCAAGAATCTTGCTACAGAGAAAGAAGAAACAATTGTTGTAGAAAAGAAAGAAGCTATTAGTATTTCTTTAGAGGAAGGTAAGTACAGCCTATCAATGAGTAATAAGGTATATTATTACGAAGAAGCGGAATTTGATGTAAAAGGAGAGAGCTTAATTAAAAACATTAACTTGCAAAATAAACTAGTTTCTAAAACTTGGGTAATTAGTGAGGTTCAATATAATTGTCATCAAGCTGGTAGAAGTAGCTTGTCTGATCACCTAAATTATATTGAGTTGTATAACAATAGTAATGAAACTCTTTATTTAGACGGTTTATGTTTCTCAAAAACACAAATGCGAACACAATCAACAAGAAATGTGTGGACAAAGTTTCCTAATTATTCAAAAGAGAAACTTTATCCTGCATTTATTCTTCAATTCCCTGGAAGTGGTAAAGAACATCCTGTTAAAGCAGGGGATAAGGTTCTCATTCAAGCGATAGGTAATGATGGAGATGGCTTGTATGCTATAGACCGAAATTTCCTAAAAAAGAGATATGACTTTACAAAAGTAACTCGTTATCAATTTCTTAAAGATTCTGACGATATTTATATTCGTGCATGTGTAACTAATATCGGTTGTTCTAAGGTTTTATCTGATGATATTGTACCTGCATTGGAGATAATCTTTAATAGTGAAATGATAGATGGACATGGAAGTGATGGTTCTTTTTCTTTTTCGTATGAGTTTAATAAGGAGTCTGTATTTATCTTTAAGCCTAAAGAAGGCTCTATTGAAGACTATATCAATGGAAAAATAATGAAAACAAAAATAGGAAACTATGTCCTTAAAACCTATCCAATTGATATGGATTTAGTCATTGATGCTGTAGAGATTGGACAAAGTATAGGAGAGGAAGGAAATCTAACACCTACTATTGGTCAGAAGTTAATTCCAAATGCTTTAGATAAAGGTTTTGGTTATTGTTATACTATGACTGATAAGGATCTTGAGTATTTAGAGCGTCAAAGAAGAAAAAAACAAAAGCCTGCTTCTATTAAGTATTTTGATTTAGCCTTTTCACGTGTTATCCGTCGTAAGGTCAAAGAAGAAGTTAATGGTCGTAAGGTTCTTCAAGATACAAACAACTCAACAGAAGACTTTGATCATAACGTAATATCTTCTTATGTTGTAGATATTAAATAAACTCTTTTTTATAGACTACAAAAGCACAGCGTGTGGCGGTTATCATTCCGCCACACGCTGTGCTTTTGTAAAGAGAGCTTTTGCGACAACAATTATAAGCTGAAATAGTTTTAAGCTATGAATGATTAGCTCTAAACTATCATTGAGTTTGATGATTTTGTTGTATCTTTGTCCTTAATGCAAGTAAATTCTATTAGATTTGTTTGTTAGAATTCAGAACTAAAGACAAAATATATATATGACTATTGAACAGTTTGAAGATCAATTACTCAAAATCCAGGGTAATATGCAGTCTTTTGCCCGCACATTGACTGGAGATGAGTTTGATGCTCAAGATTTGATACAAGATACAACGCTCAAGGTACTGAGCAATCAAGATAAGTTTGTAGAGAATGTTAATTTTAAGGCGTGGGTCTTGACGATAATGAGGAACATCTTTATTAATAATTATCATCGTATTACTCGTCGTCATAAGATTGTAGATTATGATACTGAAGTTAGTTCTATCCCTATCCTTAATGAAGGGAACAATACTCCTGAGGGGACAATGGATTTGAAAGAGATTACTAAGGCTATTGCTAATCTTAGCCCAAGTATTAAAGAGCCATTCTCAATGTATGTATCGGGCTTTAAGTATCACGAGATAGCGGAGACTTTGGATGTGCCATTGGGAACGGTCAAGAGTCGTATATTTTTAGCGAGGAAGTTATTACAAGAGGAGTTAAAAGACTTGAGAGATTAGTAATAAGGTATTACCGAGAGGTAATACCTTATTTTTTTGAAGAGTATAGGTAGAAAAAATGTATCTTTGTGATATAATAAAATAAGTTTACCTAGACAATATAATATATGATAATGTCAATGACAGGTGCTGGTAAGTCAATCGTTCAGCACAATAATAAGAATATCAGTGTTTTTATCAAAACATTAAACAGCAAACAAATAGATATTGCTACACGTATCGCTTCTAATTATCGAGAACGAGAAATAGAAATCCGTTCGCAAGTTAGCGAGGCTCTACTGCGTGGTAAGGTGGAAGTTAATATTAGCGTTGATGAAGCTAATAGCTCTCTTTCATCTGTTCAGACGATCAACAAAGAAGCCCTAGAGTATTACATTAAAGAGTTTACAGCTCTGCAAGAGTGTGGCACGATTAAGAATGCGATTAAGTTTGACGTGAGAGACATCCTGCGTCTTCCTGGCGTAATGCAGACAATAGACACAGAGGTCTCTGAACTAGATGAAGAGGAGTGGAATGCCGTGAAGAAGGCTATTGACTTAGCTCTTGAAGACTTGATCGCTTTTCGTCGTCAAGAGGGTGAGATGCTTTACAAGGTTTGTTGTCAGCGTATTGAGAATATTAGAGATTTGCTCAAGGGTGTTGATCAGCCAGAAGCTGAACGTATTGCTAATATTCGTCAGAAGTTGGAAGACGCCTTGACAAAGATTAATCCTGACGGCATAGATAGAGGTCGCCTAGAGCAAGAGATGATTTATTATATTGAGAAGTTAGATATTAACGAGGAGAAGGACAGACTAAATCACCATCTAAATTACTATTTGGAGGTGCTAGAGCAAGATGGAGCTCAAGGCAAAACACTTGGTTTCATCGCTCAAGAGATAGGACGAGAGATTAATACTTTAGGTTCTAAGAGTAATAATGCCGAGATGCAACAGATCGTCGTGAAGATGAAGGATGAGCTAGAGCAAATCAAGGAACAATCCCTTAATATCTTATAATAATCATTTATGGCTAAAGTCTCTATTGCTTACGCTTGTCGTGAATGTGGTGCGTCTTATCCCAAGTGGCAAGGACAATGTCACTCTTGTGGCGAATGGAATACGATAGAAGAGGAGGTAGTAATGCCCAAAGCTAAAGGAGATAAGTTCTCTCAAGTGCTAGGCGTGGAAACGAAGCAGTCCAAACCACTTAAGCTATCTGAAATCAAAGCAGGTGAGCAAGAACGCTTAGACCTTGGCGACCCTGAGCTAAATAGAGTTTTGGGTGGAGGTTTAGTCAAAGGGGCTTTTGTTTTGCTGGGTGGCGAGCCTGGGATAGGAAAGAGTACGCTCGTCCTTCAGACCGTTCTACGTAATACGTACCGCACTTTATATATATCAGGGGAAGAGAGCTACGGACAAATCAAACTAAGAGCTGAACGTATAGGCGAATTGCACAATGAGTGCTTCATCTATACCGAGACGAACCTAGAGCATATCTTGCATACAGCTTCGCAGTTAAATCCTGAGCTATTAGTGATTGATTCTATTCAGACTATTCAGACCGAGACAAGTGAGAGTAGCCCTGGGAGTATCTCACAGATTAGGGAATGTGCTAATCTTTTGCTCAAGTACAGCAAGACGACAGGTGTGCCAGTGTTACTGATTGGACATATTAATAAGGAGGGGAGTATCGCAGGACCTAAGATTTTAGAACATACAGTTGATGTCGTCCTACAGTTTGATGGCGACAAGCATTATATGTATCGTATCTTGCGAGCTCATAAGAATAGATTCGGTAGTACGCAAGAGCTAGGTATCTACGAGATGCAGAGGACGGGACTGCGTGCTGTGGAGAATCCGTCGGAGCATCTGATGAATAAAGACAGAGCTTCGCTGAGTGGTATCGGCATTGCAGTTGCAATGGAGGGTGTTCGTCCTTTCTTAATAGAGACACAAGCCCTTGTTAGCTCAGCAATATATGCTACACCACAGCGTTCGGCGACTGGCTATGACCTCAAAAGAATGAATATGTTGCTTGCAGTCTTGGAGAAGAGAGCAGGCTTTAAGCTGATACAGAAAGACGTCTTCCTCAATATAGCGGGAGGTATTAAGATTGTAGATCCAGCCACTGACCTTGCTATTATCTCTTCAGTGCTGTCTTCGAGTCTAGATATTGCCATACCTGAGGGGGTTTGTCTTGCTGGTGAGGTGGGGCTATCTGGCGAAGTGCGACCTGTCAGCCGAGTGGAACAGCGTGTGAGCGAGGCAGAACGCATTGGTTTCAAAGCAATGATTTTACCACAAGATAATCTCAAGTCATTACCAGAACGTAAGGCGGAAGGTATCAGATTAGTGGGGGTGCGTACTGTGGATGAAGCTTTTCGTTTGATCTTCAAAAAGAAGTGATGTTGAGAAATATTCCTTAATATATACTAGACTTTACTTATCTTTGTTATTATATAGAAGTTATTATAGAGGAATGTTACGTAAATTGAGACATACTACATATATATTATTAGGATTGTGTTTGCTATTGGAGATGAGCTTTCCAGTAGCTTATGCCTCTACATTGAATCTCTGTGAGCAGAGTGAGGTGCTGTCTATTGCCTCAAAAGAACAAAGACGTAAACGTAAAAAACGAAAGAACCGCAAAAGAAAACGTAAGTCAAGGAAAAGAAAAAGTCATCGCAGAGCTAAAGTTGACCCAGCTCTCAAAGAAGCGCAAGAGCAGATGGCTCGCAACTTGCTACGTGATAACATCAAAAGAACTTACAGTGAGCATACGATTAACCTAGAACATTTTGCTAAAGAGCCAATGTCTCTGAGATTTCTTAATTGTGATAGGACGCTGACAAAAGAAGATATTAAGGAATTATACTACATCTCAGATTATGAATATAAAGACGAGGAGAGTCATCGTCAGTTGCAACAAGAATTGCTAACATTAATTCGTAATCATAACTATCATAAAGCTTTGGATTTGTGTTTGCTATTGAGATATTTCAAGCCTTATGACCTTACTCTGCTTGCTAAAGTATGTGAGCTGGCTCATCATATAAAAGACCCTAAGCTGGATGATTACTTCTGGGCTTTCTATCAAGTGCTAGATTGTATTAATGCCTCAGGAGATGGGCAGACAGAGATGAGTGCCATTAAGCTTAATACGCTTCTAGATATTGTCTGCTTTGAGGATATGTGGTTCAAAGTCAAGAAAGATGCTATCAAAGAAATCAAGATTATCAACCCCTATACACGCTTGAAGTATAAGACTGTTCGCTTGACCTATCTAGATAAAGATAAGCAAGAGCGAGTGCGTTACTATCAAGTGAGAAAGTAAAGGGCGTATTCAATTAAAAGTCGGTCAATTTCTTCTCCATTTATCAAGTAAGATTATTTTTTATAGAAGAATAGAACCTTTTGCTAAGGAAGACTTTTATTAGTAAACAACATAAAGAGAAATAAAAAATGAAAAGATATAATGCGAACAAAATGGAGTATAACAAAACTCTCGGATGGCGACGAGTCCAAAGCTCGGGATTTAGCCCTGGGTCTTAACCTATCTCTCGTGATGGGACGTCTCTTGGTGCAGAGAGGCATTCGTTACTTGAATAAAGCGAGACAATTCTTAAAACCTAACCTAAGACAACTACTCAATCCGTTCCTTCTACAGGATATGGACAAGGCTGTCGCACGTCTCAATAAAGTCATTGATAAGCGAGAACATATCCTCATCTTTGGCGATTATGATGTGGACGGAACGACATCGGTAGCATTGGTTTATAACATTTTCAGAGACTATTTTTTGCCAGAAGAGTTCCTTCATTATGCTATTCCAGAGCGTAATGATGACGGACATGGTATCAATTACCGAATAATAAATGAAGCAAAGGCAAAGGGTGTCTCGGTTATCGTTGCCTTGGACTGTGGAAGTAAGGCTCACGAGGAGATTGCCTATGCTCGTCAGCTGGGAATAGACTTCATCGTCTGTGACCATCATCAGACTGACGACATCTTGCCACCCGCTCTAGCATTGCTTAACCCTAAGCGTGCTGACAATACTTATGAAAATACCGACCTTAGTGGCTGTGCCGTGGGCTTTAAGTTGATGCAAGCCTTGTGCTATTCACGACATATCGCCTTGCCACATCTGAAGCAATATCTTGAACTTGTTGCCATTAGTTTGATCGTTGACCTCGTGCCTTTGACGGGGGAGAATAGAGTAATGGTAACGCTTGGCTTGGATCAGCTCAATTATCGCCCTAGCTTAGGACTGCGTTACTTGATACAGAACGTAGATCTAGTCAATAAGAGGATTGACTCTTATGATATAATGTATAAACTTGGTCCTCGTCTCAACGCAGCAGGCCGAATGGATAGTGGAGCTGTGGCGGTATCTCTCTTGATTGCCAAAGATAATCAGACTGCATATTCGCATACGCTGGAGCTAGAAGCCCTTAATACGAAGAGACGCTTGCTAGATCGCAAGGTAACGAAGCAAGCTAAACAGCTAGCAGAGCAACAACCTGACTTCGCTACTTGTCGCTGTCTCGTGTTATTCTGTGAAGACTGGCATCAAGGTGTGCTAGGTATTGTGGCTTCTCGTCTAAATGAATACTACAACCGTCCTACACTTATCATAGCTCGTAAGGGAGACTTGCTTGTCGGCTCGGCTCGTTCCTTGCCAAATGTTGACCTGTATGCTGCTTTTGAGGCGGTAGAGGATTTGTTAGACAGCTACGGAGGTCATCGTCAGGCGGTAGGCTTTACACTTAGACATAATAATCTAGAGAAATTCACTCATAAGCTCAAGTTATATTTTGAGCAAGACTTCGAAGATGACGAGATTGTCAGAGAAATTGAAGTGGATGGCGTGCTAGAGTTGAACGATGTGACGCTTAAACTGCTAGATGAAATCAAACTTCTTGCCCCATTTGGCTTAAATAACCAAGAACCGACTTTTGCATCTTTTGGAATGCTAGATGCAGGTGGCTCGGAGGTGGTCGGCAAGCAGATGCAACACCTCAAGTTGAACTTATGTCAGCAAGATGGTCTTGAGAAAATCCCTTTGAGGGGTATAGGCTTTGGCTTGGGGAATAGACATTTCTTGGTGGAGGAGGGCAAGTCTTTTGATATTTGCTACACGCTATCAGAGAATAAATATTTCTCTCAGAGCTACCTTGAGCTACAGATTAAGGACATTTTATCAGGAGACTAGTCGTTAGATGTTGGAGCTTCAGGATAAAACTTTAGCTATTGAGGAACTTGATTTTGCGTATGAGGAGCAAGATGAAGTCTCTCTGAAATGGTGTCCTGATTTGCTCGGAGTAAGTGTGCTAAATACTTCTACATCTCACACCCAGCGAGATTTATTTGATCCAATGACAGCACAAAGTCCTGAGGCGGTGCTGAAACATTATTGGGGTTACGATAACTTCCGCTCCTTGCAAGGTGACATCATCCATGCTACACTTAATAATATTGATACTCTTGCCCTAATGCCGACAGGTGGGGGTAAGAGTATTTGCTTTCAAGTGCCTGCTCTAATGACCGAGGGGCTAACTTTGGTGGTAACGCCTTTGATCTCGCTGATGAAAGATCAGGTAGATAGGCTTCGTGAGAAGGGTATTAAGGCGACAGCTATCCACTCAGGAATGGGAGCAAGAGCGATTACACAGACGATAGATAACTGTATCTACGGACGCTATAAGCTATTATATATTTCGCCTGAGCGTCTCAAGAGTGAAAGCTTTGCCGAGAAGCTTGACCAACTTTCTATCTCTAGGCTCGTCATTGATGAGTGTCACTGCATTTGCCAGTGGGGTTATGACTTCCGCCCCTCGTATCTTAATATCCACAGCCTTCGTCAGCAATTAAATAACGTGCCAGTCTTGGCACTCACAGCTACAGCCACGCCCGAAGTAGTTGAGGATATCAAAGTCCAACTTGGCTTTGGAACAACCGCTCAAGTTTTTCAGAAAAGTTTCTACCGAGAGAATATTTCTTACTCCATTCGTCAGACGACCAATAAGGATCAAATGCTCTTGCACATCCTCTCTCGTGTCGCTGGCTCAGCTATCGTTTACTGTAGGAGTAGGAAGCGTTGTGGCGAGATAGCTGATTTCTTGCGAACTTGTGGTGTCTCAGCAAGTGCTTTTCACGCTGGATTGAACTATGCTGAGCGAGACATCCGCCAGAATAGGTGGATGAAAGGCGAAGTGCGAGTAATGGTGGCGACAAATGCTTTTGGTATGGGGATTGACAAGCCTAATGTTCGCCTCGTCATACACGTTACCGTACCAAATTCGATGGAGGAATATTTCCAAGAGGCAGGACGAGCGGGTAGAGATGGGCAGAAGTCTTATGCCGTGATGCTCGTGGATAGCTATGATCCAGCTCGTCTCAAGCAGAGATTTCGTGACACTTATCCGAGCAAAGACTACATTTACCGAACTTACGAGAGCCTTTGCAACTATCTGAGCATAGGTGAGGGCGAAGGCTTCAAGCGTATCTTTGAGCTAGACCTTAAACATTTCATCGTTACCTTCAAAATGCACCCCGTCCAAACGAAGTACGCCATTCAAATAATGCAGAATGCAGAATGGCTTGATTACGAAACGGATGCCGTGCCTTCTAGGCTGAAGTTTATCTACAGCCGTGATGATCTGTATCAGAGACACGTTGGTTATGATGACTTCCTAAGGGTTTTACTTCGTCTTTATACTGGCTTTTTTAGAGATTTCGTTGCCATAGAAGAAGAGCTAATAGCTGAGATGACGGGCTTAGATGCTGAGATAGTCTATGAGATTTTCAAGGATTTGAGCCGACGAAATATTCTGCATTACGTTCCACGTTCCAATCTGCCACGTATCTTTTTCAAAGTTAGACGAGAAGACCCTCGCCAGCTTCGTTTACCATCTTCAGCTTACGAAGACCTTAAAGAGCGAATGCGAGAGCGTACCGATGTAGCACTGAGTTATATCTTAGGGCGAGATACCTGTCGTTCACAATACTTATTACGATACTTTGGCGAAGAGAAGTCTGAGTCTTGCGGTCAATGTGATGTATGTCTTAGACGCAAGGAGCTTGGGCTAAATGAATATGTCTTGAATGATGTGGAGCATTATATCTTAAAAAACTTAGATTTGGAAGAAAATTATAAAAATGGCAAGTATATCCTTGACATCAAAGAGCTTTGTACGAAGCTATCTTATGCTCCAACAGATGTTCATAATGCTGTGCTATTTCTAGCTGATCAGCTAGAACTTTTTTACTTAGAGGGTGAGTTCATTATCTTAAATGATTGATAATTAGTAAGAATCTTGTGTTTTGTAAAAATATTCATTATCTTTGTTTTCATAGTAAAGTGAGATTGATAATCTTATTAGCTTGAATTTATTAAATATATAAAACAAATAATAAAAATTATGAAGAAATTTCTAGTTTTAGCCCTAGCATTTATGGGTTTTGTCGGAACGACAAATGCACAATCACTTCGTGTGGAAGCTGGTATCAACAGCGAAACATATGTGCCAAGTATCAAATCATTTGAGTTTAACGAACTACCTTTGCGTGCTGAGGCTGCCATGGAGTTTGATGTAATTGATTTGAGCCTATTGTCTATCGAATCTAACCTATATATGTCTTTCGGCGGAACTTATCTTCGTCAAGTATCTGACCCTGCTAAGCTTGGTCCTGAGTTTGATCAAGTTTTATCTAAATTAGTAGAGGTCTCTGCTGTTGGTGTGAAGGGTGATGGCGAGGCTAAATTGTATTCATCTTCTGTGAAAGTACCTTTGAATATCGGTTTCCGTCTTAACTTTGCGGATAACTTCAACTTAGCTTTGGAAGGTGGTGCTTATGCTAAGTTTGGTCTTACTGGCGAAGTAGGTCGTCAAGGTGTAAAAGAACGTATCAATCTAGATAAACTTGGTGATAAGGTTAAGGAAGAATTTATTACTAAGAGACATTATGGTCTTAACGCTTCTGCCGCTGTAGAAATGTATAGCTTGTATCTTCGTGCTGGTATTGAATATGGTTTGACAGACAAGCTAGACTTTGACAAGAAGATCAAAGAAAATCTAGATACTGTAATGCCATTGTTGGAAAAGGTAGATGAAAATAGAATAAATGTCTTCATCACTGTCGGTTATCGTTTGTAAGCTGATTGCTTTGTAGCAATACAAATAAAATTTGAAACTAGGAGTGTCATTTGGCACTCCTAGTTTTTTTTATAATTATCTTCTGAAAATTTTGTAAATCATTTTTTTTTTTTAACTTTGTTGAATTGATTGTTAATTGAAATATAAATAATTATAAGTTTTTATGAAGAAAAATTATGAAAGTCCAAGTTTGGAATTAATCAAATTGAACAGGAATTTAAGTTTACTTGAATATTTCTCTGGAGTAGGAGATGTAGAGCAGTTTGAGGATGGTGGAGAGCTAGAAGGTGTTGAAGGACAAAACTAAAAAAAATAAAAGAAAATGAAGAAATACTTACTATTATTAATATCAATATTTTTCCTAGCTTCTTGTAGCAAAGATAATGATATCAAACAAGCTGATGAATCACCAAAGAAAATTGAAGAAGTTGTATTTGATGGAAATATTTCAGGTTTTGAAGTTGTGGACTTTGCACAAGACCAAGATGATGACTTTAGAGCTGTTGTATTGACGAATAAGAATAATGATAGACCTCCATTTGTCTCAGTTACTAATGAAAGTATTGGCGGTAAAGGTCGATGGGTTATTGCTGGTAGAAGTCAGATGGAGCAGGTTACTGCATTTGGTACAGCTCCATACCAAAATGGTGGTTGGATCACAACAAATGCTGACGGAACAA
>PDWI01008801.1_pt1 | contig 15984 bp, 13 predicted proteins | sample 1430891 | NCBI WGS metagenome assembly PDWI01 (sample SAMN01162508, study PRJNA174530) | Oral metagenome, whole genome shotgun sequencing project. | biome: Marine environment; feature: Marine mammal; material: Swab sample of the gingival sulcus; isolation source: swab sample of gingival sulcus...
AAACTATCCAAGACCAAATGAAGGTGATAGTATAAATGTAGAAGCTCATTTAAAAGATAAAGCTGGAAATGTGGGGGATACGGCTAGAGATAGTGCAGAGTTGGATACTCATGCATCAAGTAAGCCGATTGTGAAAATACAAGAAAACTATAAAGATGATGGCATCTTAGCAGGAGATGAGTTAGATAGTGAGGGCAAGGCTAAGGTTGATATAACTGTACCAGCAGATGCAAAAGCAGGAGATGAGCTTGTTATTATCATGCCAAATGGAAAGAGTGAGAGTATTACATTGACAGATGAGAATATCGGAGCTACTATCACAAAATCATACTTGCCAAGCGATAATGATACATTTCATGTAAGTGCAGTCATAAAAGATAAGGCAGGAAATATCTCACCAATGGGAAGTGATAATGCTAAAGTTGATAGAACATTTGAAAACATAAAAGACCAAGACGATAGCAGTTTTGATATAACTCACAATGAAGCTAGACTTGATAAAGAAGTAGTAAATGGTATAGGTGAATCTGAAGGTGCTAGTTGGAGTTTTGCGACAAATAGCGGTACAAATAGTGGATTAAAGCATTTTTCAGATCCATTTTCTGCTTCACAAGATATCGTCTGGACTAAGATTGATGATACTCATTTGGTAGGTAAAGCAGGAAGAGAAGATGTTATAAAGTTAAGCTTAAATGCAAATACGGGCGAGATAACTTCAACTTTGGTAGGAAATGTTGATCATAGCATAGATGAGACTTTAAAAACAAGTGTTACGGTAAAAGGTGTTAGTCGTGTAGGCGGAGAGCTTGAGAGAGAGATTGATATTAGTGTAGTTGATGATACTTTAGAGGGAAGAAATCATATCACCGAAATCGAAACAAGCACTATAGTTGCTGAAAATAAAAATGATGAATCAACAAAAGATGATTATGATTCAATGCAAAAAGTAAAAGAGATCGAGGGCAATTTATTTAACAACTTAGACATACACGCAGATGGCTTAAAGATCACTCAAATATCACACAATGGAGTTACAAAAACCATAAGTGAAGCCGAAGAGAGCGGTAACCTTACATTTGACACGGGTCATGGCTCTAAGCTTATAGTAAATGCTAAAACAGGGGATTATTATTATTCGACTACAAATGAAAACATTATAAAAAATAATGAAGGCAAAGACGAATTTAAGCTTACTTACGAAGACGCAGATGGTGATAGTTTGCAAAAAGATTTTATCATTAGGCTAAACAATAGTTCTGAGCTTGAAACAAAGGTAGAATTTACCAAACAGCAGATACCAGATGGATACAATAAAGATTATTATAACGATCCAGATGGTTTTTATAAGGTAGATGCAGATGGAAGAATTGCTATACGAACAGGAACTAGCGATAATGGAGTAGGAGTAGTAAGCAATAACGGAAAAAACCTTGAGGTACATAAGAACGAACACATGACCTTTGAATTTGCCAAAGAAGCCAAAGAAGCACATGCTTCATTTGGTTGGTTTGCTACTAGAGAAAGGGGCGTTGTAACATTTTTAGATGAAAATGGAAACCAAATAGGCAATAAAATCGTAATAGCAGGTAAAGGAGATGGAAGTGTAACTCAGCTTATCTTAAAGCCAGTTGATAGCGAAGGTAATGAAACGGGAGCTTCTTTTAAAAGAATTAGATTTGAAGGAGCTGATCCAAGAGCAGACGCAAACGGAGATGGAGTGCCTGATGGCGGACCTGATATGAACTCGTTTTTAATCAGCGAATTAAGAGCTGTATATAAAGACCAATCTGAAAGTATAGAAGTTGGAGCTACTGAAGATGATGATTATATAGAAGGTCATGAGGGAGCTGATAAGATATGGGGTATGGGTGGTGATGATGCTATAGTTTATGATAAAGAAGATACTGTGATAGATGGAGGAGATGGTATAGATACTCTTATAGTTGCACAAAATGAGACCATTGATCTAAGTAGGCTAAATCACACAGAAAATGTCAAAAAAGTAACACAAAATGATGAAGGAAAAGATACTCCTGTGGTGGATAAAGATGGAAATAGCATTTATGAAGATATAACTTATGAAGTTAAAGATATAGAAGAGATAGATATATCTAAAAACGGCATAAATGATGAGTTAATGATAAATATAAAAGATGTTATAGATATAACTGATGATAATAATATCTTAAAAATCATAGGAAATAAGGGCGATAGCATTGTTGCATTTCAAGAGAATGGCTGGAGTAAATCATCTTCTAGCAGTAGTGAAGAGGGCTTTGTTAAATATGAAGGAATGTATGATGGTCATAAGGTCTATTTAGAAGTAGAAGATACTATCCAAGTACTTTAAAATGATAGGGGGGAGCTTATCACTTAAAAATATTAAAAATTATCCAAATATATTGAAAATTGTAGCCCTTTTATGTTGCAATAGTACTACAAAAATTTACCAAGAGGAGTCTGTCATGGCATTAAATAGCGTAGTAAGAGCAAGAGTTGATAGCAACTTAAAAGCAGAAGTAGAGGAGCTTTTTAAACAATTAGGACTTAGCACCTCACAAGCGATAAATATGTTTTTAAACATGGTCAAATACGAAAAAGGTCTACCCTTTGATGTAAAAATACCAAATGAGAAGACAAGACGGGTTGTTGAGGAGGCTAGAAGAGGAGAAAACTTAGAAGAAGTATCTTTAAACGAGCTTAAAAAGATCGTTGGTGCTTATGGTAAAAATACATAAAGCATATGCAAAAGAGTTTTTAAAGTCAAACCTAAATCCAACAAATATGCAAAAATTATTTTTGTATATTTCTTTATTGATGAGCGAACAAGACCTACCAAAAGAAGCAAAAGACCACCAGTTAAAGGCGAACTAAAAGATTGTAGATAATTTCACATCAGTGGCGATTTATTGGTCGTTTATATGATAGAAGATGGCTATTTGAAACTTTTAAGGGTAGGCACTCATTCACAACTTTTTAAGAGGTAATCAACATGAAATACACATCGATAGACGAAAGAACTCTACCACCTTATCTCAAAGAGGATATACATTTGGATAAATAAAACTGAAGAGACTAAATGCATGTGGTATGATTGTTTTCATGAGTAGCTAAAAGCTTCGATAAATTCAGCCTATCATGACAAAGCCATATCCAAAGAAGAGGTAAATTATCTAAGGCTTAAGTATTTGTATGAGGAAAAAATACTATTAAAAGCTTTGCAGATAAATAAAAAGATTCATATGTGATGCAAAAATATAGTTCAAAAAAGGCTTTTTTGTAGGCTTGATATTGAAACTTAACCATATTTTCGCTAAAATCTCACACTTCAAAATAAAAATCACAAAAATAAAGGAAACATACATGGCAAAACACGAATTTCAAACTGAGGTTTCACAACTTCTTCATCTCATGATACATTCACTTTACTCAAATAAGGAGATATTTTTGCGTGAGCTTATCTCGAACTCTAGCGATGCGTTGGATAAATTAAACTATCTTACGCTAACTGATAATAAGTTTAAAACGCTCTCTTACACTCCACGCATAGATATAAAAGTCGATAAAGAGGCGAAAACTTTAAGCATTATCGATAATGGAATTGGTATGAATGAGGCTGATTTGCAAGACAATTTAGGTATGATAGCAAGAAGCGGGACAAAAAGTTTTGTGCAAAGTTTAAGTGGTGATGCTAAAAAAGATAGCTCACTCATTGGTCAGTTTGGCGTAGGATTTTACTCCGCTTTCATGGTCGCTGACAAAATAGAGGTAAAAAGCAAAAAAGCCCTTGAAGATAAGGCTTATTTGTGGGTAAGTGAAGGTGGCGATAGCTATGAGATAAGTGAGTGTGAAAAAGAAGCTCATGGAACGCAGATTATCTTACATATAAAAGAAGATGAGAAAGAATTTTTAGAAAGCTACCGCCTTGAGAGTATCATCACAAAATATTCAAATCACATTCCTTTTCCTATTTGGGCAGACAAAGAGGAGTATGTACCAAGCCAAAAAGAGGGTGAGGAAGGCAAATATGAGAGTAAAAACATACAGGTAAATAAAGCTTCAGCTCTTTGGAGACTTTCAAAAACAAGCCTAAAAGAAGAGGATTATAAAGCGTTTTATAAGCAAATCTCTCATGATAGCACTGACCCTATCCTTTGGACACACACAAAGGCTGAAGGAACATATGAGTACACTACACTTTTTTATGTTCCTAGCACTGCTCCTTTTGATCTTTATAGAGTTGATTATCAAAGTGGCGTTAAGCTTTATGTCAAGAGAGTATTTATCACAGATGATGAAAAAGAGCTTTTGCCAAGTTATTTAAGATTTGTAAAAGGCATCATTGATGCTGAAGATTTGCCACTAAATGTCAGTCGCGAGATTTTGCAACAAAACCGCATACTTGAAGCTATCAAAAAGGCATCTGTTAAGAAGATTTTAGGCGAACTTAAAAGTTTGAAAGAAAAAGATTATGAGAAGTATTTGGAGTTTTATAAAATCTTTGGAAAAGTGCTAAAAGAAGGACTTTATGGTGATTTTGAAAACCGCGAAGCCTTGCTTGAGCTAATGTTATTTAAATCTAGCAAAAGTGACAAACTTGTAAGCTTAAAAGAGTATAAAGACTCCATGAAAGAGGAGCAAAAAAGCATTTATTATATCACAGGCGAAAATGAAGCAATGCTAAGAAATTCGCCACTAATTGAGAGATTTAAGAAAAATGGCATGGAAGTTTTACTTTTAGATGAAGAGGTCGATGCCATCGTGATTCCAATGGTAAATGAGTACGATAAAACCCCACTAAAAGCCGTAAATAACTCTGACATTGATGAGGAGATTAAGCCTGATGAAAAAGAGGTTAAGGAAAATGAAGATAAGTTTAAAGAGATTTTAGTAAAAGTTAAAGAGATCTTAAAAGATGAAGTAAAAGATGTAAAAATCTCATCTCGCCTTAGCGATTCGCCTTCATGCTTAGTGTATGACAAAAACGACCCAGATTTTCAAATGCAACAGATGATGAAGCAGATGGGACAAGATAATTTACCAAAAATCAAACCAATTCTTGAAATTAATCCAAGCCATGAAATCTTTGTCAAAATCGCTGAAAATAAAGACTATGTCATGCTTAACGATGTGGCATATTTGGTACTTGACCAAGCTAGAATGCAAGAGGGCATGAAGATAGAAGATGTAAGTAGTTTTGCAAAAAGATTAAACAAAATCATCTCAAAAGCCTTATAAGATCAAATCTTGCATGTAAAATTTACATGCAAGATTTTAAACTACTCTTTTAGCCTTTTTATCTTAGCACCCAATTTTGATAGTTTTCCTTCTAAATTTTCATAACCTCTATCTAAATGATAAATCCTATGCACTTTTGTAGTGCCATTTGCTACAAGACCAGCTAAAACCAAAGCTGAACTCGCTCTTAAATCTGTCGCCATTACATCGGCTCCATATAGTTGATTTGGTGCTTTTATGGTAGCTGTGTGTGATTTTAGCGTGATATTTGCACCCATTCTTTCAAGTTCGCTTACATGCATGAAGCGGTTTTCAAAAAGTTGCTCATCTATTATGCTAGCTCCTTGTGCTTGTGTGGCAAGTGCCATAAATTGTGCTTGCATGTCTGTTGGAAAGCCAGGATATTCTGTCGTTTGTATATCTACTGGTAAAATCTTTTTTGCGGGTATTAGTGTAATGGAGTTTGCCTCTTCTTTGATACCAAAACCCATCGAGATAAGCTTATCATTCAAAGCTCTTAAATGCTCACAAATAACACCATTTATTTTTATGTTCGAGTTTGTGATGGCACCCGCACACAGGTAAGTTCCTGCCTCTATTCTGTCTGGAATGACTTTGATATTTTTAATGTCAAGTAGTTGCTTATCACTTCCATGAATGATGAGCTTATTTGTGCCAATGCCTTCGATTTTTATGCCATTTTCATTTAAAATTTCGCATAATTGCACAACTTCAGGCTCTTTTGCTACATTTATAAGCGTGCTAACGCCTTTTGCTAAAGCGGCTGCCATGATGATATTTTCGCTTCCAGTTACTGTTATCTTATCAAAAACGATGCTAGCACCCTTTAGCCCATCTTCGGCAGTTGCTATTACATAGCCTTGTTTGATTTCTATATTTGCTCCCATTTGTTCTAGTGCTTTTAAGTGCAAATCAATCGGTCTTTGCCCGATAGCACAACCACCAGGAAGTGAAACTTCACATTTGCCAAATCTAGCCACTAATGGACCTAATACCAAAATGGAAGCTCTCATTTTTCGTACGATATCATAATTTGCACAAGTAGAATTTACGCTTGTTGTGTCGATAAGTGCATCATGAGTGCTTAAATCGCAAGTTGCACCTAAGTTTTGTAAAAGTTGCAAAAAAGTTTTAATATCAGCTACATTTGGCAAGTTTGTAATATTGATTTTAGTGTTGGAAAGTAAGCTTAAAGCAAGTATAGGCAAAGCCGCATTTTTAGCACCAGAGATTTCAACCTCACCACTAAGCGGATATCTGCCTTCAATTTGTAAATAATCCATACCAAATCCTTAAAAATTATAAATGAAGCAGTATTTTAGTGAAATTTCGATAAAAAAGTCCTAAAAAGTGGACAAAGCACTGAGTAAACACACTTTTATATGCGGTTTTTTCAATTAACATCTTTAGTTATCTTAAATATAGTTTAAATATTTTTTTTATATAATTATAAGCAACACTATAATAAGGAGGTTTTTTATGGTAGTTGCGATAGTTTCTTTTTATCTATTGCTCATGATTTTTGTTGGGATTTACTCTTCTAAGAAAATTTCTAACAATGAAGATTTTATGGTGGCTGGAAGAAATTTGGGTCCTGTTTTGATGGCAGGAACTTTAGCAGCAACGGAGATAGGCGGCGGTTCATCGTTAGGAGTTGCTGAAAAAGCTTATGGGCAGTGGGGTTTAGGGGCGTCTTGGTATGTTATTACTATGGGGATTGCCTTTATTATACTCTCGCTTATCGCTCCAAAATTAAGAACTGCGGAGGTTAAAACCGTTCCTGAATATTTTAGACGAAGGTACGGAAAATCCGCTGGCCTTATAACATCTATTGTCATGATAATGCCTTTGATTGGCTTAACTGCTGTGCAATTTATGGCATCAGCCACTATAGTTTCGGTAATGCTTGGACTTGATTTTCAAACTTCAGTTACTATCGTTGCGATTGTTGTTACGGCTTATTCTATTTTAGGTGGGCTTTTGGCTGTATCTTTGACCGATTTTATACAAGTGTTTTTGATAGTCGTTGGTATGGCACTTGCGATTCCGTTTTCTTTAAATCTCGCAGGTGGTATGCAAAATGTTATACAAAATGTTCCACCTGAAACTATGAATATACTTGGTGGCATTGATGTATCAACTATTATAGGGCTTATTGTCATGTATGTAGCTTCTTTTACTGTTGGACAAGAGGCTGTTTGTAGATTTTACGCGGCAAGAGACTCAAAGGCTGCGGTTCAAGGCTCTATAATCTCTGCTATTATAAATTTTATCTATGCTTTTATTCCTACAATTTTAGGCATCATAACACTAGCTTTGATAAATATGGATAAACTTGATGGTGCCATTATTTTAAAAGATGGTGCAAAATATGCTCTTCCCCATCTTGCTATGCAGACAATGCCAGCACTAATCGTCGGACTTTTATTTGCGGGGATTATTTCTGCAACTATGTCAAGTGCGGATTCGGATCTGCTTGGTGCGGGGTCGATTTTTGGAAATGATATTTATAAAGTCTATATAAAAAAAGATGCAACTCAAGAAGATGTCATGAAAGTGACAAAATTGGTCATGCTGATAGTTGGCATCTTAGGTTGGACGATAGCTATGACAAATACAAAAAATATCATAAATATTTTAATGTTCTCTTTTACTCTTCGTGCTGCTGGAGCTTTTTTTCCTTATGTGTTTGGACTTTATTGGAAAAAATCATCTCTTGAAGGAACGATTGGCTCGTTGATAGCAGGTAGTGTTGTGGTCGTACTTATGGAAAACACATCACTTTCATTTTTTGGTTTAAAGCCGATTATTCCTGGATTGATTGCTAGTTTTGTTGTGTTTGTAGGTATTTCGATATTAAAACCTAATGAAAGAGAAAGTTGTGAGCTAATAGACGAGAGTTAAAATTTTAAGCTTGAGTTCATGAGGTACTAAAATAAGTACCTCATGAGATATAAATTATTTTTTCATATCAACTTCATGAGACATAAAGCCGATAATACCTACAAAAAATACGCCTCCAACGATATTTCCTAAAGTAACAGGGACTAGATTTTTAAATAAAAAGCCCGATATGTTTAGGTTGTTTAGTTTTTCAATTGGGAAGTGATGAAGTAGGGTTGAAAGCTCTTCGATACTCATTCCAGTGCTAAGATAGTGATTTTTAGCGATTAGTGCTTCTGTAATGATATACATATTTGCAACGCAGTGTTCGTATCCTGAACCTACAAAAGCAGCTATTATCAAAGCAATACACAAAACTTTTCCAGCAGTATCACTTGCTGATGTGGCACACCAAACTGCCATACAAACAAAAACATTACAAAAAATTCCTCTTATAAATGCAGCCGTAAAGTCTAAGCTTGTTTTTCCAGCTCCTAGCTCAATAAAATGCTTCAAAATAGACGCATCATATTTCATAGGAAGCTGTGAGTAATAATACATATAAGCTATTAAAATAGAACCAATAAAATTAAAAATCCATACTATGGTCCAGTATTTTATCATCTTATTAAACGGAAGTTTATGTTCGTAAGTAGTAACTCCCGTTAAAACCGAACTTGTAAATAAATGACCTCCAAAAAATACGACCATTATAAGTCCTACACTAAATGCAAGACCACCTAAAAAGTTCGCAATACCGGGAGTTTTAATCCCCACCGTTGCATGAGCCCAAAATATATCGCCTAAAGCGATAGAACCTCCTGCCATGATGGCAAGAAACATGATCGAAATAAGTGGCATTCTAGCCTTATGATCTGAACCGCTACTTAGAGATTGTGCGGTTTGTGCTGGTGAAAGCATGTTGTCTCCTTATTTGAAAATTTCATCTATTTCATTGATTTTATCCAAAGCTTTTAAGGCTGTGGATTTTGCTTGGTTAGATATTTGCTCGCTAATTTCAAGTGCATTTATTATGTCGATATTTAGCCCTAAAAATAGCACTTGCTTACAAAAGCTTCTAAGATAGCTCATGAGTACTGGCATTGGAATGTTATGTGTCGCATACATATACTCTTTATCATCACTTAAATCGATAAAATCGACCGAGCCTATCTTAGAGCCTGTTGTCGCGTCGCACACTAAAAGCAAATCAGGAGCAAACTCTCGTATTTTGCTAAACTCTCTTTCAGGCACATCATCGCCATAAAAGATCTTCCAATGAGTGTTTTTTTGTTCGAGTAAATTGCCCAAATATGTGGTAATTCCATCATCGCCCCTTAAAGGATTTCCTACCATGAGCATAGCTTTTTTCATGAACTTTTCCTTAAGATTAAATACCCTTCTTTTGTGTTTTGCAAGTGAGTTTTAAATTTGCACTCTGGAAGTTCGCTTAAAAGCTTGTTTATATGCTCTGGATAGATCTCAATCTCAAAATATTTTGTGAGATTTCCAAGCTTAAATTTGGCGTACTCACCGCACTCGCTTAGCATTTTTTCAAACTCTTCATCGCTTAGTGTATCGATTTTTTCGACATAGTCAATACTGCCAATACCATGACCAACACTAAGAGAAAAAATCTTAACTTGCTCTAGTTTGTTGTCAAGTTTTTTAGAGTCTGGATCGACTTGCCTTTTGGTTAGTTTGCAAATATCTACCATCTTACGCCTCGTTCTTAGTTAAAATTAAAGGCTGTTTTACATATTTTTCATAAACTCTTTGGTGGATTATATCCATGCACTCAACATATCTGCTATCATCTTCTTTGCTTTTTGCCTCATCAAGTGCCAATTTTGTAGCAATTGGGTCTTGAGGGTCTTTGCTTGATTTTATCGCATCGATGTATTTTTGAGTTAGTTTTCTACCAAAATAATAGCTCATGAGCTTTTTAGCTTCAGCATAAACATCTCGTTCGAAAAGTAGATTTCCTATTACGGATTTTTCTATTGTTGGTGCTTCATGGCTATCTTCACTATGGCTTTTTTTCTCCAATTTTTGATCTAACACCCCAAGTGCTAAAGCAAGTGCATAGATGATGGAAGCTGGATGAGGAGGGCAACCTGGTACAAAAACATCGACAGGAATGACTTTATCAACTCCACCCCAAACGCTATAGGCATCATGAAATATTCCACCACTTGACCCGCAAGCTCCAAAAGCCACTACAACTTTTGGGTCAGGAGTTGCCTCGTAAGCCCTTATTAAAGGATAATACATCTGCCTTGTAACAGGGCCAGAGCATATCAAAATATCAGCGTGTCTAGGACTTGCTACTAGTTTAAAGCCAAAGCGTTCTGGGTCCCACATAGGAGTAATGGCAGCAAAGATTTCGATCTCACAACCATTACATGAACCACAATCGACTCTGTAGATATTAAAACTTCTGCCTATGTTTTTTAGATGCTCCAACTTTGCTTCGAGATTGTTTGCATCTGTGATATTTTGTGGAACTATGTAAGTTTTACTCATTTTTTTACTCCTTCATTAAAGCCTTTTGAGATAAATTCAACACTCTTTTTTCTTTTACAATCTGGGCAAGTTTTGATAAACTTAGTCTTTTGTGCTAATACTTCATCGCTCCAGCCAACACCTTTTAATCTTTGTAAGTCATAATTAATCAATCTTTTTGTTGTAAATATTTTATTGCAAACATCACAACTTTGTAAGTCCAAATCGCCATTTTCTTTTAAATTGTCCTTATCAAATCTTACAGCATTTTCAAACTCTTCACTTAAAACTACAGCACCAGTTGGGCAAACTTCATCGCATCTACCACAAAAGATACATCGTCCGCAGTTAAACTCCCAAACCAATTTACTTTTATCGCTATTTAGTCTTACATTTATAGCATTTGATGGACAAGCATTACCACAAGCAGTACAACCTATGCACTTTTCGTAAGTGTAGCTAGGTTTACCACGAAACCCTTCAAAGATTTCATAAGGCTCAAAAGGGTATTTGTAAGTTGCTTGACCATATTTTTTTGTCATGTCAAATAGTTTCATCTTCTCTCCTTATATCTTTTTTAGGGTTTGCGAACATCGTTTTAAGTCGTTGTGTGTCAATACTTTTGACTTGCCTTTTTTCACATCAACAATGGTAACTCTTTCTGTGCATGAATAACAAGGGTCAAGGCTACATACGATCAAAGCAGCGTCAGCTATAGTGTTTCCTTGAAACTGAAATCTTAGGCTTGGCCAGTTATTGTAAGTGGCCGCTCTGCATCTCCAGCGATACACTTTTTGTGCGTTTCCGTGCATGATCCAGTGGATATTTTCCCCTCTAGGAGCTTCCACATTTGCCACCGCATAAGCACCAGGTTTTATCATAGTTTGACTATCAATAAAAGTTTGACCGCCAGGCATAAGCTCAAGACATTGTCTTATGATATGCACACTTTCAAGTAGTTCAAAATATCTCACCATCTCTCTTGAATAGACATCTCCGCCATCTTGAGTGTAGGGAGTAAAATCGATTTGGTCAAAAAAGTCATAAGGGTGGTCAAGTCTTGAATCTCGCTTAAATCCACTTCCTCTAACATTTGGACCAACAGGGCTAAAATCTCTTGCTACTTGCTTATCGATTTGTGTTTTATCGTCCATGACAGCGTCCCAAACCTCTTTTGTTTGCACTTCGATGATATCAAGAAGCTCTAAGCCTCGTTTGATCTCTTGCTTTGTCATATCTCGTCTAAGTCCGCCCATGACGACATTCCCGTAAGTTTTTCGACCTCCTGTTACAACTTGGGCTAACTCCATAGAAAATTCTCTAATTCTAAAAATATGCATAAAAGCGTTTAAGTTACCAGTAACTTCACATGCAAGACCGATGTTTAGCAAGTGTGAGTGAAGTCTCTCTATCTCAAGACAAATGACTCTTATGGCTTGGGCTCGTTTTGGGATCTCAAGTCCTACTGCTTTTTCAGCTGCTTCGATACAAGCGATAGCGTGAGCGTATCCGCAAATGCCACAAACTCTCTCTGCTAAAAAGCCCATTTGGTCATAGTTCATTCTATTTTCAGCTAACTTCTCCATACCACGATGCTGATAAAAAAGTCTATAATCAGCGTCTATGATGGTGTCACCATCACAAAAAAGTCTAAAGTGACCAGGTTCATCACTTGTGATATGGAGTGGTCCTAATGGCACATCTATGGTCTCTCCAGTTCCTTGCGGATACATAAATGGATAATCAGGCTCATCTTTTTCATGGACTGGGTCTGGACGATATCGGTAATCCATAGAATCTTTTCTTAAAGGAAACAATCCCTCTGGCCAATCATCTGAAACTACAAGCCGTCTAGGATCAGGCAAACCTTCAGCTACCAAACCAAACATATCGTAAGCTTCTCGCTCATACCAAACACAGGCAGGAACTTTAAGAGTAACTGAAGGAAAAGTTGGGTTATTGCCTGGTATTAAAGCTCGTATGGTAATCCAGCATTTTTGATCTTGAGGCAATTCGTCTTCAGGCGTCATTTTGCCACCCTCCATAGAAAGTACATAATAAAGTGCATAATTGCCATTTAATTGTCTTTCATCGTTTGGTATCATAGTTGAAAGCCACCCACCACAATCATAATACAAGATCCTAACAGCTTCTGGTAAGTCATTTAAGCCAACCGTTAGAGTAATTTGGTCTTCACTTTGTCTTTTAGTTTCTAGTATTTTTATCTTTTTTTCTTCTAGTATTTTTATAAAATTTTCACCTTTTTTCATCTTCTTATCCTATCATTAAAATTTTTACTGCTTCGTTTAGCAGTGAGTTCCAAACACTTACACTAAAAACACCAAATATAATAATTAGCCCCGCTAAACCAATGAGCGGTAAGTTTGCTTTTTTGTCAAGCTCTCCGCACAAAACTGGCGAATTACTTTTGCCATAAGTTGCTAGATTGAAGTGCGAAAAGTCCGCTACAAAAATGATGACTAAGCCTATACAAAAAATGATGACAGGGATTATCAATCCTGAAGCGATGGATTGTTTTACCATTAAAAATTCGCTTACAAAAATACTACATGCTGGAACGCCCACAAGTGAAGCGACGGCTATTCCAAAAAGCACAGCAGTAATCGGAGCTATATGGATAAGCCCACCCATTTTTGTCATGTCTCTTGTGCCGTAAATTTTTTGCATATTTCCAGTGACACAAAATGCCAATGCTTTTGTAACAGAGTGAGCCATGCAGTGAAAAAGTGCGGCATATAGTCCTATCTTGCCACCAACTCCTAAGCCAAAAGCAACAACGCCCATGTGAGCGATTGAGTGGTAAGCAAACATTCTTTTTACATCATGTTGGCGAAGTAAAAATAGTGAAGCTAGTAAGATAGTTATCAAAGCACTTACTACCATGACACCTTCAACAAAGGCAAAACCAACACTTGAATTTCCCACAATTGCATAATATCTAATAAGCCCTAAAATAGCACATTTTAGCAAAATACCTGAAAGCATAGCTGAAGCGGGTGCTGGACCTTCTGAATGCACATCAGGAAGCCAAGTGTGAGTTGGAGCAAGTCCAGCTTTTGTACCAAATCCAATGAGTGCAAATATGAAAATGAGCTTTAAGGCATCTGGATTTAAGCTTTTTGCGTTTGCCATGAGTGTTGTCCAAAGCATAGCGTCATGAGTGTTTTTTAACTCAGTAAATCCTATACTATAGAGTAAAACCGTTGCATATAAAGCAAAGGCTAGACCGATTGAACAGATGACGATATATTTCCAGCCACTCTCTGTTGACTTTTTACTTTTGTGAATAGCGACCATGAAAACTGATGAAAGTGTAGTTGCCTCAATCGCTGCCCACATCAAAGCTATATTGTTTGCCACAACAGAAAAAGTCATAGTAAAGATAAATATATGACTCATAGCAAAGTAGAGTTTTGTATCGTTAAAATTTAACTTACCTTTTTCCATCTCCCATTTAATGTAGCTAATTGCATATAGATTTACCAAAAGTCCAGTTACGGCTATGAGGCATAAAAATACAGCTCCAACGCTATCGATAAATAAAAATCCGCCATAACTTAAGAACGAACCGCCATAAACGACTTGTGAAACCGCAACTAATTCAAATACACTACAAACGATAGCGATGATAGTATGATATTTGCTTAATTGCTCATAATTTTTTGGCACTTTGTATAAAATGCCAGCTCCTACTAAGGGTAGGGCTAAGATGATTGTTAATAAAATTGTAATTGCCATTTTTAACCCCTTAACTCGTTTGCTTTTGAGACATCGAGAGTTTTAAAATATCTAAAAAATCTCTCACTTAAAATACTCATGATAATAACTGCAAAAATAGCATCAGTTAAGATGCCAATATCCACAATTTCAGGTGAATTGTAAGCCATCAAAGCCAAAGTTAGGTGTATGCCATTTTCAAAAGTACAATACGCTAAGATTTGCTTTATGGCTGAATTTCTTAAAATAAATCCAAAAATTCCCATCATGAAAACTACAACTGACGCCATGAGTGGAATCGACTCTTTAATGAGTGAAAATTTAAGATAAATCGGATAAATCATCATTCCAATTGCTAGCGAAAATGCAAAAGCGATTATTGGGCTTATGAAAAATCCTGAAACGGGTTCATCTTCATTGCTAACTTGTAGTTTTTTAACGAGTCTAAGTAAAATGTAAGGTACAAAAACAACTTTTGTGATAAAAGCTATTATAGCCCAACTCATGAGAGGTTTTGCATCAAAATTTAATGAAAGATTTACAAAGATTAAAACCAACAACAAAGTCTGCACAGCGTAAGCGTATATAGACATTTTATAATTTCTTAAGCTAAAAACAGCTAAAGATGAAAGTATAATTAAGACCGATAAAGTATTTAAAAATTGCATTTTACGCTCCTACTACATATAGTACCAATGCAACAAAACTTACGCAAAAAGCTGCAGTTGCATTCGCTTTAAAACTTGTTAAAAGTTTATATCGTGGTCCAAAGTTGTCTATTAGCACACCTGCTACATAAAACCCACCTGCTTTTATTAAAAATACAATTAATGCTAAGAGTGGATTTTCAAAGTTCCAAGGCTCAAATATAGCTAAAAACATACCAATCATGGCAAATTGTTTTAATATGCCAGCTGCGTGTGCTATGCCAAAATCACTTCCAGCATATTCGCCTAAAACTCCTTCTTGAAGCTCTTGTTCGGCTTCTGCTAAGTCATAAGGCTTTCTAGCACTTTCCACATAAACAGCCCATAAAAATGCTATGGAAGCTACCGCAAAAGCTGGTGTATCGTACCCTATGACCCCGCCTCGTACCATCTCTTGAATCTCGGCTAAATTGCTCGTTTTTGCCACTAACATGACCACAAGCAAAGCACTCATCATTACAGGCTCTACAAATACAGCTAACATTTGCTCTCTACTTCCGCCAACTCCCGCAAAAGGGTTGCCACTATCGATCGAAGCTGCGCCAAAAACAAAGCGGTACATCGCAGAAAGATAAACAACGATAAAAATATCACTTGCATATGCAGCTATGCTTTGCGAATTGTAGCTAATTGGAATGACAGCTAACATGGCAGCCGTTGAGCCAAACATCATGTGAGGACCATATCTAAAGACCCAGTGTGAGCATTCAGGCACCGTTCTACCTCGTTTAAAGGTTTTTATGATGTCATGATATGTTTGAAAAATATCAGGCGGACCTTGACGAGATTGTAATTTTGCTCTTAATTTTCTTGCAATTCCATCAAACAATGGAGCAACTGCCATAAGTACTAAAACTTGAAATAACATCCAAAAAAGACTCATTGCCCACCT
>PDWI01005675.1_pt1 | contig 15983 bp, 15 predicted proteins | sample 1430891 | NCBI WGS metagenome assembly PDWI01 (sample SAMN01162508, study PRJNA174530) | Oral metagenome, whole genome shotgun sequencing project. | biome: Marine environment; feature: Marine mammal; material: Swab sample of the gingival sulcus; isolation source: swab sample of gingival sulcus...
AAAAAAGCACTTTAGTCAACAGTATTTTCCCTTTTTCGATGAAGTTGCACGGGCTTTTTTACCCGCTTACGCTCAATAAAGTTCTGATAAAGATCAACGCTAAACATGAGCAACAAAATGAAAATAACAATCCACTGAGGAATATAGGGGAAAGCATTACCATTAAAGGTGAGATGGGCAACATGTCCGCCTTCCAAAATCAAGACAAACCCAATAAGTAACAGCACAAAAAGCCCCAAAATCTCAAAATCGGGGTTTTTTGTCATATAATCGGAAATAGCAGAAGCAAAGAAAAGCATTAATAAAACAGAGATCACCACCGAGCCAGCCATTACCAAAAAGATATCGGTCATGCCGACAACGGTCAAAATAGAATCAACAGAAAAAAGCAAATTCATTCCAACAATAATTGCTAATACCTGCCAGAAACTAGACACACTCTCTACTGTATCAATCTCACTGCCTTTTGATTTATAACGAAGCTCTTTTACTCCTTTCCAAATAAGAAAAAGACCTCCAATCAACAGCACAATTGATTTTCCGCTCAACTCTCCATAAACATCAAGACTTGAAATAAACTGCGTATCTACACAGTAAAAAACATTCGTGGCATATTGCAAAATATAACTCACCATGAACAACAAGAGAATACGAAACACCATTGCCAGCAACATACCATAGTATATCGCCTTTTTGCGTTCTCCCACAGGAAGCTTGTTGGCCAGGATAGTAATAATGATAAGATTATCCGCTCCTAAAGCAATTTGGATCAAAGTGACGGAAAAGAGATTAAACCAAAAAACACTCTGAGTAAGAAGATCAAGCATCACAGCTCTCCGAGCTACATCACAAGTTTAATACCACTGGCATCAGATTTTTCTGAAAGCTCTTTCAAATGAGCACGCTGTACTGCTGCTACAGTGGACTCAACTGCACGGGCGTTCGCTCGACTACCTAAATCAAAATTAATGCCACAAAGGTACTGAACACCTGTGTTTTTCCGAATTCTTGCCAAATGACGAACAGAGCAGGAAAGATAAGCAACCTCCTTATCTTCGATAAAAAGCTTAAGTGCCACAATATCACCTTCACCAAGAAGTCGCTGCTGCTGCTTCTCCATAGAAAGAGACATCCCACTAATAGATATATTCACAGGCTCAACAGAAAACGCCTCATCATTCCGCTCTAAGACAACGGTAAAAGGCATTGACTCGGGAACCTTGGCACGGTACTCCTTGGTTGTATGTACGAGCCTGGCAATGGACGGAAACGCCAACCTCAGAACGGCAAGCCCATCAATAGTTTCTTGCTGAATGAAAGTAGTACCGAACTCAACATCAAATGAACTGGTCGACATCCTCATACAGATTGCTTTTGAATTCCTCAGGCGTAAATTCCCCATACCCGGCTCTACAGGGAGAATAAAGAAGTGTGTCATATCGATAAGATAATCACCTTCACTATACGACTCATCATCCTCTTCAGACTCAACAGTTTCTTCCAAACTTTCCTCCTGAGGGGGAACCCAGTCCTTCATTCGAGTAAAATAAGTTGTGGGTAATCCATCGTGTTCTATCTCAAGCACCTTTTCATCAAGAAGGGCCGTCTGCACGTAACGAAGAATATCCTCCGGTTTAACCAAAACATCTCCGTCGACAAGAGCTTCACTAACCGCGTCTAGCGACATAATGGCAGTGGGAAAAAACTGTTTAAGTTGGCGTTGTATTTCTTGCGGCATGACAAGTTAAAATATTTTTAATCAAAAATCCTTTATAACTCCCTCCGATGGCGATACATCGGAGGGGATAAAAAACTACATCATATCTTTTACAGCATCACGTTCTGTTTGCAGCTCTTTTTCTGTCGCTGCCATCATCTCTTTTTGGAAATCACTAAGCTCAAGATCTGTAACCTCTTCCCATTTCCCATTTTCACAAACCATAGGACGGGCATAAATCAAATCTTCATCCAGCCCATAACTATTCCCTTTGCTATAAGCCCCCATACTCACCCAACCACCATTTGAACCCAGCGCCCAATCCCGCATATGATCAATAGCAGCAGAAGCAGCAGAAGCAGCAGAGGATGCACCTCTAGCTTTGATAATAGCCGCACCACGTTGTTGTACAGTCGGAATAAACTCTTTGACGTACCAATCGTTATCTACCATAGCCGTAGCAGCTTTACCATCAACAGTTGCATAGCTGATATCAGGGAATTGGGTAGAAGAGTGATTTCCCCACACGACCATTTTCTCCACTTTACTGGAGTGACTACTTGTTTTTTCCGCCAATTGAGAAAGAGAACGATTATGATCAAGACGCATCATCGCAGTAAAATTCTCTTGTGGCAGGTCTGGTGCATTTTTCATCGCAATCAAGCAGTTAGTATTGGCAGGATTTCCTACTACTAAAACTTTTACATTTCGATGAGCATGATCGTTAAGAGCCTTGCCTTGCACAGTAAAGATGGCACCATTAGCCTTTAACAGATCAGAACGCTCCATCCCTGCACCACGAGGACGAGAACCGACAAGGAGAGCATAATCAGCATCTTTAAAAGCCACATTTGCATCATCTGTTGTGACAATCCCTTGCACCAGAGGAAAAGCACAATCATTCAACTCCATCACCACTCCTTTCAAGGCATCCATCGCAGGAGGAATTTCTAGCAACTGCAAAATAACGGGCTGATCTTTACCAAGCATATCCCCAGCAGCAACACGAAAGATAAGAGAGTAGCTGATGTTACCGGCTGCACCGGTGATTGCAACACGAACAGGACTTTTCATTGTAGCCTCCTTCTAAGAAATTGGTAAGACACTAAGTGCTGTAATATAGCGGATGCCTTTTCTGCATAAAGAAAAGCAGAATAAAAGACATCGGCAAGATACCACAATATTTATTGTGAATCCAGTAAAGATAAAGATTCGAATGAAAAAGCCCTTGTTTTTTCCACTTTTGAAAAGTTTTTATAGAAAAGCATTACCAAGAAAAATAAACTGCAAAAAATTGTTGGGAGCCCCTGAATACTCTCCTGTTTTTTTGTTATCTGTTTACCCTCAATAAAAATAGATCTAACCCTGATAAAAGTCAGAATAGTGATTTGATTTTACGTTTTTTTCAACATAAACCAATTAAAAGAAGTCATGCTGTTCTTTTTCCAAAGAAAAAAGACGACCTTTTTCTTTGACAATAACAGGAGGCATCATCTTTCCTACATCCACTTTAGCGGTAAAGGTATATTCCATAGATGGCACATTCCCCTGGAGAAAACGATTTACCAGCAAGATGCCACCCAATAAATTCACATTTGCTGATACTACAATATCAGCCTGACCATAGCCCTTGATTGGGGGGATGCTGTTTGTTACACCTGAAATTATCCGTTGATCACCAAGAGATATTGCATAGAAAATTCCCCGAACAGGCAGTGTGTCACGATTAGGATTAATTACCTGAAGAGTCACCATGAACCCTGGAAAACTACTTGTTTTTCCATTTATTATTTGAAAATGTTTTACGCTGACAGATGGCTGTTCATAATGAGTTGTGATGAGTGCACAAGAAGAACAGAGAAAAAGGATAAAGAAGAATAAATTTTTAGATTTCATAGGTCTACATATATTATTGATGTATAAATTATAATAATACTTATATTCAATATATAACTAATTAATACTTCATTCTTTTTAAGTATGCGCAAAGTGGATCGCCCCCTCTTTCTTCGAAAAAAAGAGCCCCTATATCACGAACAAATCACTTGACGCGATACAGATTAAAGAATATATGATAATAATTGATTATTGTGCAATAAAATAAAAACAAGGAGAACAATTATGGCAACAAATTACTTTAACACATTACCTCTGCGCAAGCAGATTGAACAACTTTCCTGCTGTCGCTTTATGGATTCTTCCGAATTTGAAGGCGTTGATTTTTTAAAGGGAAAAAAAATAGTTATCGTTGGTTGCGGTGCTCAAGGGTTAAATCAAGGATTAAATTTACGGGATAGCGGTCTTGATGTAAGCTATGCCTTACGCGAGTCAGCAATTACAGAAAAACGGCAGTCTTGGAAAAATGCTACGGAAAATGGTTTTGTTGTTGGCTCTTACGAAGAGCTTATTCCCTCTGCGGACGTAGTGGTGAACCTTACACCAGATAAACAGCATAGCAATGTGGTTAGCACTGTTATGCCTTTGATGAAAGAAGGTGCATGTCTCTCTTATTCTCATGGCTTTAATATCGTTGAAGAGGGTATGCGAATTAGGGATGATCTAACCGTTATTATGGTTGCGCCTAAAGGGCCCGGCACAGAGGTGCGGGAAGAGTATAAACGGGGCTTTGGAATCCCCACACTTATTGCAGTTCATGAAGAAAATGACCCAAAAGGTGAAGGATGGGATATTGCAAAAGCATATTGCTGTGGTACAGGGGGAGACCGAGCTGGGGTTCTGGAATCTTCTTTTATTGCGGAAGTAAAGTCTGATTTAATGGGAGAGCAGACTATTCTTTGCGGGATGCTGCAGACAGGGTCCCTTCTCTGCTTTGACAAAATGGTCGAGAAAGGAATTGATAAAGGATATGCCGCTAAATTAATCCAGCAAGGATGGGAAACGATTACAGAATCCCTTAAATTTGGCGGAATTACTGCAATGATGGATAGACTTTCCAATCCTGCGAAAATTCGAGCTTATATTCTTGCTGAAGAGCTAAAGATCATTATGACTCCACTTTTTGAAAAACATATGGACGATATTATGAGTGGAGAATTTTCAAAAGTTATGATGGAAGATTGGGCAAATGGCGATAAAAACTTGCTGAAATGGCGTAAGGAAACAGGCGAAACAGCCTTTGAAAATTGTGAAGGAAGTGGTGCTATTGCTGAACAAGAATATTATGACAACGGTATTTTGATGGTAGCAATGGTGAAAGCTGGGGTAGAATTAGCTTTTGATACTATGGTTGATGCAGGGATTAAACCAGAATCAGCTTATTATGAATCCTTGCATGAAGTACCATTGATTGCGAACACCATTGCCCGTAAAAAGCTCTATGAAATGAATGTTGTTATCTCTGATACTGCTGAATATGGCAACTACCTTTTTGCTAATGCCTGTATACCTTTACTGGCAGATTTTATGCAAAATGTTGACACAGATATTATAGGTAAAGGGCTTGCAGTTAAAGATAATGGAGTTGATAACCAGGATCTTATTCAGGTAAACGAGGCAATCCGCTATACATTGGTAGAAGAGGTTGGAGCAGAGCTTCGCTCTTACATGGGAGCAATGAAAGCTGTTGTTTAACAGATTTCTTAAAAAGAAGATTATTTCAGTTATATTTCTTGTACAGGAGAAATTTATCATAGCAATATCAACTAGATGTAGTTTTGATAATTTTCTCCTGCTATTTCATTATAGATAAATACAAAAATATTCTCCCTCCAAGCTTGTTGCGTTTCTTGTTCATATATTGTACTTTTTCGTTGGAGGGAGGTTTTTCTGTAACCGTTAACTGAAGGGAGGGAAAAATGAGAGTAACAAACCTTATTGTTGTACTCTTTTTTGTTTTTGGTATTTGTACAGGTTCTTTGGTTGATGTGAACGCTGCTACAACAAATACAGTAAAGTCAGAAAAGAAAAGCAAAAAAAGTACGGGAAAAGTAGAAAAAAAGAAAAAGGCAGAAAAAAAAGACAAGAAATTGTCGTCAAAAGCGGGAAAAACAAAGGCTGAGAAGAAAAAGGTAAAGAAAAAATTGCCCGCAGTCAAGAGTGTTTCTTTAAATAGGGCAGATAAGAGTGAATTAATGACCCTACCTGGTATTGGTCCTAAAATGGCTGATGCAATCATTAAATACCGTAAGGCCAATAAATTTACTTCTATTAAAGATTTAACTAAAGTAAAAGGTATTGGGAGTAAAAGATTTTCCAAGCTTGAAAAATATATAAAACCATAAAAGATTCTGCTTCTTTTGGAGAAAAGGCTGTGCTTTTGCACAGCCTTTTTTTCTTTTGCTGGTATAAAACTTATAAAGGTAACAAAATGGTTCGTACAATTTGTGCATTTTTGGCAACGCTGCTAACAATAATTCAGGCCTATTTATTGTATAGTACAGGTAATGGTATATGCTTTAATGATGGTTGTGAAATCGTTGAAAAATTAACCACAATACCAGCACTTTATTTTAATCTGGTTGGCGCAGCTTTTTTTGGTTTTGTTTTTTTCTGCTCTCTAATAAGCTGTATAAATGATTCTGATAACTCAGAAAAATATACTTGTTTATTACTTTCTGCAGCTCTTGCAGCAGAAGCAGTGTTGATTTTTTTTCAATGGTCTGTTGCCCGGACTTTCTGCAGCTATTGTTTGATAATTTTCTCTTTTGTCTTGTTGCTTAATTTATTGAGTGGATGGGAACAAATTGTTCGTGGCCTGTTGATTTTTTGTGCTGTACTTATTGCTAGTTTCTCCCTTCAATTTGATGCGGGGGGAGCAGGAAAAGCACTTCCTTTTGGAACCATAGCGCAATACAAAGAAGAAGGTAACAGCAAAAATTTACTACTTATTTTTTCTGGAAGTTGTCCACATTGTGAAAAAGTTATTGATTTTCTACAAGAAGAAACGACATGCAATGTAGCATTTAACCCTGTTGAAAAATTAGATCATTTCAATTTTGAAGATGCAATAATAAAAAAAGACTATGATCCCCGAGCTACTATTGGGTTTATGAGAAGCATCGGCATGAACGGGGTACCAATACTTATAGCTCCTGGAGAAGATGCAGAATTGCTTATTTTGAATGGTACGAATGAGATAATTCCCTATTTACGAAGGCAGTGCAGAACAAGTCAGCTGTTGATACCTGAACTTCAAGAAAAAGGGATGTCCGTAATATCTAATAAAAATTTAAAATTTCAAATACCCTCTCTTTCCACCAAAAAAGAAGACGTTTGTATTTCTGGAGATAACTGTTAAAAATATAAGGATTTATTTCCATAAAAACACACGAAAAAATCACGTTATAAAAAATGACTACTATAAAAAAAATAACAATTATCCGGCCTGATGATTGGCATTTGCATCTTCGCGATGGCTCCATACTTGGTGCGGTTTTACCTTTTACAACCCTTTATTTTTCCCGTGCTATTATTATGCCGAATCTTGCACCACCACTCATTGATTGCGAAGGTGCTTTATCTTATAAAAAAAGAATACTAGATGCCCTACCCAAGGGCCATAGTTTTAAGCCGTTAATGACAGTATATCTATCTGATAATACTGATCCAGCAAACCTCATTTTGGGCTATCAGCGAGGAGATATTCATGCGGCAAAACTTTACCCTGCGGGAGCAACTACAAATTCGGCACAAGGTGTGACAAACATTAATAAAATAATGCATATCCTTGATGCAATGCAAAGAGCAGATATGCCTTTATTGGTACATGGAGAAGTTACAGATTGTACTGTTGATATTTTCGATAGGGAATCTTGTTTTATTGACACGATATTAACTCCCATTGTTCGGGAATTTCCCTCTTTAAGGATCGTTATTGAACATGTGACAACAAAGGATGCAGTTGATTTCGTGGTAGATCAGGGGGAAAATATAGCAGCAACAGTAACACCTCAACACTTACTTTATAACCGTAATGCACTTTTAGTCGGCGGTATAAAACCACATAACTATTGTTTACCCATTCTAAAGAGAGAACGCGACAGAAAGGCATTAGTTGATATTGTTACTTCTGGGCATAGTCGCTTTTTTCTCGGAACAGATTCCGCTCCACATGCCAAACATCTGAAAGAAAGTAGCTGTGGTTGTGCTGGTATCTTTAACGCCCCAACCGCTCTTTCTGTTTATGCACATGTTTTTGAACAAAGAAATGCACTTGATAAATTGGAGAGCTTTACCTCTATAAATGGAGCAAAATTTTATAAGAAGCCGATAAATAAGGAAAAAATATGGCTTGAAAAGAAACCTTTTTCTGTACCAAAATCTTTAAAAGTAACAAAGGACACTGCTTTGATACCATTTCTGGCAGGACAAACCTTGTCTTGGAGTGTCATCCCTGCAATATAAACCGAAACAGCTCAAAGCAAAGCAGGCAATGAGCTACTACGAAAAAGCTCACATTGCCTAGGGGTGGAATAACCTAACAGAAACTTGAGAACAGCACTCGGAGGGAAAAAAAGAGTCGGGGTCCACTTCTCAACGAACTTCGTAACAATTGATAACAGTTACAAATGTACGGAGCAGTAAACTACAATGGCTCCTCGGGACGGACTCGAACCGCCGACAGGGTGGTTAACAGCCACCTGCTCTACCAACTGAGCTACCGAGGAACCCTTTACAGGCTGTTACAAAGGCAACAACCAAAGTGAGAAACGAATATATACTGCAAAGAAAAGAGTGTCAACAATTTTTCTTACTTTTCTGTCAAATATATCATTTCAACGATATTTTCCCTGAAAATACTGCTGTACATAGATTATATGCAACCGCATTGCCTCCCGGGCACCTTCAGCATCTCTCGCCTCAATACATTCATAGATGTTTTTATGATGAGCCAAAATACTATCCAGTGTCTGCCGTTCCATATAGAGGTGAATCAGATTTTTCTTGATACCAACAAAGAGAAAATCATAAAAGCTACGCATTAAATGGATAAGCACAGGATTTTTAGTGGCAAAACTAAGTGCCATATGAAAAGAAACATCAGATTCTGGAGTAATCTTATCGGTTGCAATCAAATCTTCCTCCATTTCTTCCACACTTCTCTTTATTGCCTCAATATCAGAATCTGTCGCTCGATAAGCAGCGAGCATAGCGGCATTCGATTCCAACCCTAGACGCACTTCCAACAAATCATCAAGAGTCGCATCATCCACCGCCATCACCGCAGCAAGGCTATTCCCTTCCCGTGTTTCCGGAGAACTGACAAAAGTACCCTGCCCCTGCCGATGCTCAAGCAAGCCCATAGTCACCAGCTTATTAATGGCATTACGTACCGAAGTTCGGCTAACCTCCATAGAAAAAGCAAGCTCTCTTTCTGGAGGTATCTGTGCCCCTGGCTTAAACTCACCTTTATAAATCAGCTCTCGTAGTTGCTCAAAAACTTGATCTGAAATACGTTTTGGCTTTATCGGTTTTAGACTCATAAGTAACTTCTCAACATTAGATATAAGAGGGAAAAGATCTTTGGCATAGATGTACTGAAAAGACCATATATTTGCAATCAATTTCCGCAACTGCCTGCATTTCTTACCTTATCACATGAATTGAAAGCGAAAAAAAAAAGGCTTTAGAGAATCTCTTCTCTAAAGCCTTTCTTGTTACTGCGAACAGAAGATTATTCTGTGCATCAATTACTGTGCAATAACATTTACTGCAGCAGGACCTTTGGGGCCGTTCTCAATATCGAAAGTTACAGAAGCACCTTCCTCGAGAGTTTTAAAGCCATCGGCAACAATAGATGTATGATGAACAAATACATCATCACCACTACTCTGTGCGATAAAACCAAAACCTTTTGCATCATTAAACCACTTTACTGTTCCTGTACTCATGACAATCTCCTTTCATGAAATTTACTGTTCCAAACTTGAGGATGCTTGTCATGGCTGCTGATTCTTAATACCAATTCTTAACATAGAGGATAATCCTTACTACCAAAAGCGTGAAACCATGCAGGGCTTTCCTGCACATAATAATCAACCGGGGAACACCCCCGCCTGAAAAAAGAGTACACCAGGAAAGAAACGACTTCTTTCAGACATACTCCAACATAATGAACCAAATAATCCCAAAAAAAAAGGCGTTCAGCTCTAAACAAGCTGAACGCCTTTTTAAAGTTCTGGTAGCGGGGAGAGGATTTGAACCTCTGACCTTCGGGTTATGAGCCCGACGAGCTACCAAGCTGCTCCACCCCGCGATAAGAATGACTATTATACACCCGTCTGAAACATTGTCAATTATTTTTTAAAGATTTCACCTACTTTTTATCTCCACCCTTCTCTACCCACATCTCCATTTGCTGAAAAAGGCTTTGCGGAATTCGGGAAAGCTTCCCTTCCGACGTTATCGGAGCAAGAACCGTATATCCCTTTACCAGCAAACTTTCCCGCCCTTCATCTCTCCGACAGATGCGATAATAAAACTTACATTTATGGGTTGAAAGCTCTGTCAGATGTGTTTCCACAAAAAGGAGATCATCATAAAGGGCTGGAGCCTTATAGCGCAGCCAGCTCTCTACAACAGGCATAATAATCCCCATCTCCTCAATGGCTCGATAAGGAATAACCCTCTCCCGCATAAACTCGGTACGGCCAGCTTCAAAATAACGTAAATAGTTGGCATTATAAACAACGCCCCCTGCATCCGTATCACCGTAGAGTACCCGAATAGTGTGAATAAAAGGTGCTGCCATCAATCTTTTTCCAAAAGAGTGTTTAATAACTGGAATCCCTGCTTCAAAGAAATCGTATTCTCCGGCTGATTTTCCATACAGCTTCTTTCTGAAAAAGGTTTTCCGCAACCGCCACTTCTCTCCCGTGAATCATAAAGAAGGGTTGGTACCGCATCTGCAGTATGAGTGCGCAAAGCAAGAGGTGTATAATGGTCCATAGTAATAACGGCCCGAAACTCTTCACCTCGCTGCCGTAACTCCTCCAAAATAACCTTCACTATCTGCTGATCAAAATCCTCAACAGCCTGAACCTTATCCGCAAGAGAACCTTTATGCCCAGCTTCATCTGGCCCCTCAAGATGAACAAAAACAAAATCCTGTGCCTGTAGTGCATCAAGTGCCGCCTGTGCCTTTCCAGCGTAATTGGTATCAATATACCCAGTTGCACCAGCAATATCAGGGGCTGCTAATCCACCCAGTATACCGAGCCCTTTAAGCAGATCTACTGCGGAAACCATTGTCCCGGATATCCCGTATTGCTCCGTCATCGCCGGCATAAGCGGCCTTTTACCCTCCCCCCATAACCAGAACATATTACAAGGTTTTTTCCCTTCCTTCCTCCGTTTCAGGTTAACGGGGTGATTCTCCAAAACTTGGCCAATTTTTTCCAGCAGCGTTTTCCAGGCAGGTATTTGCAGGTAGCGATGGAAAATATCTGTTACTTCTTTACCAATATGATCATGAGGAGGCTCGGTAATAAATCCTGGCGATTCACCAGAAAAAAGCATCAAGTTACGGTAACTGACTCCAGGTTTAAAAGAGAATATGGAGGAACCACACCTGTTTTCTATATCTGCAATAAGTAAACGTGCTTCTTCAGTGCTGATATGACCGGCAGAAAAATCGTCCATAAAAATGGAATCTTTTTCATAGGCCAACGTCACCATATTGCACCGAAAAGCATATTGCTCAGCATCAAGCTCAATTCCCATCGCAGCAGCTTCCAGAGGCGCTCTTCCTGTGTAATACAATTGAGGGTCATACCCCATAAGTGACATATTGGCCACATCACTCCCCGGAGGAAATCCTGGAGGAACCGTTTGGTTAAAGAAAAGCTCCCCTTTTGCACAAAGAGAGTCTATATACGGAGTTTTCGCCAACTCCAACGGCGTTTTTCCTCCCTGTGCCTCAAGAGGATAATCCCCCATACCATCACCAACCAATATAAGATATTTCACAAGACTATTCCTCTCGCATCAGTCGGATAATAACGGTTGGGGCAGTACAAATATCCAGCGTATTAATCTCATCTATCGCCTGTTTAATCCGCGCCTCCTTTGCCTCATGCGTACGAAAGACAACATATACAGCCTCATTTTCATTACGTTGCTGCTGAACCATAGAGCGGATAGAAACCTGATATTTTCCCAAAATCCCCGTAAGTTTTGTCAAGACTCCTGGTTGATCAATCACTGTCGTACGCAAATAATAGGGGCAAACCAACTCTTCCATAGGTGTTACACGAGGCGCTTTCAGCTCTTCGGGCAACCAACCAAGAGGTGCGACTCTATTTACTGCATCACAAACCATATTACGGCCAATATCAACCACATCAGCAGCAACAGCACTTCCCGTAGGCAGCATCCCGGCTCCTTGCCCATAAAGCAGCACATCTCCAACGACATCTCCATTAAAAAGAATCCCATTAAAGGCACCGCCAATAGTTGACAGCATATGATTCTCTGGAACCATAGTCGGGTGAACCCGCGCTTCAACATGATCTCCATGATTGTAGCTGATTGCCAGCAATTTGATACAATAGCCAAATTCTTTTGCAAAATGAATATCTATGGGTTCAATGCTGGAGATCCCTTCAACCGCAACATCATCAAGATGAACGCTCTGCCCATAGGCAATATTCATTAGAATTGAAAGTTTATGTGCAGTATCAATACCTTCTACGTCATATGTAGGATCAGCCTCGGCAAAACCCAGCTCTTGGGCCTCTTTTAATACATCGGCAAAAGGTAATCCCTGGTCTGTCATTTTACTGAGAATATAATTTGCCGTACCATTCATAATCCCCTGAATTCGGTTGATACGATTGGCAGCCAACCCTTCCTTTAACGCTTTGATAACGGGAATTCCTCCGCCGACACTCGCCTCAAAACCAACCTCAACATTTTTCTGTGCGGCAGCGGCGAAAATCTCCTTGCCATGCACAGAGAGCAAGGCCTTATTCGCTGTCACAACATGCTTGCCATTGTTGATAGCTGAAAGCAGAAAGGATTTTGCCGGCTCCATCCCACCGATAAGCTCTACAACAATATCTATTTCCGGTGCCTGTATAATCTCCTGCGCATCATTTGTCAGCTGCACGTCAGCAAACTCCGGCGGAAGAGAGGAGACTGAAATATCTGCCACCATTTTAAGAACAAAATCAATCCCGCTTTTTTGCTGCAACTGCTGTCGTTGTTCGAGCATGGCGCGGCCAAGCCCCTGGCCAACAGTACCAAATCCTATGATTCCAACATGAATTTTCTTCATCGTATAAAAAATGTTAAGGTTTAGAAGTAACAGTAAGTAACTCATTCTAACTGTTCTACAGAGACAAGTGCCCAATATTACCCATTCTTTCTTCTCTTGTCAAAAGACGGATGAGATATTTTTATGGCTTGTCAATGAATTATCGTCTATACTAGGGGCGCAAAACAAGTGAATGAGTATTCATTTTTAGATGATTAATATTTATCCAACCCATGCGAATAGCTGATGAATAACAGTTTTTCGTATGATTACATTATACTATAGCCAGAGGAGGCAAGACTATGGGCAAAAATATCCTTATTTTTGGACCAAACGGTAGCGGAAAGGGAACCCAGGGGGCAATCCTGCAGAAAAAATTTGATATTCCTCATATTGAGTCTGGTGCGATCTTTCGTGAGCACATCGGTGGCGGCACCGAGCTCGGTAAAAAAGCCAAGGAATATATTGATAAAGGTGATTTGGTGCCTGATGATATCACCATCCCAATGATGGTTGCCCGTCTACAGAAAGACGACTGTAAGGAAGGGTGGATCCTTGACGGTTTCCCTCGTTCCAGAGTACAGGCCGAAACCCTTGCTGAAACCCTTAAAAAAGAGGGGCTAGCTCTCGACTATGTGATTGAGATTGTGCTTGACAGACAAATCGCAAAAGATCGAATCATGGGGCGTCGGCTCTGTCAGAACGATAATAATCACCCCAATCATATCGCTTTTGAAGCAATCAAGCCGGTAGAAAAAGATGGAACACTGGTTTGCCGAGTCTGTGGTGGTGAATTAAAAACCCGCCCTGACGACCAGGACGAAGCCGCAATTAACAAGCGGCATGATATCTACTATGACGATGAAACAGGAACAATGGCGGCAGTAAACTACTTCAAAGGTGTCGACGTAAAAGTAATCTCTGTCGATGGTTCTAAATCCATTGATGAAGTAACAAAAGGGATCATGGATGAATTGTAATTGAATTACGACTCGTTGTCGTTTATTACTAGTAGTAGGCAGAAGGAGGGCTTTCATCTTGCGGAAGCCCTTTTTCTTTGTATCCCTTTAACACAAGAACCTTATGAATAAGACCGGAAAAGTATATCTGGTGGGGGCTGGGCCCGGAGATCCGGGACTGATAACCGTACGAGGCAAGTCCTTGCTGGAGAAAGCGGAAGTTGTTGTTTATGATTACCTGGCAAACTCAAAATTACTGAGTTATGTCCCTGATGATGCCGAGCTTCTTTATGTTGGTAAAATAGGCGGCGCCAAATGCAGTCATACCCAGGAGGAGATTAATGCCTTACTGGTGGAAAAAGTTGCCCAGGGAAAGATGGTTGTTCGCCTCAAAGGCGGTGACCCTTTTATCTTCGGCCGCGGTGGTGAAGAGCTAGAAGTGATGTACGAGAAAGGGCTTCCCTTTGAAGTCGTTCCAGGAATAACATCTGCTTCTGCTGCTGCTACTTATGCAGGAATTCCAATCACCCACCGGGATCATACTGCAACCGTGGCATTTCTTACTGGCCACGAAGATCCATCCAAGGAACACTCCAATATAAACTGGGAGAAGCTGGCGACAGGAGCTGGCACCCTGGTCGTTTATATGGGGATCAAAAACTTACCCATAATTGTAGAGAAGCTACTTGCCTTTGGCCGCCCAGCAGAAACACCTGTAGCAGTTGTCCGCTGGGCATCCACTCCTCAGCAGAAAAGTGTCACCGGAACGCTACAGAATATCGCCCAGGTAGTAAAAGATACAGGGATTACTGCTCCCGCGTTGATTGTGATTGGAGATGTCGTTTCCCTGCGCAACAAACTTGACTGGTTTGAGAAACGCCCCCTTTTCCACAAACGCATCCTGGTAACAAGAACAAGAGAACAAGCAAGCTCCCTTGTACTTGGACTGGAGGAGCGTGGTGCAAGTTGTCTTGAATGCTCTACTATCAACATTCAACCCTTGGAAGATTATAAAGAATTTGACGGAGAACTGGAGCGTCTTGAAGAGTATCACTGGGTGTTATTTACTTCTATTAACGGCATAAAATACTTTTTTGAGCGCCTTCATGCCAAAGGAATGGATGCACGGGATCTCAAAGGACCAGCTTTTGGCTGTGTCGGTAAGGCAACGGCTGATGCTCTGTTTCAATATGGCATCAGCGCAGATCTTATTCCCAGCACTTTTACAGGTGAGGGGTTAGCCAAGAGTCTTCTTGACCAGGGGGTTGAAGGGCGTAATATTCTCATTCCACGGGCAAAAGAAGGGCAGGAATATCTACCGGAGACATTGCGCGGTGCTGGGGCACAGGTCGTGGTTGTACCTGTATACCAAAATATCCCGGAGGATTCTCAGGCCGAAACAGTGCGTAAGGAACTGGGAGAAAATGGTATTGATATGGTTACTTTTACCAGTTCCTCGACAGTAAGCAACTTTATTGCCATGCTTAAAGTAGAGAGTAAAGAAGAGTTACAGCAGCTTCTTGCAGGAGTGAAAATTGCCGCTATCGGACCAATTACTGCGAAAACCGTTGTTGACAGCGGATTGACCGTTGATGTCGAAGCTGAAGAACACTCCGTAGATGGACTAATTGACGTTATCGCCCATTATTGGGAGTGATTTTAGTTTGTGCGATAGTTCTTAGAACTTGACAAAATAATAGGAGCGGAGGAGAGATGCAGCGGCAGGCAAAAGCCTATTCACTTGCTTTAGCGGCTGTTTTTTCCTGGTCAACGGTTGCAACCGCAACCAAACTTTCCCTTCACTGGGCGACTCCGCTCCTACTTGTCTGTTATGCCAGTATTGTCTCATTGACAGTACTGCTTCTTGCCGTGATTTTTTCCGGAAAGCTACCAGCCTTTCTTGCCCTTTCGCCACGTGAATGGCTGGTTTCTCTTTTCTTTGGGATATTAAATCCCTTCGCCTACTATCTCCTGCTATTTAAAGCGTACGATATTCTGCCGGCTCAACAATGCCAGGTAATCAATTATACCTGGGCAATAACAATGACACTGCTATCAATTCCATTGTTAAAACAACAAGTGAAAAAAATAG
>PDWI01005676.1_pt1 | contig 15982 bp, 9 predicted proteins | sample 1430891 | NCBI WGS metagenome assembly PDWI01 (sample SAMN01162508, study PRJNA174530) | Oral metagenome, whole genome shotgun sequencing project. | biome: Marine environment; feature: Marine mammal; material: Swab sample of the gingival sulcus; isolation source: swab sample of gingival sulcus...
GATAAATATTCTGCCATAATTTACGACTCTAACTACTGTTAGAACCTCCCTCCTTTCATACCAAAAGTATTCTGCAACCAATACCTACACTACCTAATTAAACTATTTTAATTTATATAAACACATCACCTCTCATCCTTTGGATGGTTCGGCAATTTTATCATTTGATTAGGCGAAATTAAATTCTTGTCTTTTATGCCATTATACTCAGCGATAAAATTAATATACTTAGGCGTTCCATATGTCATTGTTGATATTTTATGTAATGTATCACCTTTTTTAACCACATAAACCGTAAATCCATCATCAACTGGAACTGGTTTTTTCTTAGGTTCATTTCTAACTTTATGCTTTCTTTCATACTCTGTATAATTAAAAACTATACTCTTATCTATTAAAACCGCTTCAGATGCCTCATTTACCGCATAAGAACCAATAAATTTAGTGGTTTGAAGACTCGACGATGAACTTGAACTGAAAAATTTAACCCCATAATAAATCATAAATACAACGAGCGATACTTTAACTAAAAATAATAAAATCCTTTTAACTCTTATCGTATATGGCTCAATTCTCTTAAAATATCCCTCTTGCTCTGATAACCTAATCTGCTTTACCTGATACGCTATATCTACCAGTGAATCAAAGATACCATATCTGCATTCATCAGCTACAATCCTCAGCTTTTCAGCTTTATAATTTGATAACTTATCCTCAAAAAGCATTATTATATCGCTTAAATACTCCTTATATCGGTTTTCAGATTCGGACAATCTACCTTCCGTGTCAAAGCTATAATTACTAAAACCATCACTATTTATCAAATCATCAAAGAAATAAATATTAAATTCTACGTTGTCAGAGTGTGTTATAACTATGTTTTCTTTGATAAACAACAAAATATTTATATGAGGATTATGATATATTAACTCCGATGCGGAAATTAATAATTTTTCAAGCATAAATAATATTTCATCATCAGACTTTTCAACGCTTAGATAATAATCTAAATCAACACCTTCAAAATATGGAAATGCAATAAAAAACACATTATCCCAAGAAAAGAAAAATCCCGAATTATTTTGTATTCCATCTGCCAATAAATCGCTTTGCGATAATATAAATTCATCAATAAAGCTATTTGAATTGACTATTTTATTCAAAACAAACTTGCGTTGAGTTTTTAATTCAAACGCAACATAAACTTCTGCATTATCTCCAGAAAAAATCTTGTTTTGAATTTGAAATTCACAATCCGAGACTTTAATTACTTCAAACATCTAACACCTCAATCATTGCAAGTTGCTAGTTATATTCATATTGATTTAATTATTAAAATTTAATTTTTTAATGTTTAAAAGCATTATAAACGTTGATTTTTGAAACTTTTAGCAATTCCATTATATATATATATATATATATTTGCAAGAAAAAACCATTAAAAATATTGAATTCTTAATGGTTTTTACGGTTATTTATACGTGTTTAGAACTTATAAACTACTCTATAATAAACTAGCAAAAAACTCAAAATAATGTACTTTATCCAGTCATTTGAGGAATATTTAAACTGGTATAGCTCAATAAACGTTATTATTTGAGATTAGTATAAATTATCAAATTTAGGTGAAATATTACATAAAATTTATGATAAAAAAATCCACTAATCCTCTATTTAAAGAAGTTAGCAGATTTCCTTTTTTAAGTTTAAAAGAAAAAATAATATTTATACATAATTTTCAAAATCAAATAAATAAATTCATATTAGAATTATCGTTATCATTGAGCATCATGGCAACTCCACCAATCTCAACTCCATCTATCAGCTCCTCTTTTGTAATGCCCATTAAATCCATAGACATTTGGCAAGCGGTCATTTTCACGCCCGCATCAATGGCATTTTGCATAAGAGTTTCTAAAGAATCTATATTATGAGTTTGCATAACATTTCGTATCATTTTGCTGCCTGCACCCATAAAATTCATTTGTGATAGTTTTAATTTTTTGCTTCCCTTTGGTAGCATACTCGAGAACATTTTAGACATAAAATCTTTTTTAACACTTGGTGGTTCTGGTTTTCTAAGCATACTAAGCCCCCAGAATGTGAAGAACATATTAACCTTATTACCCATTGCTGCCGCTCCTGTTGCAATTATAAATGAAGCTATTGCCTTATCCAAATCCCCGCTAAATATAATCATTGTTTTTTCTTTTATAGCACAAGAAGAGGGCTTTTGTATATCAATAGGGCAACTTACCTCATCATTTCCTTTTCTTATAATCGCATAATGTTTTTCACCCTCGATATATTTTTTAACTAAAGTATTTCCAGTATTATTTGTCCATGCCTGTATATCCCTTGAAAAACCTGGGTCAGTCGCTACCACTCTTATAAGTTCTCCAATATTTTTTTCAGCAACCGCCTTAGAAACTGCAACTATTGGACCTGGGCAACTAAGTCCACAAGCATTTATCAATTCAATACTATCAATATGATCATCGTTCATTTGAACAACGGGGGTTGACTGCTCTACGTCTGAAGATGATTTTGATATGGTTTCTACCTCTATGGCATCTCTAAACGACTTAACTCCACCTACCAGATTTAAAGCCTTATACCCTTTTTGCTTGAGTATTCTCTCGGCAATATATCCTCTTAAACCCACCGCACATACGCATATATATTGAGTATTTTTATCTAATTCATCTAAACTATCTCTTAACCTAGTAAGTGGTATTTCAACCGCATTAGGCACTCGATATACTAACAATTCATCATCTTCTCTTACATCGAGTAATTTAATTTTATCTCCCATCTCCTGTTTTTTAGAGTCTAATTCTCTGACTAAAATTGGTTCTGTAATTTCTTCAAGCGTATTAGCCGCAACATATCCAGCCATATTGACTGGGTCTTTAGCAGATGAAAATGGAGGGGCATATGCAAGTTCCAATTTTTGCAAATCATATACTGTTGAGCCAAAATTAATAGCAGTAGCAATAACATCAACTCTTTTATCTACTCCAGTGTATCCTATAACCTGAGTTCCTAAAACCTTGCCCTCCAAATCATATATTAATTTCAGAGACATTTGCATAGCACCAGGATAATATCCAGCACTAGATTTTGGATGTATTATGCTTACTTGATAATCCTCTCTAAATTTTTTACCAGCTCTATTTAGCATCTTTTCATTAAATCCAGTGCTTCCCGCATGAAGCTCGAACACTTTAGCAATACTCGTTCCTTGCGTTCCTCTATATTCTTCTTTTTTAAGACCTAATACATTAGCACAAAGGAGTCTACCCTGTTTATTAGCTGGTCCAGCTAGTGGAACAACGGTTCTACCCTTAGTATTAAAATCTATTACTTCGACAATATCTCCTGCTGCATATATATTATCATGTGAAGTTTTCATAGTGCTATCGACTATAACAGCACCTCTTTCATTTAATTCTAAGCCTGCCTCTTTAGCGAGTTTTGTATTTGGTCTAACGCCTATTGAAAGCATTATCAAATCAGCCTCTATCTGCCTACCAGTGTTTAATTTTACAATTTTACCGTTATTTTCTATAGATTCAAGTCCTTCACCTAAATATAAATTAACCCCATTTTCACGCATATGATTTTCTAAAATCATCGCCATATCTTTATCAAATGGAGCCATTATCTGATCTGCCATCTCAACTAATGAAACATCTATTCCCCTATCGACAAGATTTTCTGCCATTTCAACGCCTATAAATCCACCGCCGACTACAACTGCTTTTTTAGGGTTATTTTTAGCTATAAATTCATAGACATTATCAGTGTCTTTCATATTCCACAATGTAAATACATTCTTATTATCTATGCCTTTTAGCGGTGGAACAATTGGTGTAGAACCAGTTGAAATAATTAATGTGTCATAAGTTTCTTCATATTCACTACCATCTGTATGATTTTTTACCGTAAGTTTATTATTATCTTTATCAATGCTAATAACCTCTGACATAAGCCTTACATCGACATTATATTTAGCTTCAATATCTTCCTTAGTAGATACTAAAAGGGATTTTCTGTCCTCAATAACTCCTCCTATGTAATAAGGTAAACCGCAATTTGCAAATGAAACATACTCTCCTCTTTCAAAAAGTATAATCTGTGCATCTTCATCTAGTCTTCTCATTCTTGCAGCAGCAGTAGCACCAGCAGCCACTCCACCTATTATCAATATTTTTTTACTCATTTAACCCTCCAAACTTTAATAATAATCAATTTGACATATTTTACTTAATTTTCTTTTTTATAAACAACGAATGCGATAAAACCTAAACGCAACATCGTTAAAAATTGATTTTTTATTTCTTTTTGCCCCTAAACTAAATATACCCAAGTCATTTGACACACTAACATTTTAAAAGGCATTAGCGACAGTTTCCTATCGCTAATGCCAATTATTTATTGCAATACTAACTATTGACTTTCATAATGCTATCTTCTCTATTTTCAATGGACTTAACCACATCTGCTATAAACGTATCAACATCAAATGTTCCAATATCTCCTTCATCCCTAGAACGAACAGAAATATTTTTACTCTCCAATTCCTTATCTCCAATAACTAACATATAAGGTACTTTTTGTAACTGCGCCTCACGTATTTTATAGCCAATCTTTTCATTTCTTCCATCAACTTCAACTCTAATACCTGATTTAAACATTTTATTTTTAAGCTCATAGGCATAATCGTGATGTTTATCCGTAATAGGAATTATTTTAACCTGAACAGGCGACAACCACACTGGGAATTTGCCCGCATAATGCTCAATTAGTATACCGATAAATCTTTCAATAGAACCATATGCAACCCTATGAATTACAAATGGTCTATGTTTTTCACCATCTGAACCAATATAGCTTAAATCAAATCTCTGTGGAAGTTGCATATCAAGCTGAATAGTTCCACACTGCCACGAACGTCCAAGACAGTCAATCAAATGGAAGTCAATTTTCGGCCCATAAAAAGCTCCGTCTCCCTCATTAATAACATACTCAACACCGAGTTCATCTAAAGCCCCACCAAGTGCAGCTTCTGTCATTTCCCATTCTTCATCAGAACCCATAGAATCATCTGGACGTGTTGAAAGTTCAACTTTATAATCAAAACCAAATTTTCTATATACAGTATCTATAAGTGTTGCAACATTTTTAATTTCATCTTTAATTTGATCTGGCAACATAAATATATGAGCATCGTCTTGAGTAAATGCACGAACCCTCATCAGACCATGCAAAGCACCTGAAAGTTCATGTCTATGCACCCTGCCAATTTCCCCTATTCTAAGCGGGAACTCTCTATAGGAATGAATATCCATATCATAAACAAGCATTCCACCTGGGCAGTTCATCGGCTTAATAGCATAATCTTGCTCGTCAATTTCCACAGTATACATATTTTCCTTATAATGATCCCAATGCCCAGAACGCTCCCAAAGCTGACGGTTTAATATCAGTGGAGTTTCAACCTCAACATAACCCGCTTCATCATGTATTTCTCTCCAGTAATCCATTAGCTGATTTTTAATGACCATACCCTTTGGCAAGAAAAATGGAAAACCAGGACCTTCTTCCATAAGAGTAAACAATTTTAACTCCTTGCCCAATTTTCTATGATCTCTTTTCTTGGCTTCTTCTAACATTGCTAAATAATCTTCAAGCATTTTAGCCTTTGGAAAAGATGTACCATAAATTCTTTGTAACATTTTGCGATTTTCATCACCACGCCAATACGCACCAGCAATAGATAAAAGTTTAATCGCTTTAATCTGCTTTGTATTCATAACATGACATCCCGCACAAAGATCGGTAAATTCCCCTTGCTCATAAAAAGATATAACTTCTCCTTCTGGCAGGTCATTTATAAGCTCTACTTTATAATCCTCGTTTTTACTATACACATACTCTAATGCCTCTTTACGAGGAAGTACAAAACGTCTTAAAGACAAGCTCTCCTTAGCAATTTTTTTCATTTCATTTTCAATTTTTTCTAAATCTTCAGGTGTAAATATGTGTTCTGAATCAAAATCATAATAAAAACCATTATCAATAGTTGGTCCAATCGCTAATTTTGTATCTGGATAAAGTCTTTGAACGGCTTGAGCCATCATATGCGATGTGGTATGACGAAATGCAGATGCCCCCTCTGGATCCTCAAACTTATAAATATTCACCTGTGCATCATTATCCAACGTATAACTCAAATCGACTACTTTGCCATCCACCGAACCGACAATTGCTTCCTTTGCAAGTCTACCACTTATACTCTTTGCAAGTTCATAAATGGTAATCCCCTTATCAACTTCTCTCAAAGAACCATCTTTGAGTGTAACTTTTACTTGTTCCATATGCCCTCCTCAAAACTAATAAACTAACTTTAAAACCAATCTCAATCAATCTTCTAATTATAACAATTTAAATACAATCAAATTTATAATTATTCATTCAAAATAGCTTTTACAAACTCATTGGGATTAAACTCTTGTAAATCATCAATTCCCTCGCCCACGCCTATAAATTTCACAGGAATACCAAGTGTATGATTTATAGCCAAAACAGCACCACCTTTTGCCGTACCATCTAGTTTAGTTAAAACAATACCAGTAATTTCAGCCGTTTCTTTAAATAATTTTGCCTGTTGAATTGCATTTTGCCCCGTTGTCGCATCTAATACTAATAATACTTCTTTTTTAGCCTCTGGATATTCTCTTTGTATAACTCTTGAAATCTTTTCAAGCTCATTCATCAAATTTTTCTTATTATGAAGTCGTCCAGCTGTATCGCAAATAAGAACTTTTATGCCCCTAGCCTTTGCCGCCTTTATACTATCAAAAACTACCGCCGCTGGATCAGCACCTTCGCCTTGTGATATAACGCCAACATCAATTCTATTTGCCCATACTTTTAATTGGTCAGTTGCCGCAGCCCTAAATGTATCCGCCGCAGATAACAACACACTATGTCCTTGAGATTTTAAAAGATGAGCTATTTTTCCAATAGATGTAGTTTTCCCAGCTCCATTTACACCTATTATAAGTAGTACCATAGGCTTTTCATCTATATTTAATTTACTTTCTTCCTCACTAGCTAAAAATTTTAACAAAACCTCTCCAAGAACAGACTTTATTTGAGTTGGATCCTTTATCTTCCTTTCATTTATTTCAGATTTAAGCTCATCGATAATATCCATTGTCGTTTCCATACCAATATCAGACATTATAAGTATTTCTTCAAGTTCCTCGTATAAATCTTCATCAATTGTTCCATATTGATTAAACAATCTATCAAGTTTATCAGTAAATCCATTTCTAGTCTTAGATAAACCGGTTAATAACTTATTAAAAAATCCTTTTTTTGGTATTTCGGATTCATTAGCTAAATTCTCTCCACTCGAAATATCTTCTTTTTTTTCTGAATTGTCCACTTCAAAAATATCATCTTCCAACTCAACAACATTTGCAGTCATATTATCACTAGACATATTTTCCAGTTCTTTTTTATTTCTACCAAATAATTTTTTAAGCATATTCTGCCTCCCTATAATCATCTAATTTTACCGACACCAATTTAGATACTCCATATTCTTCCATTGTAACCCCATACATGGTATCGGCTATTTCCATAGTTCCCTTTCTATGAGTTATAATAACAAATTGAGAATTTTGCACAAATCCCTTTAAAAAATTAGCAAATTTATAAACATTTACATCATCAAGTGCAGCTTCAATCTCATCGAGAATACAAAACGGCGTAGGTCGTGTTTTCAATATGGCAAATAATAATGCAATAGCAGTCATCGCACGCTCTCCGCCAGATAATAAATCAAGGCTTTGTAATTTTTTTCCAGCTGGTTGAGCTAATATTTCAATACCTGCACTTAAACAATCTTCACCCTCTTGAAGTATAATATCTGAACTACCTCCAGAAAATAAATTATGAAAAATATCATTAAAATTTGTCTTTACTATTTTAAAAGTTTCCATAAATCTATGTGTCATTTCATTTTCCATATCTTTAATAACGCTTTTCAAAGATTTTTCTGCACTTAATAAATCATCTCGTTGTCCAGTCATAAAATCAAGTCTTTCCTTAACCGCCTTATATTCTTCAATGGCAGCAACATTTACTTCACCAAGCGACTTAATAGAACGCTGAATAGAGTTAAGTCTGGATTTTAACTCTTTTTCTTCCATCTCAACTCTATGCTTTCGAGCTTCTAAAAGACTCATTTCATACATTTCCCATAGATTGGAAATAATACCTTCTTTTTTAGCTTCTATTTTGGTTAAAATAATTTCTTGATTATGCAATTTTTCCCGATTTTCTTCTCTTTTTTTAAGAGATTTATCATATTCAGTTTTCTTAACTGCATATTTTTCTTGAATTTTATTTTTTAGTTGTTGATATTTTATTTTACTATTTTTTAGCTCAGATAAATTATTTTCAAAAGTATTTTTTTTCTCATTAGTTTCTTTTTTCTGCCCAGCAAGCATATTTTTTTCTTCTTGTTCTTTAATTTGTAAAATTTCAAGCGACTTTAATTCATTAATTTTATTATCCAAATTTTGCTTTAATCTATTATATTCAATCTTAGAATAATCATATTGCTCTGATATTTTAGCCTCTTGTATCTCTATCTCAGATAGTTGTTTTTGAACATTTGCCATCTCTGATTCCAACTGATTAACAACATCATGTTCATCTTGAATTTTAGAAGAAATAACATCTTTATCAATTTGTAATTTTTCAATGCTTTCTTTACTTAAAGTAAGATTTTTAGTTATTTGATTAATCTGATTAAATATCATATCTTTTTGAATATCTAACTGCTCACTATCGTAATTTAACTTCTTTTTTTCATCTTCAATTTGTTTATAACTTGATTCTAATCTTAAAATATCTCTCTCTAATACTTGAAAACTATTATTAATATCTACTATTTTCTCTTCAATACTTAAAATTTCTATTTTTATATCATCAATATTTTTTTCTTTTTCATACTTAGAAATAAGATTGTTTTCAATTAATTTATCCAACTCATCTATACGCCTTTTCCTACCCAGTATATGAGAAGTTTTATTTTTACTTATTCCACCACTAATAGACCCCCCAACAATTAAAACTTCTCCATCAAGAGTTACTATTCTATGTTTCATTCCTTTTAACTTAATGCATTTAACAGCCACATCATAGTTTTTTACTATAAGAGTTCGACACAATAAATATTTGACTAAATTTTCATATCCCTTAGCACAACCAACTTGTTCATGTGCTATACCAATTACTCCATCAATATTCCCAATTTCTTTTGGAAGTTCTAATTCACGTGGCTTTAAATTAGATAGTGGTAAAAAAGTTACCCTTCCAATTTTATTTTTCTTCAAATACGATATAAGCCTTTTAACATCTTGTTCATCATCTGTAACAATCTGTTGAAGTTGTCTACCTAAAATAATCTCTATAGAATTTTCCAATAATTTAGGAACTTCCAAAATTCCCGCAACAACTCCATGAACCCCTTTACCAAGATTTACATCCTTAGAACAAGCCTTGAGTAATGTCTTTACACTATATTCATATCCTTCAAACGAACTTTCCATATCTTCTAAAAGTTGTTTTTCTTTTTTGCTTTCAAAAATTTTATTTATAATATTTTTTAGTTCATCTTCATATCCTAATTTATTTTTTACTAAATATTCTCTTTGCTTTTCATTTTGATTTCTTTTATTCAAACAGTCATTTTTATTATTATTTGAATCACTAAGTTTTTCTAAAGTATCCTGTAAACTATTATCAATCTCAATATATTTTTCATCTATTTCATCACTTTTTTTGATTGTATCCTCTTTTCTTTGCAACCAGCTTTCAAGCGATGACTCATTTCTTGCTATTTCTAGTTTATACTCTTCAATTTGATTTAATATTCCTATAACTTTCTTTTTATCTTCATCAACTTCTATCTGTGCCTTAGCTACATTTTCAATGGTTTTTTCATAAAATGATTTTATTTCTTGTATTTTGCTACGATAATTTTCTACAACTTCAGATAATTCAAACTGCTTTTTATATACTATCTCACAATTTTGATTAAAATTATTTATATCATCTTCTAAAATTTTCTTTTGAGATATATATCGTTCTTGATTTTCTGCAATATATTTTTCTTTTTCTTCAATTTGTATAGCCTTAGCTTCAATATGCCCTAATGACTCTGTTAAATTAAGTATTTGCTTATCTGCATTTGATAAATCATTATCAAGATTTACTAATTCAAGATCTAAATTTTCAATATCTTTTTCCCATATTTTTTCATTATCTTCTATAATTTTTATTTCGTTTTGAATATTTAACTTAAATGCATTTTCCTTTTTTAAATCATTATCATATTTATCAATTATTCTAATAAAATGTCCAATCTGAAGATGTTTACGCTCTTTTTCATATTTTAAGTACTCCTGTGCTTTATCGCTCTCTATTTTAAGTGGTTCAACACGCATCTCTAATTCATCTATTATATCTTGAACTCTAAACATATTTGCCTGTGCAGAATCAAGTTTTCTCTGTGCTTCTATTTTCCTATTTTTATATTTAACAATTCCAGCAACCTCTTCAAATATAATACGTCTATCAGATGGATTATGACTTAATATCCTATCAATTCTTCCCTGTCCGATGATAGAATACCCTTCAGTTCCCATTCCTGTATCCACAAATAAATCTCGCACATCTTTAAGTCTACAAGCTGAACCATTTATCAAATATTCACTATCTCCAGAGCGATAAAGACGTCTAGTTATAACAACTTCACCATAATCCACATCAAAAAATCTCTGAGAATTATCAAAAATTAAAGATACTTCTGCCAATCCAAGTGGCTTACGATGCTTTGTGCCATTGAAAATAACATCTTCCATTTTTGAACCACGAAGTGTCTTTACCTTCTGTTCTCCTAAAACCCAACGTACTGCATCTGTTATATTGCTCTTTCCGCTACCATTAGGACCTACAACACAGGTAACTCCAGAATTATATATCATTTCAGTTGTATCTGCAAAAGACTTAAAGCCCTTAATTTCCATTCTTTTTAAATACACAATTACGTTCCTCCAGAGCATCTTTAGCTGCTTCTTGCTCAGCTTCTTTTTTACTTTTTCCGCTACCCGTTCCAACAATTAAATCATTTACCAGTACATTCGCAAAAAAAACCTTGCGATGATCGGGACCCTCTTCCTTAAATATCTCATAGTTAATTTTATTGTTTTTATCATTTTGAACTAATTCCTGAAAATGCGTTTTATAATCTAAGAAAACTTTGCCATTTACAGAATCTTCAACATACTTTTTCATATGATTAAGAATAAATAACTTAACAGATTCATATCCACCATCAAGATATATAGCTGCAATAAGTGCTTCAAAAGCATCTGCCAAGATTGAAACCCTCTTACGCCCTCCTGTCATTTCTTCACCTTTACCAAATTTTAAATAGTTTCCAAGTTTAATATCTTTAGCACATTGTGCTAAAGTAGCTTCACAAACTATTTTAGATCTAATTTTTGTTAATTTACCCTCTGTAATTTCAGGAAATGTTTTAAAAATATATTCACTAATAACAAGACTAAGAACAGAATCTCCCAAAAATTCCAATCTTTCATTATTTCTAATATCTTTATTTTTAATTTCATTTGCATAAGAACTATGAGTCAAAGCTTCAAATATTAATTCATCATCACTAAATTCATAGCCTATTTGTATTTCTAATTCTTTTTGAAACATATTTTCCTCCACATGGGAAAAGTCTTTTGAAAATACTGCTTACAGTAAATTCAAAAAACTTCTCATACTGTTCCTAAATAATTAAGTCTTATAGTCGATTGTACTCTATTTAAAAATTTGACTTATCACTCAAATATACAAATATTACAAAGTTTATTTATAAAACAAGAATAATCCCCATATAAATAATAAAATCAACCTCTTATTTAATTTTATCAAAACTATAATATAAATGAGAAATTTTTCCAATATTTATTCTTATTGAGATTGCTCAAATTTTTAACAAATTAATTAGATGAAATTAGCCACATTTTAAAACTGCTCTAAATTACATATAATTAAATAATCCCTATATTTAAAATATTTATCATTACTGCTTTTAAATTAAATAATATACTTATTTTTATATTAAATTAGGAAAATGCTTTATATCAATACATTTAACTTTTTTAAATCCTTTCCGAAGTTTCACTAACTTCATTATTAATATTTTCTTGGTTCATTTTTATATTACCAAGCTCATTAATACTATTCTCAATCTTTTCTACTATGTTAGTGCTAAGTGCCTTATGTGCATATAAAATTGCATTCATAAATGCACGTGCATCTGAACTGCCATGTGCCTTAACAACAAATCCTTTTACACCTAGTAATGGTGCCCCACCATATTCCTCATAATCCATTTTATCTTTTAAATTTAAAAGCTCATTTTTTATTGCCAAAGCTCCCAATTTTGTCTTAAATGATGACATGAACACATTCTTCAACTCATTAGAAAAAAATTTAGCCACACCTTCTGTAAGTTTTAAAACGACATTTCCTGTAAATCCATCACAAACTATCACATCTGCTACTCCATGAGAAATATCACGCGCTTCAACATTTCCTATAAAGTTCTGTTCCTTTTGTTTGAGTAAATCATAAGCCTCTTTTACAAGGAAGTTTCCCTTACCTTCTTCATGCCCTATATTTAATAATCCAACTCTAGGATTATCAATGCCTATAACATCTTTTGCATATATTTTACCCATAAGTGCAAATTCTAGCAAATTTCTAGGTTTACAGTCCGCATTAGCACCCGCATCAATAAGAATAGCCATGCCGTTTGTAGTAGGATATACAGAACAAATAGCGGGTCTATCTATCCCTTTTATTCTACCAATTTTAAGTAGAGAACCAGCAAGTAATGCACCTGTATTACCAGCAGAAATAAAAGCATCATAACCATTTTTTCTTATTCCCTCTAAACCCATGACCATGGATGAATTTTTTTTAGTTCGAATTGCTTTTACAGGGGAATCACCACCTTCAATCATTTCTGGAGCATGCAATATTTCTAAATTAGATAAATCCACATTCCGAAGAAGTAGCTCTTGTTCTATATGCTCTTTATCTCCCAAAAGAACAAACTCAGCATCTATCATCTTACTAGCCCGAAGCGTTCCAGTTAAACGTTCTTCTAAACCACCATCTCCACCCATTACATCTACTGCAATCTTCATATATTCTCCTTATTTACTAATTTTTATATTATATCCTATACATATAGTTAATTTGCTTCTAAAAACAAACATATAAATACATAAATATCATACTTGATATTATAATTTACATCTATACTTCATATTGATGCTTCATCGACACCATAAATAATAAAATCTTAAAATACTTAGCATCATTTATATAGTATTGGTTATATACGAACTATTTTTACATAAAATAATTATAGCTCATTTTCAACAGAACAAATAAAATAACTTAATATAGAGTACATATAAATTCTATTTATAAAATAACTTAATATAAGTAATTACATCTTCTCATTATTAATTATACTACTATACAAGCTAAATTTCATCAATAATTAGATATATCACATGATTTCAAACTTATTAAATTCACTAACAATTTACAAGCTAATTTGCTATATGTCTTTTGAGGTCTTATTTAAACTGATACACTAATAAATTAATTTAAGATTAGTATAACTTATCAATCTCAATTTAATAAAATGAAAATTTTATTTCTTAACTTTCCGAATATCGCCTTAGTTTCCTCGATTTTTTTTGAACTTAACTTAATATAATTATTTTAATAATTTAGAGTATAATTAATCTAACAGACCTAAAAAAAACCTTGTAAAATAAACATTTACAAGGTTCTTTAAAATTCTGTTTTCTATCGCTTTGAAAATTGTGGAGCTCGTCTTGCCTTTTTAAGACCATATTTCTTTCTTTCCTTCATTCTAGCATCACGAGTTAGGAAACCAGCTGATTTAAGAGATGGACGAAGCTCTGGATCCGCTTTAATAAGCGCCCTTGAAATTCCATGTCTTATAGCACCTGATTGACCTGTAAAACCACCACCACGAGCGATTACAACAACATCAAATTTGCCAGTTGTTCCAGTAACCTCAAATGGTCTATTAATATCTTCTCTCAATGTTTCATAAGGAATGTACTCTTCAAGAGTTCGACCATTTACTGTAAATTGTCCGTTTCCTGGAAGTAGTCGAACACGGGCGATTGATTTTTTACGTCTTCCAGTTCCTTGATATTGGTTACTCATTATCTATCCCTCCCGACTTATAATTCCAGCATTTCAGGGTTTTGAGCTTGATGAATATGCTCTGCACCTCTGTACACTTTTAATTTTTTTGCCATCTTACGTCCTAATGAATTTTTAGGAAGCATTCCCTTAATAGCTTCAAAAACTATTTTTTCTGGCTTTTTATCCAACATCTCACGATAAGTTCTTTCTCTTAAATGTCCTAGATAACCTGTATGCCATCTATACATTTTCTGATCTAATTTTTTACCAGTAAGCACTACTTTTTCAGCATTAATAACAATTACAAAATCACCTGTATCAACGTGTGGAGTGTAAATTGGTTTATGCTTTCCTCTTAAAATTTTAGCGACTTCTGACGCCATTCGTCCGAGAGTTTTTCCTTCAGCATCAACAACATACCATTTTCTCTCGACCTCATGTGGCTTCGCAATATACGATTTCATGAAGTTCCTCCTTGACTGTATTTCACCGTTTTATCTTCAAAACCCGGGGCATCGAGTTTATGGGATCAAATTAATATGCAATACGCATAACAAAATAATTTTAGTTTATATGTTGCATTATGTCAAGGGGTTTTGACTTGAGTTTTCATAAATTTTCTTCAGTAATCAAAAATATGTATTGTAACCTAACACTATTGCAATTTATCATTTATAATTTTGACTTGATGTTATTTATAAAAATTTGATTATATGGTAAAATAAATAGAATATTGGAATAATAAAAGTTATTGATTTAAGCTTTTTATAATAAAAGATTTGAGGGAAAAATGAGTTTTAAAAGTATAGAGGTTTTTGCAGGTGCTGGTGGTCTTGCGTTGGGTTTAGAAATGGCAGGATTTGAACATTTAGGTTTAGTTGAATTTGATAAGTGGGCAGCGAATACACTATCTACAAATAGACCTGATTGGAATGTACTTTGTGAAGATATAGAAGAAGTTGCAAAACGAGATTTAGAAAAAGAATTTGGAATAAAAAAAGGTGAATTAGACCTTTTATCTGGTGGAGCGCCTTGTCAAAGTTTTAGTTATGCTGGTAAAAGATTAGGCTTGAAAGATATAAGAGGGACAATGTTTTATCATTATGCAGAATTTTTAAATCAACTACAGCCTAAAATGTTTTTATTTGAAAATGTTAGAGGTCTTTTAACACACGATAAAGGAAGAACTTTTAAAGTTATTTGTGATATTTTTGAAGAACAAGGATACGAGATAGAGTACAAAGTTTTGAACGCTTGGAATTATGGAGTGGCACAAAAAAGAGAAAGACTTATTGTGGTTGGAATAAGAAAAGATTTAAAGGACTTAAAATTTGATTTTCCTGTGCCACACGAGTATAAGCCTGTTTTAAGAGATATACTTAAAGATGTTCCTAAAAGTGATTGTGCTAGTTATTCTGAAAAAAAAGCAGAAATATTTGCTCTTGTGCCAGCTGGTGGATATTGGCGAGATATACCTGAGGAAATTGCAAAAGATTATATGAAATCCTGTTGGAATATGGGCGGAGGAAGAACTGGTATATTAAGAAGACTTAGTTTAGATGAACCATCACTTACTGTTTTAACAACCCCACAAATGAAACAAACAGAAAGATGTCATCCA
>PDWI01005678.1_pt1 | contig 15978 bp, 9 predicted proteins | sample 1430891 | NCBI WGS metagenome assembly PDWI01 (sample SAMN01162508, study PRJNA174530) | Oral metagenome, whole genome shotgun sequencing project. | biome: Marine environment; feature: Marine mammal; material: Swab sample of the gingival sulcus; isolation source: swab sample of gingival sulcus...
CCGCCCTGGTTATTATATTGCTCACGCCTTTGGAAATTTTTCATAAAAAGGATTTTTTTGATGATATGAAAGATTTGGCAAAATGGTATAGGCAAGAAAATTTACCCCACCAAAATAAAGTTTTCTTGAATAAAGTTTACCTGGGCAGCTTATTATACCTGTTAGTAATTGAATTGATATTATGGGTAGTTTATCCCGAACCCGGTTTTAATAGCTTCAGAATGAGAGTATCCAGTAATATTTATTTTTATTTACTTTGGGTTAATTTTTTTATGTAAGCTGCTTATTTGCCTTAAGTTCGATTATTACGTTTTATGGAGTAAAAAAATATGCCATATAAAAATAAACTGCATCCAGTCTTGGATGCTAATCACAAAAAGGGAAAAAATGACAGATAAAATTGAAATTAAAGAGCCGCCTGTCTTATTCAAAAAAACGCAGGAAGTTATAACAAAAATTGAGCATATCCTCGGCAGCCCGCTAATTACCTACTGGAGTACTGACCGCGGTTCGGTATGCGGTGATGACGTGGTTGCCTTTTATGAGCTGCTTGAGTCAATCGGCAAACAGGATACCTTGTACTTTTTTATCAAAAGCTCGGGCGGTAATGGTGAGGCATCTCTTAGAATTATCAACCTGCTTCGGCAATACTGTGAAAAACTGGTTGCCTTGATTCCCCTGGAATGTGCTTCGGCGGCAACCATGATGGCAATAGGGTCAAACCGGATTATCATGGGGCCAATGGCTTATCTGACCTCTGTTGACACCTCACTTACCCATGAACTCTCTCCCATCGACCAGCGCGACAACAGAAAGGTCGGGGTCAGCCTGGACGAGCTTAACCGTGTGATAAGGCTTTGGAATAAAGAAAAAAATAACAGTGCCAGCAACCCTTATACCGAATTGTATCAATATATCCATCCGCTGGTAATTGGAGCGGTTGACCGGGCAGACAGTCTTTCCGTAATGATTTGTGAAGAGCTGCTCTCCTATCATATGAAAGATGAAAAGATAATCAAGGAGATATCAAACATATTAAACTCCAAGTATCCTTCCCACAGTTATCCGATACTCAAGCGGGAAGCGGAGAGAATAGGCTTGAATGTGGCCGAAATGAAAAGCGATGTCCACTCCTTATTGCTGGAATTAAATGAACTTTACAGCGAAATGGGGCAGGAGGCAACAACGGACTACAGCGAGAATAAATCACATAGTAACGAAATTCTCAATATCCTTGAAGTAGCCGGAATGCAGGTCTATTATCAAACCAATAAGGAGTGGTTTTACCGGGTGGAAGAACGGAGATGGGTTACCATGAACGATAATTCAAACTGGAGAAAAATCACCAGGGACGGCAGTGATATAGTTCAATCGATTCTGCATATCAAATAAAAGGGGCAGCTTTTGCCCAATAATTTTTATCAGGCCGCCGCCAAGGGGGCCATTACTTATGAGGTAGATATTATGTGTGATTCATGCGGATGCCATCCGCCGGAACAGGGCAGCCATCATAGCCACAGCCATGATCACGATCATAGCAGCGGCAAAACTGAAACGGTTGAGGTGCAGGCCAGTCTGTTTGCCGCCAATGATGCGATGGCAAGGAGCAATCGGGAGCATTTTGAAGAGGCCGGTACAGTAGTGCTGAATCTGATCAGCAGTCCTGGCTCCGGCAAAACCACCCTGCTGGAGCATACCATTGATGCCCTAAAGGGCGAACTGAAAATCGGCGTGATAGAGGGCGATATCGAAACCGAACGGGATGCAGAACGCATCCGGGCCAAGGGGATTCCGGTGATTCAGCTTACCACCGGCGGTGCCTGTCATCTGGATGCGGCCATGACCCACCGCGGCTACCATCAGCTGCAAAAGGAGCCGGGCGGAGATGATATTGATATTTTGTTTATTGAAAATGTGGGTAATCTGGTCTGTCCGGCCACCTTTGACCTTGGTGAGCATGAACGGGTGGTGCTGGTCTCGGTGCCGGAAGGCCCGGACAAACCCTCAAAATATCCCAAGGCATTTACCACTTCCCAGACCTTTTTAATCTCCAAAACCGATCTGTTGCCGCATTTTGATTTTCCGCTGGAAGAGGCCAAAAGCGATGCCCTGAAATTAAACAAGGACCTGCGGGTCATTGATTTATGCTCGGTCAAGGGCGGGGAAGGTTTTAATAACTGGCTGGATTATTTAAGAGAATTGTCCAGCAATATGAAGAAGGTATCTGCATAGAGTGAAAAACCACAAAACACACCAGAGGATAACATGAAATTTCCCATAGATTTATCTGCTTATAAACCGCTGAAGTTTGCCGCCGGGCAAAGCTCAATTAGCGAAGAACAGCTTGAAATTCTTGATAAAAACATAAAAATAGTACGGGATTCCCTGGTCTTTTTTACTGCCCTTGCCAACTGTAAGGGGCTGGGCGGCCACACCGGCGGAGCCTATGATATCGTGCCGGAGCTTTTGATTGTGGACGGTTTTATCAAAGGCTCGGAGCAGTTTTATCCGGTCTATTTTGATGAGGCCGGACATCGGGTTGCCATCCAGTATATGATGGCGGTGCTGAACGGCCATATGCCGGAGGAAAGCCTGTTTCACTATCGGGAATATGATCATGGGCTGTACGGCCACCCGGAACTCGACGAGAAAAACGGCATTTTTTTTAGTTCCGGCAGGCTTGGCCATCTATGGAGCCATGTCAATGGTGTTGCCGAGGCCCACGCTGAACAGACCTTGATTATGTTCGGCAGCGATGGCTCTCAAATGGAAGGTAATGATGCAGAGGCCGCCCGCTATGCCGTAGCCAGAAATCTCAAGGTAAAACTGCTGATTGATGATAATGATATTACCATCACCGGCCATCCATCCCGATATATGCCGGGCTATGATATTGAAAAAACTTTGCTTGGCCACGGCCTGTCAGTTATTAGCGGCGATGGCGAGGATTATGCAAGTTTGTTTGCCAGAATCAGCTCAGTCTTGACCGAGGACGGGCCAGCCGCTGTAATCAGCAAGCGTTATATGGCGGTGGGTATTGATGGCGTGGAAAACACCTCTAAAGGGCACGATGTTATTCCGGTTGATTTGGCAATTAAATACCTTGAAGCAAAGGGTTATAACGAGGCGGTGAATATATTGCGGGATACCTCGGCTGCCAAGTCTAGCCGGGAAATGCTGGGCAGTACCGCCGAAACTGCCAAAAATCGGGATGAATTCGGCAAAATTATCTGCCAAATTATGGATACCAAGGGGGAAGACAGGAAAAAAATTCTGGTGGTTGATTCCGATCTGGCCGGCTCCTGCGGCCTGCATCATATCCAGACAAATCACCCGGACAGATATGTCGGCGGCGGCATCATGGAACGCAACAACTTCTCCGTGGCCGCAGGTTTTGGTTCCGTTCCCGGCAACGTGGGTATTTTCGGCACCTTTGCTGCCTTTCAGGAAATGATTATCTCCGAGGCGACCATGGCACGGCTTAACAAGGCCAATGTTATCGCCCATTTTTCCCATTCCGGCGTGGATGATATGGCCGATAATACCTGCCATTTCGGAATCAACAATTTTTTCGCCGACAATGGACTGGCAGACGACCAGACTACCCGCCTGTATTTTCCGGCCGATGCCTTGCAGTTAAAGGCCGTGCTTAACAGAATCTTTGATGACCAAGGCCTGCGGTTTATCTATTCAACCCGTTCGGCTACGCCCTTTATCTTGGATGAAAACGGCGAGAAATTTTATGCAGAGGGCTATGAATTTGTCCCCGGTCGGGATGAGATAATCCGTGAGGGTAAAGACGGCTATATCATCTCATATGGCGAAATGCTTTACCGAAGCCTTGATGCGGTTGAAAGACTTAGAGCAGAAGGCGTGCAGGTCGGGCTAATTAACAAGCCGACCCTTAACCTATGGGATGAAAAGACCCTTGATACCCTGAAAGATGTGAATTATGTGCTGGTGGTCGAATCTCAGAATACCAAAACCGGTCTTGCGGCCAGGATGGGTAGCTGGCTGCTGCAAAACGGGCTTTCTCCCAGATTTGCCGGTCTTGGTACCAGCCGGGCTGGCCGCGGCGGTCTAAAGGAGCAGCTCAGCTATCAGCAGCTTGAGCCGAAAGATATCAGGAACCAGGTGCTTGCCATGCTGGGCTAGGCTTTTTTGCCGTTTGATAATAATCTTACCCCGTCTGCCAAACCGGAAAAATCATGCCAATCATACATCTTTATAAAAAAGCAGGCACCGCTTGCGAGTATTGTTTTAATATCGAATCCGCAAGGGAGCTGGACGGCGTTGAGCTGCATCGGCTCAAGCTGATTTTTGCCGATGGACTGCGGGCGGAAACCGTGGCGGAAAAGCCGTTTTTTTCCGACAGCCGGGTGGTGGAAATTGGCCCAAGACTAAACTTTGCCACCGCCTGGTCGTCCAATATGGTCTCCATCTGCCGGGCGGCCGGGCTGGACTGCATTGGCCGGGCGGAACGCTCGAGGCGTTATCTGGTGCCGGAAGATCAGGATATTAAGGCATTTATCGACCTTCATCACGACCGGATGACCGAATGCCCCTACCCCGAACCTCTAACCAGCTTTGCTGCCGGAGTTGAGCCGGAGCCGGTCTATGAAATTGATCTGAAAGGCAAGGGTGCCGATGCCCTGCTTGATATTCCGGGAATTTCCATGGACGAATGGGACCGCCGCCTGTATTACGACTATTTTGTCAAAAGGCATGACCGCAATCCGACCGTGGTGGAAATAATGGATCTCAATAATGCCAATTCGGAGCATTCCCGCCACGGTTTTTTCAAGGGCCGCCAGATAATTGACGGCAAGGAGCAGCCAAGCACCCTTTTTGAACTGGTTACTGATACCCTGACCGCCAATCCAAAAGGGTCGGTGGTGGCCTTTAAGGATAATTCCAGCGTTATCTGCGGCTATGAAATTGATACCATTCTCCCCGAAAAGCCCGGCCAGCCAGCCCCGTTCAGGCTGGCAAGGGTGAATTATCATCCCTTGCTGACCGCAGAGACCCATAATTTTCCCACCGGAGTTGCCCCTTTTCCCGGAGCCGAAACCGGAATCGGCGGCAGGATCAGGGATGTACAGGCCACAGGAAAGGGCGGCCAGGTGATCGCCGGAACTGCAGGATACTGTGTGGGCGGCTTGCATATTCCCGATTATAAACTGTCATGGGAGCATGATTACCAGATGCCGGCCAACTTGGCTTCACCGCTCAATATTATCATTGAGGCCAGCAATGGGGCCTCCGACTACGGCAATAAATTTGGCGAGCCGCTTATTCAGGGTTTCACCCGTTCTTTTGATATGCGGCTGCCCGGCGGCGAAAGATGGGCCTTTCTAAAACCGGTCATGTTTACCGCAGGTGTAGGGCAGATTGACCACCGGCACACGGAAAAAGCCGAGGCAGAAAAGGGGATGCTCATCGTGCAGGTGGGCGGCCCTGCCTATCGGGTCGGTTTCGGCGGCGGGGCGGCCTCCAGCATGCTTCATGGTGAAAATGCCTCCGAGCTTGATTTTGATGCGGTGCAGCGGGGCGATGCCGAGATGGAGCAAAAAATGAACCGGGTCATCCGGGCCTGTAATGAAATGAGCGGCAGGACCCTGATCGATGTCATCCACGACCAGGGAGCAGGCGGGCCGGCCAATGTCCTCAAGGAACTGGTGGAGCAGGCCGGGGGCAAGGTGGAGATAAGCAGGATCAGGCTTGGAGATCCAACCATGTCGGTGCTGGAAATTTATGTGGCCGAGTATCAGGAGCGATGCGGATTTTTGATCCGCCCTGAAAATATCAATAATTTCAAGGCAATCTGCCAGCGGGAAAAGGTCGGCTGCGAGGTGCTGGGCGAGGTAACCGGCGACCTTCGTTTTGTGGTGTCCGATGCCAGAACCGGCACCAGACCGGTGGACATTGAACTGGACGCACTGCTGGGTAAAATTCCGCAAAAAACCTTTGCCGACCAAAGCAGGCCGCCCCTTACCAGCCCCCTGCATCTACCGGAGAACCTTAGTATTACCAGTGCATTGCATGATGTGCTGCGGCTAGTTTCGGTGGGTTCAAAACGATTTTTGACCAACAAGGTTGACCGCTCGGTAACTGGCCTAGTCGCCCAACAGCAGTGCTGCGGAGCGGTGCAGCTTCCGGTAAGTGATCTGGCGGTGGCGGCTCAAAGTCATTTTGCCTTGACCGGAACCGCCTTTTCCATCGGCGAACAGGCGGTCAAGATGCTGCTGAATCCGGCCGCCGGTGCCAGAATGGCGGTGGGCGAGGCATTGACCAATCTGGTATGGGCAAAAATCGAGGATCTGGAGCAGATTAAATGTTCCGCCAACTGGATGTGGGCACCAAAACTGCCCGGTGAAGGTGCGGCCATTTACGATGCGGCAAGGGCCATGCGTGAGGTTATGATCATCCTTGGTCTGGCGGTGGACGGCGGCAAGGACAGCCTGTCCATGGCCGCTGCCGTAGGCGGTGAAACGGTGAAATCCCCCCGCGAACTGGTGATTTCGGCCTATGCCGCCATGCCTGACATTAACCGGAAAATAACCCCGGACATCAAGCAGCCCTCCTCCTGCTTAATCTTTATTGACCTTGCTGATGGCAAAAATCGTTTGGGCGGCTCGGCTCTGGCTCAGGTAAACGGGCAGCTTGGCGAGTTTTCACCCGATATGGATAAGCCGGAATTATTAAAAAGAGCTTTTCTGGCCGTGCAGCAGCTTATCGGCCAGAGCCTGCTGCTTTCCGGCCATGACCGAAGCGATGGCGGGCTGATTACCACCCTGCTGGAAATGGTTTTTGCCGGTAACTGCGGTTTTGAATTGGACTTTAACGGCAAGGCATCGGCCCTTGAGATGATGTTTTCCGAAGAGTTGGGGCTGGTGGTGGAATGCCGAAAGGAGCATCTGGAAGAGATTATGGGCAGGCTGCACGGGCAGGAAATTCCGGCCATGCTGCTGGGCCAGACCACCGCCGAAAAAACAGTAAAAATACGCTATAACGGCCAGATGGTGCTGGCTGAAAAAATGCAGAAGTTAAGAAGCTGGTGGGAAGAGACCTCCTTCCGGCTGGAACTTTTTCAGGCAAATCCGGCCTGTGTGGAGCAGGAAAAGGCTAGTATCCACGATCGGCCAGGCATGAAATATCATCTGCCCTTTGTCCCAAAGCCAACCAGTTCCGCGGTCATGGCCCAGACCGATAAACCAAGGGTTGCCATTTTGCGGGATGAAGGTTCAAACTCCGACCGAGAGATGACCGCCGCCTTTTATGCCGCAGGTTTTGAGCCTTGGGATGTCTGTATGCAGGATTTGCTGGACGAAAAAATCGACCTGACCGATTTCAGGGGGCTGGCCGCAGTGGGCGGTTTTTCATACGCCGATGTCCCCGAATCCGCCAAGGGCTGGGCGGCCGCCATCTTATTTAATGACCGGATTAAGGCCATGTTTGATGCCTTTTATAATCGGCCGGACACCTTTTCTCTGGGAGTATGCAACGGCTGCCAGTTGTTCAGCCTGCTGGGCTGGGTGCCTTGGCCGGATATTTCGGCGGCAAAGCAGCCGATTTTCACCAAAAATGTTTCCGGCCGATTTGAATCACGCTGGGCTACGGTCAGGGTGGAAAAATCAAGGGCGGTAATGCTTAAAGGTATGGACGGTCTTATTTTCGGCATTCATGTTGATCACGGTGAAGGACGGCTCCATTTCCCCGATGCCGATATTATGGCAAAAGTGCAGGATGATGGCCTGGCTCCCATGGTCTATGTGGATGACCTAGGCAATACCACCGAAACCTACCCCTTTAATCCCAATGGCTCGGCTGGGGGGCTGGCCGGATTATGTTCGGCAGACGGCAGACACCTTGCCCTGATGCCGCATCCCGAACGGGCATTTTTACCCTGGCAGGCACCTTATCTTCCTGAAGAGATGAAGGATATGGCGGCCAGCCCGTGGCTGAAAATGTTTCAGAATGCCTATAACTGGTGCCAGCATAAATAATCTGATCATTCTTGATTAAGCATTTTAACCTGCTTATTTATCCTTTGCAAAGCACTGGCAAAATAGTGTAAGGTTAGTCAAATAAAGTAAGGATAATTCTGGTCTGCCGTGCAGGTCAGATAATTTTTTTTTACCAACTTGTTAAGAAAATGAGCAAGATAACCATCATAACCAACAATCCGGCCAAACCTTATGCCAACCTTAAAGACGCCGCCGAACTCTACCAGCGGCTGGACGGAGAAACATCGGTACGGGCCATTATTATCAACAGCCGGGAGCCTGAAGAATGCAAGGCCCTGCTCCATGAACTGCGTTCCAGCCGCAAGACCTCCCTGCTGCCGATTTTTATCCACCGGAAAAGCGGGGCAAAAGAGGATGAGGCGATTATCGCAGACGGCATTATTACCTCCCTTGCTGAGGCGGAAAAGGCCGCTGCCGATATCAACAAAAGGCTTGCTGAAATCAAAAACGCCATGTTTACAAGCGATCGGGCCTGCCTGTTAATGGCCTGGCTCTACAGTCGGCATGGCCGAGAATTAAAGCCTTGCAAACGCTGGAACAGCGAGCAGATCTACAGCTATCCGGCCGCCGAAACCATCGCCGGTGAAACCGAAAAGAACCGGGCCTGGGTCGAAAAACTGCATGAGCAGGGGCTGCTTCATCAGCACCGCCTGATTGACCGGCTCCGCCATTGCCCGCATTGCAGCAGCCCGCATCTTAATTTCATCGACACCTGTTCAAACTGCCGGAGTATCAATATCACCCAGCAGCCGTTTCTGCACTGCTTCACCTGCGGCAATGTCAGTTCAGAGGATAACTTTATTGCGGCAGAGGGACTGTCCTGCCCGAATTGCCATACCAAAATGCGCCATATCGGGGTTGATTATGACCGGGCTTTGGAGCATTTTGTCTGCGGAGACTGCAACACTTCCTTTGTCGAGCCGCTGGTACTGGCCCAATGCCATCGTTGTGATGCCCTCAATCAGCCGGAAAATCTTGATCCCTGCAATGTTTACTCCTATCAGCTAACCGAACAGGGAATCAATGCCGCCCGCACCGGCACCTCCGGTAATAATTACGATATGCCGGAACATCTGAACAATGTTAACCCCGCCTTTTTCACCCACTGGCTGGACTGGCTGCTGGAGCTTAACAAACGCTATCCCGATGACAGCTTCAGCATTATCGGCATTTATCTGGCCAATCTGCCGGACATGGTTGATAAACTCGGCAGCCGCCGGGTCTGGGAGATTATGGACGAGTTTGTTACCCGCATCCGTTCCTTTATCCGCAGCATTGATATTATCAGCCAGCTGCACCGCCACGATTTATGGCTGCTGCTGCCGGAAACAAACGCCTCCGGCTGCAACATCCTGCTAAACCGTATCCTTGAGCTGCAAAAACTCACCCGGCAGCCAGAAGGCATCAACCTTGAATTTTCCGCCATCACCTATACCGCACCGGAAGACAGCATGGAGGGTGAAAATGCCAAACTCCTTTTGGCCCGTCTAAACGGCAGTATAAAATGATAGATGACCTGCTCAATATTCTGGCGGCATCGTGCCAGCTATTTATACAGCTGATTACCTCTCCCCTATACAACGGTCTTGAGGAATTTATTTATAAATTTGTACCCTTTGTCCTCTTTTTTGAACTGCCGTTATACATCATGATCTGGCTGGGAATTATCCGCTATTATCTGCGCAGCCACAATTTGGTGCCGGTAAAAAGCCATTTTAACCCGATGGTATCCTGCATTGTGCTTTGCTACAGCGAAGGAGATGAGGTGAAAAATACTATCATTTCGCTGACCGAACAGCTCTATCCCGGACAAATTGAAATCCTTGCCATGATTGACGGGGCCGGGAAAAATATTGACACCTATAATGCGGCCATGTCCATGCAAAGCCTGGTCAGCCGCCGGGCCAACAGACGGCTGCGGGTGATTCCGAAATGGCAGCGGGGTGGGCGGGTCTCCTCATTAAATGCCGGACTTTCACTGTCGGAAGGGGTCATTGTCATGGCCCTTGACGGCGATACCTCCTTTGATAACACCATGGTACAAAAGGCGGTGCCGCATTTTGCCGATCCCAATGTGGTCGGGGTGGCCGGCAACCTGCGGGTACGCAATTTCCGCAAAAGCATTATTACCCGCCTGCAGGCACTGGAATATATGCTCTCCATCCATGCCGCCAAGATCGGTTTAAGCGAATTTAATGTGGTCAATAATATCTCCGGCGCCTTTGGTATTTTCCGTAAAAGTATGTTGGAGACCATCGGCGGCTGGGACAGCGGCACCGCCGAAGATCTTGATATGACCTTGAAACTAAAGGGTTATTTTGGCCGTAACCCGCAAATGCGTATCGTCTTTGAACCAGGCGCCATGGGGCATACCGATGTGCCGGAGACCTTTTTCGGGCTGCTCGATCAGAGACTGCGGTGGGACGGCGATCTCTATTATCTTTATGTCCGTAAACGCCGCCAGAGTTTTAATCACCGGATTATCGGCGTGCGGAACCTGTTGATGACCATGTGGGCCGGGCTTTTCTTCCAGCTGGTTATGCCGATGATGATTATTGTTTATACCTGCTACTCCTTCTTTCTTTACCCACCGGCCTTTGTCATCGGGCTTTCCATGGTCATATATCTGCTCTATTTTATTATTGTTATCATTTTTTTTACCATCTATATTATTATGGTCTCAGAAAGAAAGGAGCAGGATTTGAGCCTGGCCTTTCTGTTGCCGCTCCTGCCGGTTTTTTTCTTTGTTTTAAGGCTGTGGAGCGGGATAGCGACCTTAAAGGAATTGACTCTCAAGACCCATCTGGATTCTTCAATGGCTCCCTGGTGGGTGCTGAAACGGACTAAATTTTGATGATGATTTTATTGATGCGGCATGATCCGGTTTACCTCTTGCTGTCGGCGGCCCTGCTCCTGATGCCGACAATCAGTCAAGGTGCCGTTAAAATAGAAGATATAAAAACCATCTCCTCAATCAGAAATAGTCATTTTCCCCCCGCTCTGGTTGAGAGAATTGAGCTTGACAGCAGCCCCTTTGCCGCCGCCTGGCCCCGAATGCCGCTGGCAGAGCTTGAAAAACAGCGGCATCCGGCATCAAAGCAAAAATTTGCCGCCGCCCGCCTTGAAGAAAGCCTAAGCATTATGGAATACAGCCGGAGCCGTAAATCTCCGCAGTTATCATTACGGGCGGCAGGCGGCCATTATCTGGAACAGACGCAGTTTGATCATGGGCGGGAGTATAATGAAATCACCCTCGGCAGCACCCTTGCCTATCCGCTGCTGGGCAGCTATGAAAGCAAGGTAAGCGGGCTGGCCGCTGCCGGTGCTGATGTCAATGAAAAGCGGCTGCTGCTGGCGGCAAGTACCCGTCAGGAGTTGCAGGTCTTGCGTGCCAATTATATCAATTACTGGTGTGCGGCCGAACAGATTAAGCTGGGCCGGGCCTTTCTGGAGCATGAAGAACAAATCCGTAAATTAGCGGCCATGCGTACCCATACCGCCCATATGCTGGCCGCCGACCGTGAGGAATTTATGACCGCCTTTGCCGCCGTCCGCCGGGATCTGGCCGTGGAACAGGCGGTCATTCACCGCTCGATCCGGGGAATGCGGCTGCTTACCAGGCCCGGGATGCCGCTTTTTCGGCCGCAATATCCGCAACTGCCGATAATTCCTGAAGATATGCGTTCCTGGCCGCAGTTTCAGGCCGCCTTGCTGGAGAATAATCCCCGGCTCAACCTGCTGCGCAGCCGCATAGAAAAGGAGCTGCAACTGCTTGAAATCAATCAGCATGAATGGCTTAATGGTGCGGTGGAACTTGGCGGCTATGCCTCGCATAAGGATATTGATGAGAGCCGAGATTACGGGGTCAGCATGAATATAAATCTTGACCTGCCCGTCTCCTGGCGTAAGGCCCGTAATGCGGCCAGAGCTGTCCGGCTGGCGGCCCTGAAAAAGGCCCAGGCAGAACTTGAGGCCGAAAGTGCCGAGATTATTGAAACCGCACATGACACCTTCGATCACCTTGCCGTCTATCATGAACAGGTAATCTTTGCCCGTCAGCGTTTGAAGGCGTCCCTGGAATCACTACGGGAAAAGATCTTGCGGTCGGAAAACCTGCCCGGCGATATGCTGGAAAAGCTGGAGCAGGGCCGCTATGATTATTACCGGATAGCCATGGATTATCTGGAAGCCCTGCGCCGAAGACTGCAGGTACATAACCGCTATATTGCCCTTTTGGGTGAGCAGGACGGCACGGACCGCAGGCAGGAAAGCGGCCTCTATCAATCGGCAGCCGTCATCAGCCCCTTGCAGGAAATCAAGAAAAGAAGCCGCCTTAAACTTGATGCAGTAAATCAGACATTTACAAATAATCACAATAAAACCGGCTTTTATATCTGGGACAGCCGCCAAATGCTCCAGAAATGGGGGCAGGAACCAAAGGCATTTTGGCAGGGTCTCTGGCAAAATGAGGTAAACTCCCTGCTGGTTTCCCTTGATGCGGCCCAGCTTCGGGAGCTAACCGCTGACCGTCCGTCAGAAAGACAGCGGACATGGCATAATTTTCTGCAAGAGGCGGCAGCAAACGGTCTAGCAATAGAGCTTTTATTGGGAGAACCATCATGGATTCTACCGGAGCATCGGCCCCGCCTTCTGCTTATTATTCAGCAGCTTCAGCAATTTAACTTTGCCGGCCTGCATCTGGATTTGGAACCGAACCAGCTTGATGAAAAGCGTTACGGCACCAGCTATCTTCTGGCCCAACTGCTGCGTACGGTGGAAGAGGCCGCCGAGGTCAGCCGCTGGCCGGTTTCCCTCAGCCTGCATCCCCGCTATCTTGATCAAAAAAGATATAAGATCTGCCTTGGCTGCGGCCTGCAAAATCTGGAATTAAAAGAAGTGGCCCTGATGATTTACACCGCCAATCCCAAGCGGACGGCGGCCATTGCCCGCCCGATTCTGGCCCGTTACCCAAGGCTGAATTTTGCTGTGGCACAAAGCGTTGAGCCGATTTTATCTGCCGAGGAGAGTTATTTTGCAAAAGGAAGAGTAGTCTTTGCCCAAAAAATGAAGCTGCTGCAACATGATTTACCGGCAGGTAATTTTAGCGGCATTTATATACAATCCTACAATGATTACAACCAGATGAAACCATAGGTGCCGCATGAAAATCCGCTTTACACCGCAGGCACAAAAAAAGCCTGATCATATCAAGGGAATGCGGGTGCCTTATGCCCAGGGCAAAAGAAAGGTGCCGCTGGCTGCCCGCTGGCGCTGGTACCTGGTCGTGCTGGTGGTTACCAGCCCGCTCCTTTATCTGCTCGGCAAGATTGCTATTTCCTATATTCTGATCACGGCGCCGGGGGTTCTTTCACTGGAAAAAATATCCATCAACAGCACGGCAACCGGCATTGTTGAACAGCTTGCTGCTCCGGTTGGTGCAGAAATGGCCGAGGGCGAGGTGATTGCACGGCTTGGCAACAAGCAGCTTGAGGGACGCAGGCTGGTCGTGGAAAGGGAACTTGCCGCCCTGAAAAAACAGTATTCCTGCAAGATTGCTGACCAGAAAAATGAGCAGGAACAAGAGCGGCTCAGGCAGAAGGAATATCAGCAGGAGCTGACCAGGGCCGAAAAACAGCAGAGGCTGGCCAGGCAAATGCTTGGCTATCAGAAGGCCCATCTGGATAAGGTGATTTTTCTGCAGTCGCAAGGGGCGGCCACCATTGCCGAACTTCGGCAGGCAGAGGCCGGATATGATGCTGCCCTTTACCGGGCGGATAATGCCGAAAATGCCGTTAATCAGAAAAAAGTAAAGATTGAACTGGAGCAGAAAAAACTTGAGTTGATGCAGCAAAAAAAGCAGATTTTTCCGGCAATAGATAAGGCAGAGGCCGAGCTTGCCGCCATCGGCAGACAGCAGCAGGGGCTGGTGCAAAAGGCTCCCTATCGGGGACGGGTGCTGGAGCATATCATTAAGGAGGGGCAGGCGGTTTCACCCGGTACGCCGCTGATGCTGATCGCCCGCCGGGATAATCCTGTCATTGTCTGCTATCTAAAACCAAAATATGCCGGATACGCAAAAGCCGGACATTATGCCAGGGTGAGTTTTGCTGACGGTAAAAATATCAAGGCCAGGGTGGTAAGTGATGCAAGGCTGGTCAAGCGTCTGCCGGCCGATCTGGCAACGCCGATGGGGATGAGAAACCTGCTGATGCTGGTGAGCCTTACCCCCTTGGAGCCGCTGGCCGATGATCTGCGGGTGGACGGGCTGCCGGTTACGGTCCGCTTCCGGCGTAACTGGATGACTTTTCTGCAAGATTTCTTTTAGGGCAAAAGGCCGGATAATTTATGCAAACCAGAGATATTCTTCAAGAGGCAAGGGATACGCTCCGCTATTATCATCATGCGGGTATTATCTGCCGGGCAGGCCGTATGGAGGCGGCCGCCTTTATGCAAAAACAGGTGCCGCCCTTGGTAAAGACCGTGCCGGAGCCTGAATTAGGGGCGGATGATTCAGTTTCTTCACCGGATTATAACAAGGAAGGATTAGACCGGAACTGTTTTTCAGCCGATACGGCAAAAAGTACTATAAGGCTGCTGATTGTCGGTGATTGCTGCCGGACTATAGACGGCAGACCGGTAGAGCAGGCGGTTATGGGGATCGAGGAAGATCAGATGCTGGCCCGTATGATGCAGGCAATTTCCCTGCCCAAAAATAGTTATCAGGTCATCAACCTTACAGAATCGGTGATCAGGAGCGGCGGTCAGCTATCAGCAGTAAATGCTGACGAATGCCTGCCCCGGCTGCACCGCCGGATACTTAAGCTGCGGCCGGAGATTATCTGCACAATGGGTCCGGCCGCCGCCCGGGCCTTGCTAAAAACAAGAGAGGTTATGTCCAAGCTGCGCGGCCGCTTTCATCCGCTGGTGCTAAATGATGAATCCGGCAAGCTGGAGTTTGCCGTACTACCTACTTATCATCCTGAATTTCTTCTGAAAACTCCGGAAATGAAGCAGGCCGCCTGGGAGGATCTGCAGCGGCTTAGCAAGCGGTTAAATTCGGCTTTATAAAAAAACAGGAAAGTTGTAGCATAAAGTCGGCAATTGAGGTAAGTAGTCTCTCAAACGGGTCGGGATGTGGCTCAGTCTGGTAGAGCACAGCGTTCGGGACGCTGGGGCCGGAGGTTCAAATCCTCTCATCCCGACCATTTTTCATGGCATAAAATTTAATTATAAAGATTCCGATTTAATCTGACATTTTCAAGTAAATGTCAGATTAAATCAGAATCTTTACCAATGAAGAATAAATCCTTTGGATGATTTTTAATTGTCCACAGGGGGTAGCTTTGGTCTTCTTCTACAAGCTCATATTCGCCTCTTACAAGAGGTGTAGGACCAAGAGTAACCTCAAAAAGTAGTGTTCAGAATTCTGTGTCATCTTCCATGTCCATATAACTTTCTACCGTAATGTAAGTAAAAGTCAGCTCCGAGGATGGGCCGCCAAAATGCTCGTCGGAGGAGCTGACTTTTGCTGGTTCGGCTACCTAGAACATGGTTACATTCATCCTCATCAATCATTCTATCAAATTTTCAGTTCCTTCTCCAGCCTTCCTTCAAAGAAAATTGCAAGCTGCGAAATTGCAAGAGACCAAGAGGGTGTTCAAAATTTTGTGTCAGCAATCTAAAACTGCTATTATGTCAGAAAAAGGAGGACTGACCAATGAAACAGCTAGACACAACATTCGATTTTGAAGAAGCCCTGAAATCTATTCAGTCAGGCAAGCCCCTTCCGGGGAAAGAAGGGATTCTTCCCCCAATGATTAAAAATCTTGTCGAGGCAGCGTTAGAAGCAGAACTGGATTCCCATTTAGCCAGGGAATTAACGGCTAACCGCCGAAACGGTAAAAGCAGGAAGACCATAAAATCCTTAAACGGGAGTTTTGAACTGACCACC
>PDWI01005679.1_pt1 | contig 15976 bp, 10 predicted proteins | sample 1430891 | NCBI WGS metagenome assembly PDWI01 (sample SAMN01162508, study PRJNA174530) | Oral metagenome, whole genome shotgun sequencing project. | biome: Marine environment; feature: Marine mammal; material: Swab sample of the gingival sulcus; isolation source: swab sample of gingival sulcus...
GGAGTTATGAATTCTTATCATCAGGCTGTGTTTACGACTCCTGTGCCTAAATTGAACCATAAAGGCTGTACCTTCATTTCAAGTTCGGGAGCAACAGCAGTTTTTATCATGGAAATAGCTTTGAGTAAGGGATTGGGATTTTCTTCTGTATTTTCTGTCGGAAATGCTTCCCATACTTGCGTAGAAGATGTGTTAGAGTATTTAGTCGATACTTTCGATACTGAAAAGACATCCAAAACCATACTTTTGTATATGGAAATGATAAAAAAACCAAAATCATTCCTGAAAAGTACAAGATTTTTATTAGAAAAAGGCTGTCGTATTGCTGCGGTAAAGTCTGGAACTTCAGATGCGGGAGGTCGGGCGGCAGCCTCTCATACGGGAGCTATGTTAAATTCGGATATGGCTGTAGAAGCTTTATTCCGAAAGGCCGGTGTTATTCGTTGTAATAGTCGGGAAGAATTGGTTACTATAGGAAGCGTATTACAACATCCCGAGCTCAAAGGGAAAAACATAGCGGTTATTACACATGCAGGAGGTCCTGCGGTAATGCTTACCGATGCACTTGCCAATAACGGAATGGAAGTGCCTCATCTTCCGGAATCACATACTGCAAATTTGTTGAGCGAACTGTTTGAAGGCTCTTCTGTGGCAAATCCGATAGATATTTTAGCAACAGGAACTGCTGTGCAATTGGGAAAAGCAATCAAAGTGTGTGAGGAGGAACTTCCTATGATTGATGGAACCGTTGTGATTTTCGGAAGTCCGGGATTGTTTTCCGTGGCTGATGCTTACGAAGTCATTCGTGAGCAACAGTTACAGAGTAAGAAACCCATTTATGCAGTGATGCCGTCAGTTTTGAATTGCAAGAAAGAAATGCAAGATTTTGCTGATAAGGGAGGGGTATTCTTTGATAATGAAGTGAGTCTTGGATATGCTTTGGCAAAAGTATATCATTGTGCAAAACCCACTGAGACAATTTCTAAAAAAATAGAAAAAACTGAAACTATAAATAGTTTGCTGCGTGAGGGACAAGGCTTATTACCTGTTAGTGATGCTTTGAAAGTTCTTGACTTAGCGGGGATAAAACGTCCCAAAGAACGTTTGGTTTATAATGAGCAAGGAGCAAAGGAAGCTGCGGAAGAAATAGGTTTCCCTTTAGTAATGAAAGTTGTCGGGCCTGCACATAAATCAGAAGTCGGAGGTGTTATTTTAGGGATAAACTCGTTACAACAAGTACGAGAGAGTTTTTTTAAATTAATTGCAATTCCTAATTCTCAAGGTGTGCAAGTCTCTAAAATGGAAAGTGGCGTAGAGATATTTATAGGAGTGAAAAAAGAGGAAGGTTTTGGACACATTATCACTTGCGGACTCGGGGGTATTTTTGTCGAAGTATTGAAAGATATTCAATATGCGTTGGCTCCGGTAAGCTATGACGAAGCCTTAAAAATGGTGCGTTCTTTAAAGTCGTATCCTATCATAAAAGGAATTAGAGGAAAAGAGGGGGTTGAGGATAGTGTTATTGCAGATGCAATTTGTAGCGTATCAAGTTTATTGGAAACTGCTCCTCAAATTCAAGAAATGGACATCAACCCTCTAATGGGACGTATAGATCACTTAGTTGCAGTAGATGTAGTAATAACAACATAAACAATTATAATTTTATGAAATTCCCAATATCACAAGCACTTATAGAAGAGAAAAAGGAGGCATTACGAATTAAGAATTTAGGAAGGGCTTCCATTCGAGACCTCGTTGCTTTGGTTAGTAGCCTTGAAAAGGCAACCGCAGAGAAATTTATTCGTATGGAAATGGGCGTTCCCGGCTTGCCTTCTCCTCAAGTAGCCATAGATGCCGAGATAGCTGCGTTACGGCGAGGCGTTTCCTCTATATACCCAAATTTAGATGGACTACCCGAGTTAAAATCGGAAATGGCACGATTTATAAAATTATTCCTTAATATAGATGTTCAAGCGAGTAGTTGTGTTCCTTCCGTGGGGTCTATGCAGGGAACTTTCGGGACTTTATTGGTGACAAATAATTGTTTTAATAGGAAAAAGGGAACGTTATTTATAGATCCGGGTTTTAATATCAATAAACTCCAATGCAAACTCTTGAAGCAAGATATGGGAAATTTTGACAGTTTCCATTATCGAGGGGAAAAACTGCGTGAAAAATTGGAAAGTATTTTGGCAACAGGTGAGTATAGTTCCATTTTGTATTCCAATCCTAATAACCCGACTTGGCAATGTTTTACCGAAGATGAATTGCGAATGATTGGTGAGTTAGCGACGAAATACGACCTCGTAGTTATAGAAGATTTAGCTTATTTTGGCATGGATTTGCGCAAAGATTATTCAAAGCCGGGGGAACCTCCTTATCAGCCGACAGTTGCGAATTATACTGATAATTACGTATTGCTTGTTTCGAGTTCTAAAGTTTTTAGTTATGCAGGACAGCGTTTAGGAATGATTGTAATGTCAGACAAGCTATGTGCCCGTGAATTCCCGCAATTACAATCGCAGTTTGGTTACACTCGTTTCGGTGATGCATTGATTCGCTCTACGTTATATGCACTTTCTGCAGGAGTAAGTCATTCCGCACAGTGGGGATTGTGTGCGCTTCTGAAAGCTGCTAACGACGGAGAATATAATTTTAAAAAGACGGTAGAATATTATGGAAATAAAGCGCACAAAATAAAGAAAATGTTTCTCGACAATGGTTTCCATATAGTTTATGCCTCTGACGGAGCGCAAGCAATTGCAGATGGATTTTATTTTACGGTAGCCTATAAAGATTTTTCCGCAGAACAGTTGCTTGAGAAATTTTTACAATATGGATTGTGTGCAATCTCTCTGGAAACAACAGGAAGTGAAAGGCTGGAAGCTCTTCGTATTTGTGTGTCTAAGATACCTTCAGAACAACTTCCCGATTTACAGAATCGCTTAGAGTTGTTGCATCAGGCAAATTGATGTTATTGTGTTTTTAGTAATTTTTATATAATATTGATATTTGATTTTTGTACAGTGAAAACATCAAAACGCTATTGTTTTTTGATTTTTATCTCGTGCAACTAATTATTGTCTACTTTCCGGATAGGTCTATTTAGACAAGATTTCGAAAGATGCTTGGCAAGTCTTACCTTTGATATTACCCCAAACTCTCTGTTGTGTTTGATTTTTTTTAGCTATATGTAAGGAGTTTATTCTCATAGTGTTAATGATTTTTCTTTTTAAAATTAAAGTTTATACTCATACTTTCTTTTATAAAAAAACTTACCTTTGTAAGATGAAACATACTATAAAAGTTAGATGAATCTTATTTTATATATTTTTATCGGATTGATGATAGCTTTGTTCGTGTACTTATTTTTTCGACCGCAAAAAGGTTGGAGGTATATATTGCAACATAATGCCATCAATCGTGAACGCATTATTCTGGAAGATATTCTAAAGCATCTTTACCATACGAAGAAAGGGGAAGGTATACTTGATATAAAGAATTTAGTCAAACAGATTCCTTTCCAAGAAAAACGAATACTTGAAATATTGATAAAGATGGAAGACAGGAAGTTAGTATATATTTTGGAGCAAAAAATTCGTTTGAGTAAAAAGGGAGAAGAATATGCAGTACGAATTGTCAGAGCACATAGATTGTGGGAACAGTATTTGGCTGAGAAAACAGGCTATGATAAAAGAAAATGGCATAAACTTGCAGAAAAAGAGGAACACAATCTTACGGAGGAGCATTTGGAACAACTCTCTAAAGAATTAAATCGCCCGTTATTCGACCCTCACGGTTCGCCTATTCCTTATGACAGGGATAATATATTGAAACTAAAAGGCAAATCACTATCTTCTTTTGCTCAAGGGACTGTGGGTAGAATTGTGGAAATTGAAGATGAACCTGCCTATATTTATCAAAAAATTTTGGAAGAAAATATTCATTTGGGAGCGCAAGTGAAGATTTTAGAAACGGATACTAAAAATATAAGATTCTTTTCAGAAGGTAAGGAGTATAACTTACCAACGATAATTGCAAATGCTCTTACTATGATTCCATTGGCTGAGGAGGAGATTTTCGAACAATTAGACAGACTTTCGAGTCTGAAAATGGGAGAAAAGGCAGTTATTAAAGGAATTTCTAGAGAATGTAGAGGAGAAAACCGTAGAAGACTTTTGGACTTAGGGTTTGTAAAAGGGACAGAGATAACTATTTCAAGTTATAGTCCGCTGAAAGATCCGATTGCTTATAATGTGAGAAATACCTTGATAGCACTTCGTGAAGAACAATCACAATACATTCTAATACAAAAAGAAGTGGGAAATGAGTAGTAAGGAAAAAAAGACGGCTTGTAGCAACTGTGAGGTGTATCACAATGCAACTTTGAAGAAGTTGGGAGTTGAATCTGAGAAAAGTGATTATGTGATTGCTTTAGCAGGAAATCCCAATACCGGGAAAAGCACGGTTTTCAATGCACTTACGGGTTTGCGACAACATACAGGGAATTGGCCGGGAAAAACCGTTACACGGGCTGAGGGTGCATTTATTTACGACGAAAAGAAGTATAAACTCATAGACCTTCCGGGAACTTACTCTCTGCTTTCCACTTCGGAAGATGAGGAAATTGCACGAAATTTTATCCTTTTCGGACAACCGGATGTTACAATTGTTGTTGTTGATGCAACACGTTTGGAACGCAACCTTAATCTGGTATTGCAAATTCTGGAAATTACCCCTAACGTAATACTCTGCCTAAACTTGCTTGACGAAGCCAATCGGCACAGCATCAAAATAGATGAACGCACTCTTGCTCGGGAACTTGGCATTCCGGTAATTCCCACCAGTGCAAGATATAAGAGGGGATTGCCACTTTTATTAAAAACACTTAGCGAGATGGTTGCCGGAAAGATAAAAACAAAACCACATCGTTTGGCAAGCATTCCCAAGAAAATAGAAGATGCAGTAACCGAGCTTAGTAAAGAATTAAGAATGCAATATCCTGAACTGCCAAATAACAGGTGGATTGCATTGCGTCTTTTGGAAGGAGACAGAAGCATTATTGACGCTTTAAGAGAAGGGACATTAGGAGATTTAGAGGAAAGGAAATAGCTATGCAGAAGAAACAAGTCGAAAATATTTTAAAAAAAGCAGACAAGCTGCGTTGGGAATTGGGGGATAACTATCATGATTATCTCAGCGAAAGTATTTATGCAGATGCAGCTGATATTGCAGGCAAGGCGGTACATCAATCGGGGAGTCGGGCTATATTCGATATCGAACAAAAAATAGATCGTATCGTAACGAGTAAAACTTGGGGATTTCCCATTATGCTTTTGATTCTTTCCGTAGTGCTTTGGCTCACTATTACAGGGGCAAATTACCCCTCGGAAATATTAGCCGATTTTTTTATGGGTTGGTTGTATCCTATTATTAAAACCGGAGCAGTCAGCCTCAATTTCCCTTGGTGGTTAAGTGGTTTCTTGATAGATGGGGTTTATCTGTCCGTAGCCTGGGTTGTTTCCGTAATGCTTCCGCCAATGGCAATATTTTTTCCTCTTTTCACACTTTTGGAAGATTTTGGTTACTTGCCCAGAGTAGCCTTTAATTTGGATAAAATATTCAAAATTTCAGGAGCTCATGGAAAACAGGCTCTCACTATGACAATGGGATTTGGCTGCAATGCTGCAGGAGTTATTGCTGCACGGATTATTGATAGTCCGAGAGAACGTTTGATTGCCATTATTACCAATAATTTTTCTTTGTGCAACGGTCGTTGGGGAACGCAGATTTTACTGGGAACAATTTTTCTTGGAGCTGTTGTTCCTTCTCAATTTAAAGGACTCGTAGCCACAAGTTCCGTTATTTTTATAGCCTTGTTGGGAATTGCCTTTATGTTTGCTTCCTCATGGCTGCTATATCGCACAATGCTTCGCGGAGAAGTTTCTACCTTTACATTGGAATTGCCTCCATATCGTCCGCCACAGTTTTGGAAAACACTTTACACCTCTTTAATTGACCGGACTCTAATCGTTTTGTGGAGGGCTGTCCTCTTTGCCGCACCAGCGGGTGCTATGATTTGGTTGATTTCCAATATAAATATAGGAGGCGAAAGCATTGCCTTTTGGACTATTGATTGGCTCAATCCTTTAGGTCTGGCTATAGGTTTGAACGGGGTAATTTTATTGGCTTATATCTTGGCAATTCCCGCAAACGAAATCGTGATACCCACAATCCTGATGCTCACTGTTTTGGTTACAAGCAGCTTAGCAGGAACAGGTGAAGGTGCCGGAGTGATGTTTGAAGGCTCAGATGCCGAAATCGGAACAATTTTGCGGGCAGGAGGCTGGACCTTACTCACTGCAGTCAACGTAATGTTATTTAGCCTTTTACATAATCCTTGCAGCACAACAATCTATACGATCTACAAAGAAACTAAAAGTGCCAAATGGACAACGGTGGCTTCATTACTACCTGTCATTTTGGGTCTTGTTGTGTGTGGTTTGGTCACTTTTATTTGGAATTTATTTTGAATTATTAAGTGTAACTGACGGATTTTTGCTTAGCCTGATTTTCTTTTTGTAGCCTAAAGCTCCACTTAAATCCTATTTATTTTTAGCAGTAAGGTTTGTAAATTATACAAACAATATATGCGGCGTGCTCTGTTAAATATTTTAAAAATCTTATATTTGCACAAAATAATTAAATGTCAGTTAATTACGAGAAAATACTTAAGGATTTTTCCCAAGGGCAAGAAACAGCGATGCAACAATTGTATGATTTCTTTTTCGTGCCCTTGTGTGCCTATGGTTCTCAATTTATTCCCAACAAACAGATTGTTGCTGATATTGTCCAGGAAATTTTTATAAAACTGTGGAACAAACGTGGAAGTTTTTTATCGATTTTTGCTCTAAGAGCTTTTCTATATACCTCTGTCAGAAATGCTTGTTTAAACGAACTACGCAACCAAAAACGTAAGGGTAAAAAAGTTGAAGTTTCAGAAATAATAACCTCTGAGGATAAAAATCATATCATTGAGGAAGAAGTATATCGTATGATTTCGATGGAAATAGAGGCTCTTCCTCCGGCGATGAAACAGGTCTTTGAGCTTAGTCTTTTGGATTTGAAAATTAAAGATATTGCAAGAATATTGAATGTATCGGAACATACAGTCAAAAATCAACGGGCATCAGCTAAGAAAAAGCTACAGGAAAAACTAAAAAATTGGGTGTTTTTATTTTTTTTGTAAAAAAAATGTTTTCTCAATAGTACAAAATTGAAATAATGGTGTTATCGGTTTACAGTAACACAGATTTATTATTTTGATGAGCTTTTTTACTTTTAAAATTTCAGATGTTATTTTCAAATCACTTAAGGGAGATTTGAGTTCCGGCGAAAAGAAAGTTCTTGACGATTGGCTTAATTCTTCCGCTGCCAACAAAGAATGTTACGAGCATATCTTACAGAAATCAAATTTTGTGACCCGAAAACAATTCTATAAGGAATTGGAGACACTCAAAGATTACAATTACATAAAACAACACATTTGGGGAAAAACAAAAATTCGATATCTTCATTACTTTACAGCCTCGGCAGCTGCGGTTATTTTGTGTTTCTTAGGATGGTATTTTTTAGGACAGAAAGATATTGACACAAAGCGTAAACAAATATTTGCAGCACTTGCGACACAAAAGATAACTCCTGGAAAAGCTGTTGCCATATTGGAAACAGCAGAGGGAGAAATGATAAAATTAGGAGAAAAAACCTCTGAAATTATTCAACATAAAAAATCTGTAGCAACGAGCAAAGGCAGTACGCTTTCTTATGTGAAAAATACGGCTATGCCCAAAAAAGCACAGGAAGAAATCTATAATACATTGAAAATTCCAAGGGGAGGCGAATACAAATTATTACTTTCTGACGGAACACAAGTTTGGCTAAATTCGGAGACAACAATAAAATATCCTGTACAATTTCTGGAAAAACAAAGAGTCGTTTATGTTTCAGGAGAAGCGTTTTTTGATGTAGCTCCTGACAAAAAACGTCCGTTTGTCATAAAATCAGAGGAAACATCCGTTAAGGTTCTGGGCACGACTTTTAATTTCAGAGCTTACGAGAATGAAAAATATTTACAAACAACCTTGGTCTCAGGTCAGGTTAGCGTAAGCAGAGAGGGAAAAACAAGCGTACTGCTCCCCTCACAACAATATAGCTATAATAAAGATACCGACATTTCCGAGATTAAGACCGTAGATATATCATTATACACCTCTTGGAAAGACGGTTTGTTTGTCTTCAAAAGTCAAAAATTAGCCTATATACTCGACGAAATTGCAAGGTGGTATAATGTTGATTTTGTGTATGAAGATGCTATTTTAAAAAATTATGTGTTTTCAGGGCGTTTACAGAAATACGAAAATGCAAACACTTTACTTCGTGTTTTTGAGGAGACCGGAGACATTGTTTTTAGAAAGGAAGGACAAAAAGTATATGTAAAAAAAAGCGACAAAAAATAAAACTAACTAAATTATTAACTCATTAAAACTTTTACTGTATGAAAAATAGTTTTAGAAAAAATCCTTTCACAAAGGATAGAGAGGGAGGTTATCTTCTTCACAGGTTGAAAGCGGTAATGCTACTTAGCTGTTTCCTTTTAATAGGAACGGTCAATTTTGCTCAAAAAGGAAATTATACCTTAGTACTCAAAAATGCTTCACTTTCAGAAGTGATGGATTTTGTAAAACAAAAAAGTGATTATTATTTTCTTTACAATGATAATGATATTAAGGATGTAAAGGGGATAAATGTTGAGGTGAAGAATGGCACAATTGAGCAATTGCTTGACCAAGCCTTATCGGGAACAAACATAAGTTATTCCATTGAGAATAAAACAATCACTTTGCAAAAAAAGAAAAAAGAAATCAAACATACACAAGAGGAAAAGATTTCGATGTTTGGTAAAATAATTGACAAATCGGGACTTCCCATACCCGGAGCTTCTGTTTTTGTGAAAGGAACACAAAACGGGATGAGCACGGATATTGACGGGAAATTCGAAATTACCTCATTATCTACGAATCGCCCTTTGGTTGTTTCTTTTATTGGAATGCAAACAAGAGAAATTCCTTTCAAGCAAGGAGAGTTTAATATTGTTTTACAAGAAGACAAACAGGTTTTAGACGAGGTTGTTGTTACGGGATACCAAACCATCTCAAAAGAACGGGCAACAGGGTCGTTCACAGTGGTAACCCCGAATAAATTAAAAGACAATTTAGAACCAAATATTTTATCTCGCTTAGAAGGGAAAGTCGCAGGTTTGGTAAATTACAAAGGGAATATTTCCATAAGAGGAGTTTCTACATTGAGAGGAGTACGAGCTCCATTACTTGTCGTGGATGGACTGCCCTTTGAAGGACAATTGGAAAATATAAATCCTGCAATTATAAAAAACATTACAGTATTAAAAGATGCAGCAGCAGCCTCTATATATGGAGCAAGAGCTGCAAATGGTGTTATCGTAATCAGTACCAAGAAGGGAACTACCGATGGAAAAGTTCATATTGCTTATGATGGTGGAATTCGCTTTACTCCAAAGTATGACATTGGTTCTTTGAATCTAATGAATACGCGTGAATTAATTGATTTTATGAAATATCAAATGAAATTTTCACAAGCTGATTATAATTCAATAGATAAACGATATGCACTTGACCCGGTAGAGGAATTATTATTGAAAAAGAAAGCAGGATTACTTACAGAACAACAGCTTGAAACAGGGTTGGATATATATAGAAATTTAGATAATAGAAAACAAATTGAAGATTTTTATTTAAGAACAGGAGTTTTGCATCATCACAATTTGTCTTTATCAGGAGGAACAGCGAAAAACCGTTACTTTGCAAGTTTTAATTATAAAGAAAATACTCCCAACTCTAAGGCTTACAATGGTCAAGATATTGGATTCACTTTAAGGGATAATGTGAAGTTCTTAGATTGGTTAGAAGGTGATTTTATTGTTGCAGGTAATTTCAGTAAAAATGATAAAGATAACGGAATAGGGAGTGCAAACCGTTTTTTTATAGGCAGACCGTCTTATATAATGCTGAGAGATGCTAACGGCAACCCTCTTGCAATTTCACAACAAAAATCTGCACTGGAAATAGAGCGGTTAAAGAATTTGGGACTTAAAGACGAAACTTATAGCCCAATTACGAATAAAGGTAAAGAAACAGAGGATTTTCAAGAAGATTATCTCCGTGTGAACTTAGGGTTGAATGCAAAAATAATGGAAGGACTAAACTTAAGGCTAATGTATCAAGCTGAAAAAGCAAGCAATAAAACCAAAAACTTGTTGGCTAAGGATTCTTACAGTGTCCATAATATGATAAATGATGCAGCTCAACTTAAAGACGGAGAACTTGTTTTGAATGTTCCGGAAGGTGGTCAATTAAGAGAAAGCAGAGGTGATAATTTTTCTTATACACTTCGTACACAGTTAGACTTTACAAAGGAGTTCGAGAAGCATTACATAACGGCAATTGCAGGGGCAGAGAGAAGACAGACAAAAAGCTCCTCTACATCAATTCATTTGTTGGGATATGATGACAGCAGTTTGGCATATACCCCTGTAAATCCCTTACTTTTAAATAAAATACTAGGAACGCAATCATTAAAGGGCTATTTTATGAAAAGTATTGGCAATAGTGTATATCAAGCTGAAGACCGATTTGTTTCTTTTTATAGCAATGCCTCATATTCTTACAATGATAAGTATGGCATTACGGGAAGTATTCGTATTGATGAATCGAATCTTTTTGGAACAGACCCCAAATACCGCTATCGTCCTCTTTGGTCTGTTGGAGGTAGTTGGACTATTCACAAAGAAGATTTTATGAAAGACATAGCATGGGTAGATATGTTAAAACTAAGGGCAACCTATGGTATTGGAGGAAATATTCCAAAGGGGGCGAGTCCTTTCCTTACGCTTTCAGCTCCGGGTTATTCTTATTGGGCTGAAGATATGGAGTCTTCAATAAAAACTCCACCTAATAAAGCATTGCGTTGGGAAAAAACGGCAACAACCAATTTTGGTGTTGATTTCTCATTGTTTAACTATAAGTTGAATGGTAGTATTGAGGTTTATAAAAAACACACTACAGACTTGCTTGCAAACAGAAAGGCTGATCCAACGTTAGGTTGGGACGAGTTGCTACTTAACTATGGAGCAATGGAAAATAAAGGTATTGAGATTGCATTGAACAGTCAATTAAAATTTGGAGATTTATATTGGGCTCCTGCACTAAATTTTAGTTACAATAAAAACAAAGTGTTAGAGGTAGAATATAAACCAACTACTGTTCATGATCATATTTCCCACGATGTTACAACAGCCGGCTATCCAATGGGAACCATCTTCAGTGTTCGCTATGCAGGATTAAGTGAAAAAGATGGTAGTCCTCTATATTACACAGCAAAAGGTGAGAAAGTAAGTGTAATAACCAGTATTGATGATATTGTACTTTCCGGAACGCGAGTTCCTAAATATGTAGCATCTCTAAGCAACAGTTTGTCTTACAAGAACATTGATTTATCTTTCTTGTTCACTTACTATGGCGGACACGTAATGAGAGGAGAGAAAGCTCCTTACTTATCTTACGGAATTTCTACAAATACCAATAGAGAAATATTGAATATATGGAAAAAACCGGGAGATGAAAAAGACCCTGATACTGCACCGGCTATTGCAGGGAAAAGAATTGACTATAACCCCTCTACGATACAGTGGTATCTAACAGATGATAATGTAGTGAAAGCTGACTATGTAAAATTACAAAATTTAGCAGTTGGCTATACGCTTACTAAGGAGTTGCTGCCAAAATTGCCAATAGAGTCACTGCGAGTTTCTTTGCAAATTCAAAATGTATTTACTTGGGCTGCTAATGACAAAGGGTTTAATCCTGAGGCAATGAAGACATTTGGCTATGGTTACGGGGCAAGAACAATTGAGGCTCCGGCTATTTATACAGTAGGATTATCTATTAAATTTTAAAAAACAAGAACAATGAGAAAATATTTTAATATAATTTGTCTATTAGCCCTATTGTCTTTAGTGGCTTGCGACGATTACTTGGATATAAAACCTAAGGGAAAAATAATTCCCGAAACGGCAACAGAGTATGAAAGACTCTTAAATCACTGGAATATCTTGAAAACATCTGAAACTTGGGGTGTGTACCTAACCGATGATGTTTTTATTCCCGAGAAAGCAGAAGAGAATGGTGTTTTAGGGTTTAATATTATACGAGAAAATTACAAGAAAAGTTTATACACTTTTGAAAAAGAGGTATTTGCAGAAAGTGAAAAAGACTATCTTTGGATAGCTGCTTACGAAAGGATTTTCTACTATAATGTAATCGTAAACAATATAGCTGACGCAACAGAAGCGACGGAAGAAAGAAAGAATACTATTCGTGCTGAAGCATTGTTGGGTAGAGCCCTTGAGTATCTAAATCTTGTAAATGCTTATGCCAAACACTATGATGTACAAACTGCAGAAACGGATTTGGCTGTTCCCCTTGTTTTAGAGGATGATATCAATAAAAAGAACTTAAAAAGAGCTACCGTAAGAGAGGTGTATGACCAAATAGAAAAAGATTTGTTAGAAGCAGTGCAGTATTTGTCAACAAAATCAAAAAGTGCTTTTAGAGCATCAAAAGCTGCGGGCTTGGCAGCTTTGTCTCGTATGTATCTGTATTTGGGAAATTATAATGAGGCCCTAAAGAATGCTAAGGCTTCTTTGGCAGAGAATGACTTTTTGCTAGACTTGACCAAACATAATCTTGTAGCAAACCAGTACTTTATAGGACGTGTTGATTTACCTGAAACATCAGATAATAAAGAGAATATTCTCATAAAATATGCGTCTTATGTATTCGGAGTATCTGGTAGTGTTTGTATCTCAAAAGAAGTGGAAAATCTATTCAATAAGGAAAAAGACAAACGCTTTTTGCTTTATATTTCAAATGATCCGGCTCCTCCATATTACACTAAATTCAAGCAAACGGGATTGTATGCTTGGTGGCCTTGGACAGAGGTTAATGCTTGTTTGCGTACTCCGGAAGTGTATCTGATTGCAGCAGAATGTGAGGCTCGTGTCGGCTCAAAAGACAGTGCGATGGAGTTGATAAATAAATTGAGAGATAAACGTATTTTGGATAACACACCACTTACAGCTACTTCTAATGATGATGCTTTGGTAAAAGTATTGGAAGAAAGACGCCGAGAATTGCTAATGGGTGGATTTACTCGCTTGATAGATTTGAAGCGTTTGAATAAAGAACCTCGTTTTGCCAAAACAGTAACACATAAACTTGGAGATAAGGTTTATACTTTAGAGCCAAATTCTCCAAAATATGTATTGCCAATACCTCATACGGTGATTAAGTTTAATCCTGATATGAAACAAAATGAAAGATAAATTTTAACTAAAAAACAAGACTGTTTGAGAAGAGAGTGATTTACTTTTTCAGACAGTCTTGTTCATAAAAAAACATATAAGGAAATGATGAAAATATTAGAAAAGGTAGTGTTTTTTGCAATAGTGCTTGTTTGTTGTAATTCTTGTGTAAAAAATGATGTAGAAGAAAATATATTTGAACTGCAAGTGAGTGGATTGCAGGCTAACCAATCTAAAATACTGAGGTTTTATAATTACGCTATGCAATCCTTAGATTCCATTGTAATTAAAAAAAATGGAAAAATGGAGTTTGTGCCAAAATGGGAACAACCTCAAGTTATTATGATTGTAGAAAAAGGAAGTCGTAAATCTGTTTCTTTTGTCTCTGAAAAGGGAAATGTAAGACTTGACTTAGTATTAAAAGGAACAATCGTTGATATTGAAAATACAAAAGTAGATTATCTTGAAAATACAAAAATTGTTCAAGAGTTTAAGGTTTTTGAAAAGAAAGAAGCGGAATTTCAAAAACAGGACGAAGAATTGTCAGAAAAATGGCAGGCTCTTTTGGCTAAATGTAAAGATGATAATAAAGCCTTAGCAAAAGAAAGAAAACCTTTAGATGATGCTTATGGTGCTTATTTTGACAATAAAGCAGGATATTACAAAGACTATGTGAAGACTCATAATAACTTGATTAGTCAATTATTATATTTAACAAAATTGAGATTTGCTATTAGTGTAAAATCTTTGGGAGATGTTTTGAGAACAACTCCAAAGGAAGAACAGCAAACACCGTATTATAAGGAGTTAGAAAAGAAATATCTTATCTTAAAGAATTTAGTAATTGGGAAAGTTGCTCCTGAAATTGTACTTCCGGACACATTAGGTAATAATTTAGCATTATCTTCACTAAGAGGGCAGTATGTACTGTTGGATTTTTGGGCATCGTGGTGCGGACCTTGTCGTAAAGAAAATCCTTGGGTAAGAAAAGCATATAATCGTTTTCACAAGAAAGGTTTTGATGTGTATGCAGTTTCACTGGACTATCCGGGACAGAAAGACAAATGGTTAGCGGCTATTCGTAAAGATAAGCTTTCGTGGCATCATGTTTCTGCCCTAAAAGGCTGGGATGACCCTTACGTGAGAGTTTATAATTTGAGTGGCATTCCAAGTCCGTTTTTATTAGACCCTGAAGGAAAAATCATAGCAAAAGGAGATAGTTTGCGAGAAGAAAAGCTTATTCAAACACTTGAGAAATATTTGAAGTAAGAATATTAGTTTTTTCAAAATGGAAGATGGGGCATTTCGATGTCCTTTCTTTTTGTTCGCTACACTCTTATTCTTAATGTGATTGATTTCAATCCGGAAATGAAACAAAAGAAGATATACACTATAAATTTTTTTATAATAAACATAGTGAAAAAATTTTGGATAGTATCCATACTGTTGTCTTTTGCTAAAAAACACTCTTTTATTTGTGCTTTTAATCCAAAATCATCTTAACTTTACTGGCACAATTACAAAAAACTGATTATGGATACCAGAACACCTGTTACTTTGGGCGAGTTTATTATTGAGAAACAAGCCGATTTTCCCTACTCTTCAGGAGAACTATCAAATTTACTCAGCTCCATTAGATTGGCTGCGAGAGTTGTAAACAGGGAAGTAAATAAAGCCGGAATTGCCGATATATTGGGCGCAGTAGGCAAAAAGAATGTACAAGGGGAAGCCCAGCAGAGGTTGGATATATTTGCCCATAACACATTTATTGACGCACTTGTAAGTCGTGAAGTTGTCTGTGCAATAGCTTCCGAAGAGGAAGAAAATTACATTCCGGTATCTGAAAGTAGAAATGGTCAATACAATAAGTATATTGTACTTATTGATCCTTTGGACGGCTCTTCAAATATTGACGTAAATATCTCCATAGGAACTATCTTTTCGATATACCGTAGAATTTCCGAACCGGGGACTCCTGTGCAGTTGGAAGATTTGCTCCAGCCCGGGAACAAACAAATAGCTGCAGGATATGTATTGTACGGTTCTTCAACTATTCTTGTCTATACAACGGGAAATGGGGTAAACGGATTTACCTTGGATCCCTCGATAGGAGCCTTTTATCTTTCTCATCCTAATATGCAATTTCCTAAAGACGGTAATATATATTCCATTAATGAAGGAAACTATGTGCATTTCCCGATGGGGGTAAAACAGTACATAAAATACTGTCAGGAGAAGAAAGACGACCGTCCTTATACCTCCAGATATGTCGGTTCTTTGGTCGCTGATTTCCATAGAAATATGGTAAAAGGAGGTGTCTATATTTATCCTTCGGGAACGAATCATCCGAATGGAAAGTTACGTTTACTTTATGAATGTAATCCTATGTCATTCATTGCAGAACAAGCGGGAGGAGTGGCGACAGATGGATTTAGACGCATTTTAGATATTAAGCCGACAGAATTACACCAACGTGTTCCCTTCTTTTGCGGTTCGGAAAATATGATGAAAGTAATCGAT
>PDWI01005680.1_pt1 | contig 15976 bp, 12 predicted proteins | sample 1430891 | NCBI WGS metagenome assembly PDWI01 (sample SAMN01162508, study PRJNA174530) | Oral metagenome, whole genome shotgun sequencing project. | biome: Marine environment; feature: Marine mammal; material: Swab sample of the gingival sulcus; isolation source: swab sample of gingival sulcus...
TGAGGTACTGAGGTACTGAGGTACTGAGGTACTGTTTATTGTGCTGCAACTTTTATTCATGTCAAGAGGCTAGCATACTTTTATTGTTATGTCAAATTGTAAAAAGATACATCACCGTATAATGTGTCATTACAAATTAAACAATACAAAAACAAGAGGACACCGTTTTGACACGGTATCTGCAAGACGCATGCAAAAAAAAACTCTTTCAAAGACACCTTTGAAAGAGTTTTTTTGTTTCTTAGCGTTCATTAGTTATTTGCAGTACTTTCTGCCGCTTCCGCCTCTTTAGGCGCATTTTCAGATTCTTTTACGGTTTCCGTCGATGCTGCATCTTGAGCAGGTTCACTGTCTTCTACCGGTGCTGCTTCCGAGGATGTTTCATCGGCATTTTTTATTTCCGTTGATGTTTCGGCAGGCGTTGCCTCATTTTTTGCCGCCTCATCGCCATCTTTCCACCATTCTACTGCGGTTTCCGCCTGCTCTAATTGAGCATCTTTTTTTAAGCCGGAATCTCCGGGGCTTTTATTCAGCCATGCAAGTAAAAACGACAATACAAAAAAGAGTGTGATAAATGTATATGTTGTTTTTGTAAGGATATTACCTGAACGGGAACCAAATGCGGAATTCGAACCGCCGGCAAAAAGACCGCCTAAACTATCACCTTCTTCATTTTGCAATAACACCAATCCGACAATAAGTACTGATATAATAATAAATACAACTAATAACAGAATACTGATTCCGCTCATATACGCTCCAAACAATGAATAAAATTACAGGAAAGTGTATAGTAAATCACTATCTTATGCAAGCAGTATTTCCAATTATAAAAGAAACAAAATAAGAAAATAAACCGCCTTTTGCGGAAGTAATGTTTCTTCTACATCTTGTTCTTGTTGCTATAACATGATAATCTTTTCCTTATTATGAGAGAAAGCCGTCCAATAGCCATTGTTTTTTTATACAATTTTTTTATTTTTCTGCTTTTTGTCTCGTTTTTCTCAAGTCTATCAATGCAATATCATTGCATGGTAACACAGGAAGCGAAAATATATATATTTGGCTTACATTTTGCAAAAGCTGCATGCTTTGCTGTTCCTATTGCAATAACCGGAGCAGCAATTTCTATTTATGTTTTTCTTCTACGGCATCATGAAGCACTTTTTAAGCAAATAAGTATCTTTATTCTCTGCCTCATGACCGCGATATTTCTCATTATTCCGCTTTTTTACCTTCCGCTCACATGGATAGACCAAACACTCAATGCTTTTAACCTCCAAGATACCTCGGATAAGGGACTTATCCGATTTTTATCCATACCTTCAGAAATCGGAACCCTTACAACAGAAATAACAATGGTACTCAAGCATCTCTATGCATCATATTGCAGCAGTTATGTTACCTATATAGTCTCTGCCGGTGCATTTTTTCTACTCTTAGGTGCGTTATTTTCTCTTTCAATTTTTGCCCAATGGAATATGCTGAACTTTGCATTTTTAATACTCTTACTTCGTTTTAGCCTGTTTTTATATCCGTATACACAAAAACCGCTCTTTATACAGATATTACATACAGTACATCTGAAAAATGATTCAATTGGAATTGCAATCGTTACTGCCATTGGAGCAGCGCTTTTATACAGTATAAGCATTGCAATAATCTTAAAACACCGAGCCGCTAAAAAGAAAGGGAACCAATAAGTATGCGTACGTTTTTTAAAAAAAAGAAACCACAGAAAACACATGAAGGCTTAAAAGGCTTTTTTGCCGTTTTTACCGCTTTTTTTATCGGCTTTGCGCTTTGTACCGTGTATGTTTTTCTCTTTGAAAAAGCCGATACACTTCCTCATTTTTTTGTTTCATTTCAATTATCACGCAGTATACAGTATTTCATTACATTTATGCCGGTATTTTTGCTTACTGCATTACTCATAGGATACGCAGCTATATTCGGTAAAAGCGGACACAACACCGTAAAACGCTATTCATTACCCCTTCTCAATTATCTAAAAGATGTCTTTGTTATTCTATTGCTTTGTATTACCGCTTATTTTTTACTTCGGGAAACAGCACTGCCCCGTGCAGTAAACCACCAGCAAAAATGTATATTCCAAACACAAGCATATTACGATTTCCTGTATATAGGAAAAGAATCACTAAAAAAACATGAGCATAATACGGCATACCGCTATGCAAAATACGCATTACTCGTATGGAAAGACAGTACAGCAGCACACAAGATTCTTGATGCTGCAAAAATACACCGTGTTGATGAAGCTATAGAAACGGAACATATACATTCAATAATGCAGAAAAACAGACCTATGCCTTTTTCTGAACATTTAACGGCACAAAAAGCACTATCAAAATCAAAAAAAAGCATGCAGGAAAAAGATTTTTACACTGCCCATTTTTATGCAGTGCAGTGTTCAAAACTTGCAGCATCAGGAAGCAAAATCAAGAAAGAAGGAGAATGGTTAACAGACTTTACGTGGAAACAAATTAAAAACGGGTTTGCATTACTCAATGCTCAGTTTGATATACAACTGTATAATGCAAAAAAAGAAGCGTATGATTTACTGAAGCAGCAACACTATGCACAAGCCTATTACCGTTTCCTCGCTATAAAAAAGATGATTGCAACCCATGATCCGGAAAAAAAAGACCGAGATGTAGAACGGCTTTTTACAATCGCACAAGAAAAACTATTAACAAAGGTATTCTTTAATAATGAAACACTATTATTTCCACTATTTGTGTTCTCTGAAAATATTGCATTTACCGTAACCGAAAAAAGCAAAAATCTTAAAACGCATATAAAAATACAAAAACTGGCATGGATTCCTCAAGAAAAAACATATCATTTATACGGCAAAAATACCGAAATTACTCATTATGCCCCTGACGGCACCATACTTTCACAATATCTTATCCCTTTCACCAAGTTTGTGCCGTCAATAGATGCAAACGGCGATCTCATTCTAAACATCCAAATGAACACCCTTGATACCGCTCCTCATAAAAAAGTACTGCGCCCGTTACTAATGAAAGGAACTCTTCTGCATACAGAATATGAAGCATTAGAATTACCAATGACAATGAATGATCTTAATCTGATTATTTCAGCATCCAAAGGCGAAAACCTCATGACGCTTACAGATCTCTATCAATTCCGTAAGAAAGCTGCACACTTCGGATTTGATCAGTTACTCTATACGCGTGAAATTATGTTCCGTATCACAAGCCTGCTCGTTATTCTGATTGTCTCAATTTATGCACTCACTTTTGGCTGGCGGTTCCGTATCCCGCCCCATACACCATTCCGTTTACGCTGGATAGTTACCATTCCGGCATTCTTATATGCCTCAGGATTAATTATAAACATGCTTTTGTATGCTTCACGTCTCGTGATTGTACTGCTGACAACGTACTGCGGTTTTTATATCAGCACACTCATGATTACCCTCTGTTATGCAGCCTTATTCGCAGCAGTCTGTTTTCTGTTTGTTGCACAACGCTCTGATAATTAAACACCGGAATCCCTTCCTTAAAGATAATAACACTACTGTCTTTTGGAGTGTTTTTATTATCCCTTAATGTTAGCTTTATGATATATTTACGGTTATTCGTACACAAAATATATTCTATTGCAATTTACAATATTCCGTGAGATAATTATACAAAGAAAATATTGGATTTATCTAAAAAAGCAATCATAAAAAATTCCAAAAATTTCTATAATTATTGAAAGGAGTTATCCCAAAAAATGGAAAGTAAACAAACATCATCACCTAAAAAAGAACAAACAAACATTACATTCTCTATCGGTAAAAAATTAGGCTTACTCTTTTTTATTGTTATTACCAGCCTCGTTATGATTATTTCTGCAATTATCGGCTACGAAGTATATAACGCAAGTATGATCAATTTTCAAAAACAAGCAGAAAACAATATGAACTTGATTGAAAGTAAGATTGAACTGCTTATCAGCGATACAACCAATATGCTCACGATGCTTGCCGACCATCCGTATTGTAAAACAGCCGACACCTCAATCAATACCTATATGGACAGCGACGGTACAATTCCACTCAAAAATATGTCGCACAGTGCGACGGAACAAAAATTAGTCGATCTTTTTACCGGAATTTATTCCCACTTTCCCGACTATGTTGAAGTGTATATGGGCACAAAATGGGGCGGATATGCCAGTAGTTATGAAGATCCGTTACCTGCCGGCTATGATCCCCGTGAACGACCGTGGTATATTGCCGCTTCGGCAGACCTCGGCAGCACCATTGTTACAAAAGCGTATATGTCAACGGTCGGAAAAGTGGTTATCTGTCTTTCTCACAGTGTGAATTCATACAACAACGAACATATCGGCAATGTCAGTATCGAAACAACATTGGATACGTTAACCGATATGCTGGCACAGTTAAAAGTAGGGAAAACAGGCTATGTCATGCTTGTACAAGACGACGGCATCATTTTAGCCGATCCAAAATATCCCGAGCTGAATTTTAAAAACATACATGAAACCGATATTGCAGATTTTGACCGTTTATTCATAAAAGATAATGCAAGTATAACCATCGATAATGAAAAGTGGCTCAGTAAAATACACACAATAAAGGGATTGAATTGGAAGCTCATAACGGTCATCAAAGAAAAAGATGTACTGCATGATTTTTATCTTCTGTTAAAAACCATGACGCTTATTGCCTGTATCATGATACCCCTGTTTATTCTTATTTCACTTTTCTTCGCATCCCGTATTGTAAAACCGATGAAGGCTATCAACGGAGTATTGAACAATATTTCAAAAATGGATTACACAGACCGATTAGCCGTTAAAGGAAGTGATGAATTTACCCTCTTGTCTAAGCATTTTAACAATACCGTTGATACAATAACCGGTGTCATTACCGCCATAAGAACCGATACCGCCACAATGAAAGATACCGGTATAGATCTTGCACAAAATATGAGCGAAACAGCCGATTCCATCAACCAGATCAGTTCTACTATTGAAGAAGTAAAACAGAAAGTGCTGATGCAAAGCACCGGTGTAACCGAAACTGCGGCAACCATAGAAGAGGTCATTACCAATATAGAACGGCAGCACCGCATCATTGAAAATCAAGCACAACGGATTACACAAGCATCTTCATTAATTAGAAAGATGATACAGAACATCGATGCCGTTACACAAACACTGGCGGAAACAGACGGTTCAATACAAATCCTTTCCACAGCAACAGATGAAGGCAGATCAACACTCACCAAAACCAATGATATAACACAGGCAATCATGGAAGAATCCGGCAGCGTATTGGAAGCCATCACCGTTATTCAGCACATTGCGGAACAAACAAACCTGCTTGCAATGAATGCTGCCATTGAAGCAGCTCATGCGGGAGAAGCGGGAAAAGGATTTGCCGTTGTTGCCGACGAAATCCGTAAACTTGCGGAAGAATCCGGTATGCAGGGAAAATCTATCAGCACAACACTCAAAAATTTAACAGGAGAAATTACGACACTTGCCGGAGCCGCGCAAAAGGTAGAAGAAAAATTTGAAGATATTTTCGCTGTTTCAAATCAAGTAAAAACAATGAGTACGACCTTGATGGGAACAATGCAAAACCAAAAACATAACAACAATGAAGTGCTGTCCGCTATGGAAGATATTAACACGGTAACAACGGATGTCAGCTCCGGTTCTGCCGAAATGCTCAAAGGCAGCGAGCGAGTTGCGGAAGAAATGCAGAACCTCGATACATTAACCCGTACCATAACCGAAAGTATGACTGAAATGGCAGCAGGGGCGCTCCAAATAAATGATGCCGTTGAAAAAGTGCGTTCACTATCCCATCAGAATAAAGAAAGCATCACACACCTTTCAGGAGAAATGAACAAATTTAAAGTGTAGATATATAAACCGGTATGTGTCATATTTAATTGGAGAAAAAAAAATGGGAAAAAAGAAAAATTTGATTGTATTAATAATTATGGAAATAATAATTGTGTTATTTACGATCATGGTCTTCGTAACACCTTTGATGAAAAGAAATATAAATTTTGAAAAACTATATACTTATGACGAAAAAAAAACTTTCAGAGAATATTATTGATTGTATTAAAAGAAATAAAATAATTGAGTTGGAGGATAAATTTGTTCCTTTAAAAGATTTAAATAAAGGGCTTACTCAATTTAGTGATTTTTTTGCTAAGAATAAAATTGAAAATATTAAATTGATTAACTGCCAATTTAATTCTTTTATTGGCATGAATAAAACGAAAAGAACAGTATCATTTCAATATAGTGTGAAATTCAATGAATTCAAATTTGGATTGCTAATAATTGAGTTATATACAGAAAATAAACTTTTAAAAATAAAAACACTAAATATTATACCGTTAGAAAAACCAATAGAAAAATTAAATTCTTTTTATGGCGATAAAATAGATATTGTTAGAGTTTTTATTATTACAATAAGTATTTTGTTAATGTTATTTTTACTATACACTGAATTCCATTATTATAGAAACATGACAAAACCTAAAATATGGTTACAAGTACTAATGCCTTTATCATTTTTTATTATTACCATAAATTGGAATAGTCTTGCAATTACTTTTAAAGTGTTTTCAGTAAATCTTATGCCACTATCTTCTTTTAGTTCTGGTATTGCGGGTGTTTGGAAATATAGCGTATCAATTCCAGTTTTTCTATTTATATATTGGTTCATTTTAAGAAAGAAAAATTTAAAAGATAATAATGAGATAGGGGATTAAACTTTACAATACGACATATAACATGGTGTAAAAAGCAATGCTGTGCAATTTTTATCTAATGGAAAAATTGCACACTTTGGCTGACGCCAAAGAAAGCACAGCTTTTACACCCGACACGGTAACACCGGGCGGGGAAATGCGTATGTATCTGTGTATAGGGAACGGCTGATAGCGGTTCCATAGCACTGTTTTCAACAAAACGGTTACGACTGAACAATACAGGAACCGGCAGCAGTTTTAACAACTTCCACCGTTTGGGGAATGCGGTTTTGTAATTCTCCGACATGAGAAATAATACCGACCATGCGGTTTCCCCGAATTTCATCCAAAATGCTTACCGCATTTTCCAAGGCTTTTTCATCAAGCGTTCCAAAACCTTCATCAATAAACATAGAATCAATACGAATACCGCCTGCCCGCATCTGAATGGAATCGGCAAGCCCTAGAGCCAAACTAATTGAAGCCATAAATGTTTCACCGCCGGACAATGTTGCAGACGGACGCCGTTTACCGGTGTAAGCATCGGTAATTTCTAAATCCAAGCCTTTATACCCATTCCCTGATCCCTGTTCATCGCTAACTTCAAGACGGTACCGCCCTTCGCTCATGCGATTAAGCCGCTCATTTGCAAAGACAGTTACTTCTTGTAAGAACCGTGAAAGTGCCCATGTATCAAACTGTAATTTCCGTGCATTACTGCCGTTTAAATCATTTGAAAGAGTAACGGCACATTCAGCCGCCGAACTCGCAACGGTCAGTTCTTCTGTCAGGGTTTTATAACGGCGGCATTGATCTTCCAAGCGCAGTTTTTCGGCATGTAATACTTCAAGCCGTGCCTGTATTTCATCATATTCTTCATTAAGTCTCTCAAGCTCATTACGAAGTTCATCAATATTTTGCGGTTCGGTATCAGCAAGCTCTTTTTCAAATCCTGCGGCTTTTTGCCGCAATGCACTGCGCCGCTCATAAAATACATCCCGTTCATTTTGCCACTGCACAATTTCAGGTTCATCACACAGTGCATCTGCTACCGCCTCAAGACCACTGAAACCGGCTTTTGTACACGCAGCGTGCAATGCTTCTTTTTTTTCCGCATAGAGTATTTCCTGCTGCTGTGCATATTCTTTTTCAGAGTTAAGCTCTCCGCCTATTCTTTCGCGGTTTTGCAGCACTTCAGCAAGATTGGTGCTGTATGCATTGATCTTCAACTGTAATTCATAGAGCAAATACTGTGCATTCTCCAATGTTGTTTCTGCACTTTCCGCCGCATCCATATCCGCCGGCAAAAGAGAAAATGCATGAGAAACCTGCTTTTTCTTTTCAGCAGAGGCAGCACTGACACGTGCTAAACGGTGCTGCACTGCAATCTTATCTGTTGAAACCTGCGAAAGTGCTTGACGGGATTGCGTATACCTCGTTTCAAGTATTTTTTTTGTATTCAATGCTTTTCGAGATTCCGTTAATAATCGGGCTGCCGCTTCTGTCTGTTGCGCGGTTTCTGCAAGGACACGAGAGGCTTCTTCACTATTCAGAGGAAAGGCATTTGCAGCAACATTACGGTGCTGATCAAACAATGTCTGTACTGCTGATTCATATTCATGCATCTGTTTTTCATAGGTTTGCCGTGCTGTTTGCGCTGCCGCAAGCGTTTTCTGCGCATGTTCTTTTTGATTCACTGAATGGTCAATACTTCTTTTTACGGCAGCGATACGCTCATCAAGAGAAAAAATACTACACGCAGACGCTTTTGCCGGAGCCGGATGCTCAACCGAACCGCATACCGGACACGGTGTATCCGCTTGCAGTGTTTCTGCAAATACCGCTGCCTGATTTTGCTGTTCGGCAGCTGTTTTTTCCTGTTGCAACTGCTCAAGCTGTTCGGTATAAACGGCTCCATCACGGAGAATCTCCGTAAGTTTTTTTTCAGTATCCTGTTCTACTTTCAAATGATTGTCAAAAAAAAGCTGCTGCTGATTTTGTTTTTTTAATGCATCAACTAATTTCCGCTCAAGATTAATTTGTACTTGCAGTGTTTCACAATTCTGCTGCCGCTCATCAAAAGCATCAAGAGCAGGCGCAATACTTTCCATTTCTTTCTCTACTTCTGACAGTTTTTTTTCCAATTCCTGTTCATTTTTTTCGTAAAGAGCAAGTTGGGTACGCAAATCAGTTTCTTCTGTTTCTTCTCTCTGAAGTTCACGCTCCAGTTCAACGGCTTTTCTCAACGCTTCAATACCGGTATGCAGCCGGTCTCTTTCCTGCTCTTTTGCCGCTATTTCAGGTCTTTGCGCTTCCAATGCTGCAAAAGCAATAGCGACAGTATTCAACCGTTCTTCTTTTTCCTGAATACCGGCAGAAGATTTCCTGATAGATGTTTCCAGCTCCGTAAGCTGCTCTACATGGACAGCAAGCGGCAATGCTTTTCGGGCGTTTTCAATGTTTATACTCAGTTCATTTATGCTTTTTTCACGCTCTTCATAGGCACGGAGTTCTTCACATACCGCCGTATATTCACTTCGTTTTTCTGCAAGAATGATTTCCTGCTCCAATGCCGTATTTTTATTTTTCAGTTCCTTAAAAACCGTATCATGATGTATGCGGATATGCTCAATATCAGAGTTAATACGCTGAATATCATCTTCATACTGATAAAAAGAAAACTCCGTAGCAAGTGCTTCAAGGTTCTTTTCAATATTCCGCACATCACTTTTTAATGTATCAGCCTGTTCTTTTGCCGCTGCCATAATCTGACTATACCGCTGCACCGGAAAAAGATGCGTAAGCGTTTCTTTTTTTTCAGTTGAATTTGCACTCAAAAACTGAGCGAATTCGCCCTGCGGCAGCAGCACAATACGAGAAAACTCTTTTTCCGACAGTTTAATCAATGCTTTTATCGAAGTATCTGTTTCACGCTTATTTGTTGAAGAAATATTTTCCCATTCAGTGCCGGAAAAGTGTTCCAGTATTACTTCTTCAGGTGTTTCATTTTTATTGCTTTTTTTTGTGTACGGTAACCGGCGGGTAATGCGGTACAAATCACTGCCGAGATAAAAAGTCAAGATTACTTCGGCAATTGCCGATTCATCGGCAAAATGACTGCGGAGATTTTTTGTTACGCTCGCCCGTCCGCCCAGCGGCTTACCGTAAAATGCATACGAGAGTGCATCAAAAAGCGTGGTTTTTCCGGCACCTGTTTCTCCGTAAATCAGAAAAATCGAACCGAGTGCATCAAAAGAAAGGCAATGTTCTCCGCTAAACGGCCCGATATTCTTCAGTATCAGTTCTTTAGGTCTCATAGCCAGCCTCTTTACACAGTGTTTCAAATAACACTTTTTTTTCAGGTTCTCTGTCATTTCCGATAAGCGATTCAAAGGCGGTAAAATTATCAACAAGATCCGCCGCTTTTTGAGAATATACGGTTTGTAATGCTGTTTGCAGTGATCCATCTTCCGGTTTTATAAAGCTATTTTGACGCACAGAAAGCGTAAACGGAAATTTACGGCGTAACAACTGCATCGGATTGCTAATAACCGCTGAATCAGTCAGCGTAATTTCAAGAAAAGCATCTTTAAAAGCATCAAAGGCAGTGCCATTCAAAAAATCTTCAAACCTTCCCTCAAGCCGTTTCATCTGCCGTTCAGGTTCAATAGGAATACGCTCAATATAAACCGGAACGTCTTTTTCATTACAGCGTATATCAACTGAAAGTACACATTTTTTATCCTCTGCTTCGTCAAAAGCATACGGAAGCGGTGAGCCTGAATAATACATACGATCGGTTACTTTTTGGCAGCGGTGTAAGTGCCCCAATGCTGTATAGGTAAAAAAAGAAAATAAAGCCGGATCAACATATTCAGCCGTTCCGATAAAAACACGCTCACTTGAAGAGCCGGTACCGCCGGTTGTAAAAAGATGGGCAAGCAATACAGCGGGAACAGCAGGGTTTACCGCTTTTTTGAGTAATGCAGACGCAACCGCTGCCATTTCAGATTGAGCATTTCCGGCATCAGAATAACCGGCAGAATCCTTTTGCTCAGCAGAAAATACGCCGAAACTTAAAAAAGGCAGAAGGAATATTTCGATTTTTTCTCCGTCTTGTGTTATACTTATAGGAGTTTGCAGCTGTGCGGTGTTTTTTACAATATAAATTGCTTGATTTTGTAAAATTTCATCTGCAAATGCAAGACGCTGTGCGGAATCATGATTCCCCGGAATGATACAAATTGCCGTTTCGGGACAATCTGTACGTACATTGGTTAAGAACCGGCTGAATAAAGCCACTGCTTCAGCAGGAGGAACTGCACGATCATATATATCACCTGAAATCAAGAGTGCCGCATACCGGTCATTCATTAAAATACGGTGAATATCATCAAGCACTTTTTTCTGCGCACTAAGCAAAGAGGTTTCATGCAGTGTTTTTCCTAAATGTAAATCAGCAGTATGGAGTAATTTCATTGCAAATACTCTATGAATAATGAATCTCTCTGTAAAGGGGAATATCAAAACTATAAAAGAAAAAGGACGTATTTCATGCAAAAAAAATTCAAAATTATGATTTTTTCAGGCATATTGGTTATGCTGCTTGTATGCGGTGTAGCATTGTTTATGCGTATTGTACATCCTGCCGGAGCATTTGAAGCGGAAGCTGCACGCTCACAATTATGCCTCAGGCTCACCCTGGAAATCCGGGGAGATATCTATCGATGCAATACCTCCGCTATCCGCATTCCCGATTCTGTTACAGAAAAAATCGATGAAGCGGAACGGCTTCTCCGCAGTATACGAAACAGTTCTTATGCAGACAGTATCGCAAATCTCCCGATAGATTCAATTTTTTCTGCCTATCTGCAAAAAGGCACCAATGTCTTAACGGAATATAAAGAAGTTATACGAAAATATAACGGATTAGGCGGCATTAATGTCAACCGCTTACAACCAAAAACAGTAAACAGTATCGAAGAACATACTGATACCTTTATACAAAGCTGTGAACTGTTTTTCCGTGAAGGCAGTGAAACTGCAAAAGCACAAATGAAAAAAAACATAATCGTATCAGCGGTATTAATAGTAGGCACATGGTTGTTGGGATTGCTTGTAACATGGTTACTGGTAAAAACACTCTATACGCTTTTTCTTATCAAAGCTGAAAAAAAACGGATTGTTATACGGCTGGGTCCAAAACAATCACATACAGAAGAAAATACCGATAAAACTGAATATACCGACCGGACAAACGGATATACCAATCAAATAAGCGGTCATAATAGTCTGTATGGACACAAAGAAAGCCGGAACGGTTTATCACAGACAAATGGTACTCATGCTCCTGCAACAGAGACCAATTATTCAAACAGCACAACAGCTCCAGACGGCATTTCAAGCCGTTCGTCATTCAGCAGCATAAACGGTTCCAGTAGCATAGACAATTCTTACAAAACTGAAAACAAAGCGGCAGAAAGCGGTGCATCAAATAACACAGCATTAACACGAAACGATCAATACACCGAAAAGAAACATCTCTACGGTACAACTGCTATACAGAACGCCGCCGTCAGTGAAAAGACAGCGAAACTTGAAAAAGAAGTAACAGAACTAAAGCAAAGCTATACGGATCTGGAACGGAAACATCAGGATTTACAAACTGCTTATACCGAACTGGAAGAAAAACATACCGAAGCAATTTCTATCAGTAAAAAATCCGATGATAATATGAAAAACATGCTGCATACGGTACAAGAAACAGCACAAATTCATTTAAGTGATACCCGTACGGTACAAAATCTTGTTGAAACATTCCAATCGGGACAAAAACTCTTTAGAGAAAACCACGATCATATGCAATACATCGTACAGAATGTTTCTAAAATACGGGAAATGTCCGAAATGATTGAAAGTATTGCAGAACAAATTAAAATGCTTGGTATGAACGCCGCCATTGAAGCAGCTCATGCAGGAGATGCCGGTAAAGGTTTCGGTGTTGTTGCAGAAGAGTTGAGCCGTCTTGGAGCTGCTGCTCTGGAAAGTTCTCATGATATCGGCGGAACTATTACCTATATTATAAAAACAATTACACAGATTGGTTCTACAGGTGATGATCTGGATAAAGCCTTTGATATGCTGAACGGTCAAACAGTACAGATATATGATTCTTTAACATCATTCTCATCAAAAATGGATAAAACCATTCAAGATGCACAAGATGTACTTACGCAATATCAAAACGGCGACAATATATAATTTACCTTCCGGTATTTACAAAAGAGAAAATGCTTTTGTAAATACCGGAAACTACTCAAAAGGAATCATTCTTGTGATTTCATTATGCTCAAGCAGTAATTTTCCCCGTGCAATAACATAATCAATACACAAATTCTTATCTGTTATCAGAATATCAGCATCATATCCGCTTTTTATTACACCTTTAGACAGACCCAGACCAAGTGCATTTGCAGGATTGACTGTAAAAAACGGTAGCGCTGTTTCAAGCGGTATATTCAGACTTCTCACCATATACCGTAATTCTTCAATCAATGCAGAAACACTGGCTGCTCCGATTTCCAATAATTCACCATCTTTATCATAAGTTGAAAAACTACCGTTTCCATCTGAAGAAAGTGTCAATCGTTCAGTATTGATTCCGCTCTCTAGCAGCCGTTTAATAACATCGCCCGGACGGTTCCGTCCTGTCTCACCGGTGGTGAGATCTCCATACCCGCCGGCATGCAAAAATTCAATACTTTCTTCAAGCAACCGGTCATTGCGGTTAATATGTGTAGGATGAAATACTGAGTGAGGAAGATCGCTCAACTCAAGTGCCTGTTTTATCAGTCCTAATCCCTGCCGTCCATCACCGATATGAGCAGTCAAAATTCCCTTTTTTCCTGATAATTTTCCGCCAACATACACATCTGATGCAAGTTTAATCAGTTCTTGCACCGTAAGTCCGGAAGAACGATGATCACTCAGTGCAATTTTAGATCCCAGTATCTCACGGACAAAAACTATATCATCACGGATATTTCCCGTCAGTGTTTTGAGCGGATATTCGTAAGACCCGCTCAAAGCAAAAGCGGTGAGCCCAAGCTCATTAAATGACTGAGCTTTTGCAATTAAATCACGGTGGGTTCTGGTTGTGCCGTCTGTACCCAGTAATCCCAGCACCGTCGTGATACCGTTTTTTATTAATTCGCTGCATTTCAACGGAGGAGTCCGTGTTGTTACTCCGCCTTCTCCGCCGCCGCCGGTAATATGCACATGACCGTCAATTATTCCCGGGATTGTCAGTAAATCGCTTCCGTCAATAATTGTTACAGTCGGCACATCAACAGTAATAGAGTCAGCAATATATTCTATTTTTTCTCCGGCAATAAGAATATCTTTTTTCCCGATATTATCAGGTGCATATACGGTACTGTTTTTTATTACAATCATTTTCTACTGTTCTTTACTGCTTTTTCCGCTTCGGCGTATTCATCATAGGGCATGGTGTGATCTTTATAAATAATTGAATTTTCATGTCCTTTGCCGAGCAGCAGAATACAGTCGTTTTTTTCCGCCAATGAAACGGCTTTTGCAATTGCATCGGGACGGTGGGGAATAATAAACAGTTCTTCATTGCGTTTTTTCTGCGGACAGCCGGCGGCAATCATTTCAAGCAGCTCAACCGAATCTTCGCCGCGCGGGTCTTCATCAGCGAGGATAATGCAATCGCAGTATTCACCGGCAATTTTTCCTTGTACCGGCCGTTTAATAGTATCGCGTTCTCCGCCCGAACCAAATACCGCGATGACTTTTCCGCCTGAGGCTTTTACCCGTTTTTGAATCGGCGGTAGAATCAGCTCAAATGAGGACGGCGTATGCGCATAATCAATCAGCACTTCAAAATCTTGACCGGCATTGACGGAACACATTCTGCCGGTAACAGCTTTTAGCTGTGCAAGCAGCGGCAACAGGCTTTCGGGCTCTTTGTCGAGCATATTGCCGACCGTAATAAGCGAAGCGAGAATGTTATACACATTAAACGCACCGGCTACAGGAGCTTCAGTCTTACATGACGTCCATGCTCCGTTGCGCAGGGTGTGTAGTGTAAACCGTACACTGTTTTTTTCTTCTATAATTTCACTTGCATAGATACAGTCTTTATATTCTTTCGGCAGAGATGAAAGCGGTTTTGTGCTGAATCCGTAAACCGGATACGGGGTTGAGCCTGCAAAATACGCTGCGGACGGATCTTCAAGATTGACTACGCCGAAAGGTTTAACGGTGCTGCATTTTTTTTCATGGTTGTGCATATCCAAGCCGCGGAACAGCTGGGCTTTATCAAAGCGGTATTGTTCAAAAGTACCGTGAAATTCCAAGTGTTCCTGTGTAACATTCATAAAAAGCCCTGCGTCAAAATACACATGAAAAAGCCGTGCCGTCTTGGGGGAAAGTCCGTGAGAAGAGGCTTCAACCACTGCATATTCGCAACCGTTATCGCGCATTGCGGCAAGCCGTTCCTGCACGGTAATTGATTCCGGTGTTGTTTGGTGAGCAGGGTTGGGCAGGACTTCTCCGCCGAGCGAATAGGCGACGGTAGAGAAAAAACCGGCTTTTTTTCCGGCAAGATTTAACAGCTGATAAATAAACGAAACCGTACTTGTTTTTCCTTCGGTACCGGTAACCCCGATTACAATCATATCGCGGGACGGCTCTTCAAAAAAGGCTGCCGCTACATCAGCCATTGCACTGCGGACATCTTCAACCTGAATATAACAGACATTGTCGTGATAGGCTGCTAACTCTTTTTCATGAAAAACAGCGGAAGCGCCCTGCTGAATTGCCGATTCTATATACAAACTGCCGTCTGTATGGATCCCGGGCAGTGCAAAAAATGCCGCACCTTGCTGTATTTCCCGTGAGTCATAGGAAAGTGCTGTAATGGATACATCTTCACCGTGTACCGCAAGCGGCTTGAGCGGTGTAATACATGTAAAAAGTGATTTTGTGTAATTTTTCTGTAACATAGGCATAAGTATAACTAGAGCAGGATAATCGGACAAGAGATTTATATACAAAATTGATTTAACCGTTAATGGGAAATGAAGAGAGAAGGTATCCCCTTTTAAGATGCAAGCATCTTAAATTCATTTTTATAAGAATTAAGTAAGGTGTCAACAAGAACCGGTTGAAAG
>PDWI01005681.1_pt1 | contig 15975 bp, 9 predicted proteins | sample 1430891 | NCBI WGS metagenome assembly PDWI01 (sample SAMN01162508, study PRJNA174530) | Oral metagenome, whole genome shotgun sequencing project. | biome: Marine environment; feature: Marine mammal; material: Swab sample of the gingival sulcus; isolation source: swab sample of gingival sulcus...
ATTTTTATATGTCAATCTGTCCATTTTTGAAAAAAAATAAGACTTTTTATACTTTAACAATTGCTGTGCCACATGTTAATTTGGCATTTTTTATGTTTTACACTATTTTTCTTTTGGACATTTTGTAGATAAAATAGCATAAAAAACATTTCCTGTGATATTTTATGTCTTGGGCTACATTGTATCTTATTTATTTTGAGTTTTGCGAAAAAACATCGTTTTTATACTCTGTAAAAACTAAGAATGGTTACTTTTATGTATTATAAATTAATAATATTCTTTGAATTAATCGTTTAACTTATTAACTTTGTTTTTATTAATTATAAGTTTTGTGAAAGAAGTATCATTAAAAACAATAGCCGAAGAGGTCGGGGTTTCTATTGCTACAGTCTCTTTAGTCTTAAACGGAAAAGACAAAAATGGCAGAATTAGCAAAAAAGTTGCCAATAAGATTTTAAGTATTGCATCAGAGTATAACTATATCCCCAATTCAATTGCTAAAAGCTTAAAAGTTGGTAAATCAAAAACTATTGGACTAATTGTAGCAGATATCTCTAACATGTTTTTCGGAAAACTGGCTCTGCATATACAAAATCATGCGGAGAAAGCTGGTTATACGATTATTGTTGGTAACACTAATGAAAATCTATTTGAGTTAAAAAAAATGATAAATTTGCTAAAAAGCAGACAAGTAGATGGTCTTATTATTACCCCAACAGGAGAGAGTGAATCTTTATTTCAAGAGTTACTCCCAAAGCAGTTGCCTTTTGTTTTTGTTGATCGTGATTTTCCTATGCTTAACTCAAATGCAGTTTTAATTAACAATTATGAAATATCTTATACATCAACTAAATTGCTTTTAAAGAAAGGTTGTAAAAGAGTAGCAATGATTACCTACAAGAATCCTCAATACCATATGGATGAGCGAAAAAGAGGGTATATTGATGCACTAAAAGAACAAAACTTTTTTGTTGAAAGTTTGATAAAATATGTTAGATATGAACATTTAGAAGAGGATGTTTATGTTGCAATAAAAGAGTTGTTTACTCAGGATAGTTTTGACGGAGTTTTTTTTACAACTAATTCCATATCTATGAAAGCGCTAAAGCATATTGTAAAGCTGAAAAAAGATAAAATGGGGGACTTAAAATATGTTTGTTTTGACCAAAACGATGCCTATTGCCTATTGCCTATTGATATTGCCTACATTACTCAGCCTATTGAAGAGATGGCAAAAGCTGCGGTTGACATAATCATTAATCAAATAGAAAACCAGAATGAAGAGAAGAAGAAAGTTGTTGTTTGTTCTAAGATATCCCATAAAGAGTATTAAATCCTATAGTTTTAACTGATTTTATCACTTTGGCAATTTGAACTAGTTCTAAATTAAAGATTAATATGTTAAAATATGTTATTTATTTTTAGTTAATCGTTTAACTTATTATATTTGTATTCGATCTTAAACTTTAATATAGTAATATTTTTAAAATTAGTGAGTATTGTCTGTTTATTATGTTTGCGTAGAGTTTTTTATAAAAAGGAATATTTATAAATTGAATGAAAAATGTTAAAATATCAAAGATCAAACAAGTTTTATTATCAATAGAATATGTGAAAGAGATAATATAGAAAGATAGTTATAAAATTTTTAACAAATTAGTTAAACGATTAATTAAAAAATAATACAATAAAACAGACTATGTCTGAGATAATAGTTGTTGAGACACGCATAAGAAATTAGGAATGAAAGTCGTCAAGCCTCAAACATTGTCACAAAATTTAAACATATGAAAAAAATTTATCCAAAAATTGGCATTCGCCCCATCATTGATGGAAGAAGAGGAGGGATTCGTGAGTCGTTGGAAGATACAACTATGAACTTAGCTCAAAGTGTAGCAGAGTTATACAGTAAGACTTTGCGCTATTCGGATGGCACTCCTGTACAGTGTGTAATTGCCGATACTTGTATTGGCGGGGTAAAAGAGACCGCTGATTGTGCAGAAAAATTTGAACGTGAAAATGTAGGCTTATCTTTATCGGTAACTCCCTGTTGGTGTTATGGTTCTGAAACCATAGATATGAATCCTAATATTCCTAAAGCTATTTGGGGGTTTAATGGTACAGAGCGCCCCGGAGCGGTTTATTTAGCTGCGGCTTTGGCAGCACATACGCAAAAGGGATTGCCTACTTTTGGAATTTATGGAAAAGATGTACAGGATATTGGAGACACAACTATTCCTGAAGATGTAAAAGAGAAGTTATTGCGTTTTGCACGCGCTGGGTTGGCGGTTGCACAAATGCGTGGCAAGTCATATCTTGCAATAGGCTCTGTTTCTATGGGAATTGCAGGGTCTATGGTTAACCCTGATTTTTTACAAGACTATTTGGGAATTCGTGCCGAGTTTATTGATTCATCGGAGATTCTTCGTCGTATAGAATTTGAAATTTATGACAAGCAAGAATTTGCAAAAGCAATGGAATGGACTCATAAAAATTGCATTTCTCGTGAGGGAGAAGATTATAATCCTGACCATCTGAGACACAGTCGCGAACAGAAAGATAAAGATTGGGAATTTGTAGTTAAAATGACAATAATTATGCGCGACTTGTTGATAGGTAATCCCAAACTTGCAGAAATCGGATACGAGGAAGAAGCGCTTGGTCATAATGCGATTGTTGGAGGTTTCCAAGGACAACGTCAATGGACAGATTTTCAGCCAAATGGAGACTTTTCTGAGGCTATTTTGAACTCATCGTTTGACTGGAATGGAATCAGGGAGGCTTTTTCATTTGCCACCGAAAATGATTACCTCAATGGTGTTAGTATGCTGTTTGGACACCTGTTAACCAATACCGCACAAATTTTTGCGGATGTACGCACCTATTGGAGCCCAGAATCTATTGAACGTGTTACAGGATGGAAGCCTGATGGATTATTAAAAGATGGCGCCATTCACCTAATTAACTCTGGTTCTTGCACATTAGATGGTACGGGACAACAGTCTGATTCAGAGGGGAATCCTGTAGTAAAACCATATTGGGAGATCACAGAACCTGAAGTAGAGAAAATGTTGGATGCAACTGCATGGCATCCTGCATCGCTTGAATATTTTCGTGGAGGAGGATACTCTTCACAATTTCTTACAAAAGCAGGAATGCCGGTAACTATGTGTAGAATAAATTTAGTAAAAGAGTTAGGTCCTGTACTACAAATTGCTGAAGGTTGGACAGTTAACTTCCCTGAAGAAGTGTTTAACACTATCAATAGAAGAACTGATAAGACTTGGCCTTCTACATTTTTTGTGCCAAGAATTACGGGAAAAGGACGCTTTAGCAATGTATATTCGGTTATGAATTATTGGGGAGCCAACCATGGAGCTATAAGCTATGGACATATTGGTGCAGATTTAATTACACTTGCTTCGTCTTTATCAATTCCGGTATGTATGCATAATGTAGAAGAAGATAAAATCTTTCGACCATCGGCATGGGCATCTTTTGGATCTGACAATGAAAATGCAGACTATAGAGCTTGTGAAACATATGGACCTCTATATAAATAACTTTTTTGAGAAAGTAGATATGATATGAAAAAAGCATATTTATCACTAATTTGTATATTGCTATTGATTGGAATCTTTTCTTGTCAAGAAAAAGAGATTGATACTGGAGGATTTGTACAAGTATATCCTAGTTCTGTAGTTGTTTCAGTTGGAGAAGGTTGCAAAATTATTCCTACATTTGATAGTGAAAATACTGCGAAAAAGAAATTCGTTTGGAGTGTTTCGAATAATGATATAGCAAATATTACTACGAACGAAGATAATTCATGTATTGTTGTTGGCGTTTCTTGCGGAAAAACGTATGTTAAAATTGAGTCGGAAGATAAGCGATTTCACTATTCTGTTGCCATAACAGTTATAGAACAAAAATTGAAAAACTTACAACCGTTGTTTGATAAGTATGGGATATCTATTTATAACCAAGGAGAAAGGGGAACTTGTTCTATTTTTGCTATTACAGGCATTCTTGAATTTGAGTTTACTCGTGTAGGAGGAGATTTTATTCGTTTATCTCCCGAATATTTAAATTGGGCTTCTAATACATATAATGGAGATTCAAGAGATGGGTCTTACTTCTCTAATGCTGTAGGAGGTATGGAGAAATATGGAATTTGTAGAGAAGAACTGATGCCCTATCAAAAATATTTTACTAGTCCTAATCCCTCGTTAGCTGCCAAATTAGATGCTGAAAAACGAATAGGAAAGATAGAAGCAATATGGATAAAACCTTTTGAAAATACTAAAGGAATATCAGATATTCAGATTTCTCAAATAAAGCAACAAATTTTGCTCGGACATCCCGTAGCAGAAGGAGGGCCTTGGCAATATAGAATTGATGAAAATGGAGTAATGGAAGTGCCTTCAAAAAGACCCAAAAGTGAGCATAGTAAAATATTTGTTGGGTTTCATGATTATGATGATACAGGGAAAAATGGCTATTTTATTTTTAGAAATTCTTGGGGTCCCGGATTTGCAAATGAAGGCTATGGGAAAATTCCTTATGAATATCTTAGAAAATATTGCAATGATGTATTAGCTATTCATATTAAAAATAATACAAAAAACTAATTCGTCAGATGTTGTATTTGCCTATAAATATTGCAAAACAATAATGACAACTTGTATAAAAAATAATTAAACCTTAAAATTAATCAATATGAAGAAAAACTATGTTTTAATTGTCTTGGGAGTATTGTTGATTGGCGTATTTGCATATACGCAAAAACGTGAAGATACAACTAGTGGTACAATCTTTTCTCATCTTATAAAGCCTATTGATGGAAGAAGTATGCGTTCGACATCAACTAGAGTAGGTAAGGATGGGAAGCCAATACCTCACAACGGTGATAACTCAAATGTTTTGCCGGGAGAAACTAAAGTCGTGCTTGATGCAACCGGTCCTGGTATTGTAACGCATATGTGGTTTACTTTTCTTAGACCAGAACGCCATCCGTGGGCTAAAAATGGTTCTGCAACACATCAAGAAATGTTAATTAGAGTTTTTTATGATGGAAATAAAGAACCCGATATTGAAGTGCCTTTTGGCGATTTTTTTGCTAACTGTTTTGGTAAACGAAGCGAAGTTATTAGCCTTCCGATAGTAGTGGAAGATGCCGATTCTTATAACAGTTTTTGGCCTATGCCATTTAAAAAGTCGATTAGAATAGAAATTGTTAATCAAAGCAAAGATAAAAATATTAGCAAGCTCTATTATAATATTGATTGGATAAAGAAAAACAACCTTCCTTTAGAAACGCCCTATTTTTATGCAAGATACAGACAAGAGTATCCTACTGTTGGCAATGACGATTATCTTATTTTAGAAACAGAAGGAAAAGGACATTACGTAGGAACTGTTCTTGCTGTACGATCTCGTAGTCCAAAATGGTTTGGAGAAGGAGATGAGAAAATTTATATTGACGGAGAAGAAGATCCATCTATTTGGGGAACAGGAACCGAAGATTACTTTCTTTCGGCTTGGGGATTAAAATCAGGTGTTAATACGCCTTATTTTGGAACGGTTTATTTTGATCAATGGGGTATTGTAGGTGGCCATACCTCGGCTTACCGATGGCATATTAATGACCCTATTGTTTTTAATAAAAAGATAAAAGTAACCATAGAAACTTATGGTTGGATATCGCCGGACGAAAACGATAGAAAAAAGGCACATAGCTGGAACAAACGCGAAGATGATTATGCATCTGTTGCATTTTGGTATCAAGTAGGTAAACCTACCAGTTATAAAACCATACCTCCTGCCGAAAAGAGAGTTTTACCCTGCTTAGATAATATTTTTATGGCAAAAGATATAGTTGGAACAGAACATGTTAAAGGTGGAAAAGCTTCTGTACAAAAGAACTTAATCCATTTTCAATACGGACAACTATTTTTTTCTCCTAAAAAAGATAAAGCAAAAGTTGAGATTCCTTTTTATATTACAGAGAAGAAGCCTCTAAGGTTATTATTATCTGTTACAGAAGCTCCTGACTATGGTATATGGCAGGCTTATCTTAATGGAGTAAAGATTGGTAAACCCTTAAATCTTTACAGTAGAAAAGTACGAGGGTGGGAACATCATTTGTTAGATTTTTGGCCAGAAGTAGGTGATTATAAATTAGAACTCAGATTGGTTGGAAAAGACCATTACTCAAAAGGCCGAAAACTTGGCGTAGAAGCTGTCCGATTAAGAGAAAGAAGACCACGAGTAGAAGGCTTTGCTTACGATAAAGATAATAATTGGAAAAAGAATCCTAAACTGTATAGATAATTGTAAATTAGTAAAATCTAAAGAATATGAAAAAAAGAAAAATCAGCAGATTACTCCTTATTTTATTAATTTGTATAGGGAATGTTTATGGATTGCATAGTCAAGAAATAAATAGTAGTCAAACAAAAAAGCTAACCGGTGTAGTTATTGGTATTGATGGTATATCAATTCCCGGTGTAAATGTAGTGATTAAAAACACTCAAAATGGTGTAGTAACAGACAGAGATGGAAATTACTCTATCATGGTTCCAACAAAAGGAATGCAAGTTCTTGTTTTCTCTTTTATTGGTTTTCAAAAGCAAGAGGTGAAATTTAAAGGACAAAAAGTTTTAAATGTGGTAATGAGGGAAGAATCTAAGCAATTAAAAGATGTTGTTATCGTTGGATACGGACAGCAAAAAAAGGCAACGATTACAGGTTCTCTTTCAACTATTGTCCCGAAAGAGATTGAACGTGTTGCTACACCGTCTCTTTCTAACGCATTGGGAGGAATAATGCCCGGATTAATTACCCGACAATCAAGTGGAGAGCCCGGCTATAATAGTGCAGAACTTCTAATTCGAGGATCGGGAACATGGGCAAACAGAAAACCATTGATATTGGTTGACGGTATTCCTAGAGATCTGAATATCATTAACTCAGCAGAAATTGAGAGTTTTACAATCTTAAAAGATGCTTCAGCAACAGCTGTTTATGGAGTAAGAGGGGCAAATGGTGTTATATTGGTTAACACCAAAAAAGGTAAAATGGGAAAACCTAAAATTATGCTTCGCACAGAGTTTGCCAACTTACAAGGAATGAGATTTCCGCAGTATATAAATGGTTACGAATTCGCATCTTTAATGAATGAAGCGGTAGCACATGGTACAGGATCAACAGAAAATTTGCCATGGACAGAAGAAGAACTGGTAAAATTTAAAAACGGTTCTGACCCATATTTATATCCTAATGTAAACTGGACAGATGAGATATTAAAAAAGAATGCTTTTCAAACAATAAACAACCTAAGTGTTAGAGGAGGATCGGAATTAGTACGTTATTATGTAAATGTTGGATTTACAAGTCAAAGTGGACTGTTTAAAGAAGATCCGATCTATAAATATCGTACCAATTCATTGTCTAGTCGATATAATTTCAGGTCAAATGTTGATGTAAACCTTGCTAAAAATTTAACTATTGAACTTGGATTAGGAGGGATTATAGAAGACAGAACTTATCCAGCCTATTCTGCGGGTCTTATCTTTAAAAGAATGAAAATGATTTCTCCAATCAATTATCCAAAATTAAATCCCGATGGATCTATTGGCGGAGGAGTTTCTTATTTATCGGATAATCCATGGGCATTATCTACACAAAGTGGTTATGCAAAGCAGTTTAGGAATACATTACAAGGAACATTTGGAGCTAAATGGGATTTGTCAAAATTGGTTATAAAAGGTCTTTCGTTATCGGGTAAATTTTCGTATGACTACTATAATTTTAACGAAGCTTTTAGGCGTAATAAATATGAAATTAAACAATACTTAGGACAAGATGAAGAGACAGGAGAAGATAAATATAATGTAGTGAGACCCTTAGGGGATATGGAATATTGGGTTGAGCAATCGTCTAATAGAGCTTATTATTATGAGGCAGCAATAAATTTTAATAGAAATTTTGGAGAACACCATATCTCATCAATGCTTTTGTTTAATAGAAGGGATTGGAAAGCATTAACAGCGAAAACAACGATTTTAAATTTACCTTACCGAAGAGAGGGGTTGGCTGGAAGAGTAACTTATGACTATGGAAATCGTTATTTAGCTGAGTTTAATTTTGGTTATAATGGCTCCGAGAACTTCCCCAAAGGAAAACGATATGGATTCTTCCCTTCATATTCTGTTGGTTATGTTATTTCAAATGAAAAATTCTGGAATATCAACTTTATTAATCACTTAAAAATAAGAGGATCTTACGGATTGGTCGGAAATGACCAAATAGGTGGAGATAGATTTCTTTATTTATCAACTATTGACAAAAACGCAACAGGTTATCCTTGGGGTGCAACACAACAGTGGATAGCAGGATTTTCAGAATCAAAAATAGCCGTTAAAAATGTAAGCTGGGAGATTTCTCGAAAATCAGATATTGGAATTGATATTGAGATGTTTAAAGGGAAAGTATCTCTACAAGCTGACTTCTTTAAAGAGAACAGAGATAATATATTGTTAAAAAGAAAAGTTATACCTTCAATTATGGGTATTACTGGAGATACAACTCCTTGGGCAAACTTAGGTAAAGTAGAAAACAAAGGTTTTGACGGATTGCTTGAAATAAAGAATAGAACAAAATCAGGTTTCTTTTACAATGTCAGAGCTAATTTTACTTTTGCTCGAAATGTTATTATAGAGAATGATGATCCTGTTTATAAATGGGAATACCAAGAAAGAAGAGGAAAACGTGTACATCAACCCTTTGGATTAGTTGCATTAGGTTTCTTTGAAAGCCAAGAAGAGATAGACAATAGTCCTGTACAAAAATTTATGTCTGTTGTACGTCCCGGAGATATTAAATTTAAAGATGTAAATGAAGATGGTGTTATTGACAGTTATGACCAAGTTGCTATTGGATATGGAAGAGATCCTGAAATAATGTATGGATTTGGATTTACTCTTGGATATAAAGGTCTTGACCTTACGTTAAACTTTTCAGGAGCTGCTCATACCCATACATTCTTAGACACACAAGGAATGTATCCTTTTATGATGGAGTATCCTAATTATAACGTAATGAGAGAATATTATGATAATAGATGGATTGAAGGTGCTGATAATAGTAATGCAAAATATCCGGCAGTAATAAATGGAACAAATCCTAATAACTATCAAACAAACACTTTGTACATGAGAGATGCCAGCTACCTTAGATTAAAAGTCGCAGAATTGGGGTACAATTTCCCCGAATCATTTAGTAGTCGTTTAAAAATAGAGAAAATAAGACTATTTATTAATGGTACAGACTTATTAACATTTGACAAATTAAAGGTAATTGATCCCGAGTCAAATTATGGAACAGGAGGGTATCCTCGTCAGAGAGTTTTAAACTTTGGAGCTCAACTTAATTTTTAAAAAATAAACGCTATGAAAAAAATATTAAATATCTTATCAATTTTATTTTTAATTGTCTTGTTTTCGTCTTGTAGTGATTTTTTAGATAAAACACCTGATGAAGATATGACTCTTGAAGATGTCTTTGCAAGTGAATCTTTTACAGCTAACTATGTTTCTAACATATATAGTTGTATACCTACAGAAGCAAATTTTGCCGATAGAGGTAGTAGATATAGAAATCCTTTTGTTGGAGGATGTGATGAAATGGAGATAGCCTATGGTGGGGCATTTTCCCATAGAATTAACTCCGGATCTTGGGATCCAAATACTGTATGGAGAATTCCGATTTGGAGTCAATCTTATATAGCAATTAGGAAAGTTAATATATTGTTGGAGCATGTTAAATCCATCCCCGCCGATCCTACCCAAAAGAAACTGTGGGAGGGTGAAGCTTATTTTTTAAGAGCATACTTTCATTTTCTTGCTTTCAGAGCATATGGTCCTATTATCTTGTTAGATCGTTCATTAACATTTGAAGACGATTTACTTGCTTATACAAGGCGACCTGTAGACGAATGTGTTGAGTTCATTGCAGCCGATTGTGATAAAGCAGCAGCGCTTCTTCCCGATAAAATGGAGAATGTTTTTATAGGAAGAGCAAGTAGAGTAGCAGCATTAGCTCTTAAATCAAGGGTGTTGTTGTATGGCGCAAGTCCGCTTTACAATGGTAATTCTGATTTTGCAGAGTTTAGAGACTCTACAGGATTGCAGTTCTTTTCTCAAACATACGATTCAGAAAAATGGGGAATAGCAGCAACAGCCGCTAAAGAGTGTATCGAAGCTGCAGAGGCTGCAGGATATCAACTCCATAAAAGTGTTACAAACGATCCTGTTGAAAGTTACGAAGAGATTTTCTTAGAAAATTGGAATAAAGAAATTCTATTCGCTAAAAACTTAGATAGATACGGAAAACATTTTCGTTGTGCCGATCCAATATCAGCATCAGGATACTCTATTATTAACCCTACACAAGAGATGGTAGATGCTTATGAAATGGAAAATGGTTTAGCTCCAATATTAGGATATACTGATGATGGTTTAACTCCTATTATCAACCCAGCTTCGGGATATGTAGAAGAAGGATATGTAGCAGTAGGAGAGGGAAAAGAAAATAGATATCCCGAAGGAGTGAGAAATATGTTTGCAAAAAGAGAAGCTAGATTTTATGCAAGTATCAATTATCCCGGACAAATTTGGAAGAAAAAAGAGTTGCAATTTTGGTATAACGGAAGAGATGGAAAACGATATGCCGGTTCTGATTATTGTAAAACAGGTTATTTAATGCGAAAATTTATGAATGAAAACAACAGATCGAAAAAACCTTACATTGTAGAACAGTGTACTTGGGTTATTGCTCGACTTGCAGAGATTTATTTAAATTACGCAGAAGCATTAAATGAAAAATCCGGTCCTACTTCCGAAGTTTACAAATATGTAAATATAGTGAGAGAAAGAGTAGATTTGCCCGGATTACCGGCGGGATTGACAAAAGAGGAAATGAGAAAAAAGATTAAACACGAAAGAAGAATTGAGTTAGCTTTTGAAACTCATCGTTTCTTTGATGTTCGTCGTTGGAAAGATGCTGTTGTTTCCGAGAGTAAACCTATTCATTCCTTAAATATTAGGGCTGGAAAAAATAGACAAGATGACGCTTTTTATGAAAGAAGAAAAGTAGAAGATAGAATATTCGAATCTCCTAAACACTACTTTTTCCCTCTCAAACAAAGCGAAATAGATAAGAATACAGATAATTTAATGCAGAATTTTGGGTGGTAATTTCACCACTTATAACTATTGCTAAGTTTAATAGGCATTGTTAAGATTAAGGTTTTAGCTATATTTTGTAACAATTGGCTCTACAAATCTTTATTATGATACATAAGTAAAACATAGTATCTTAGCAATGTTTATTTAATTTAGCACAACAATACAAAAAATAATTTTAGTATGAACTCAAGGAAATTAAAAATTCTCATCTCATGTATTGTTATGACAGGTTTGATTCTTTTTTCCTGCACAGCTAACAAAAAAAAAGCAGAAGATATGGAGAAAACATATAAAAAAGGGACATTTGGCTACGATTTGAATTATCTATCCCAAAAAGATAGTTTAATGATTGTATTTAAATCAGACGATAATAAGGCGCAGGTAATTGTTTCTGCAAAATATCAGGCAAAAGTTTTTACTTCAACAGCAGAAGGTAAAGAAGGAAATAGTAATGGTTTTGTAAATTATAAATTTTTTGATGCTGAAAAAGTAGATGAGCATATGAATGCTTTTGGTGGAGAAAATAGACTTTGGTTAGGTCCCGAAGGTGGAAAATATTCTATCTATTTTGAGCCCCAAAAAGAACAAGTTTTTGAGAATTGGCATACACCCAAAGCAATTGATATTGAAGAGTGGAAGGTGGATAATGCAAATGCCAAAGAGGCAACTTTTGTCAAAGAAATGGCATTGAAAAATTATCAAGGCACTATGCTAAAGATTGCTACAGAAAGAAAAATTTCGCTATTTTCGGATAAAGACATAATCTCAAAATTAGGGATAGATTCTTTTAATAAAGAAGAGATAAATGTTGTAGCATACTCTACAGAAAATAAAATTACCAATAAAAATAGTTTTGAGTGGACAAAAGAAACCGGAACAGTTTGTATTTGGATGTTAGATATGTTTAACTCTTCTGATTCAGCTACAACCATAATTCCTTATAATATAGGAGATGAGGCTAAATTAGGAAAGGTTGTTACTTCCGATTATTTTGGAGAAATTCCGCCTAACCGCTTAATAGATAAAGATGGAGTATTATTCTTTAAAACAGATGGAAAACAACGTGGAAAACTGGGACTGAATGCACAAAGGAATAAATCTATTGCAGGCAATTACGATCCTATGGTAAATAGGCTAACTATTGTTACATTTGATAACGATCCAAACGCTGTTTATCTAAATCAAGAGTGGAATGCAGATAAAAATCCTTTAATTGGAGATGCCCTTAATGCCTATAACGATGGTCCACTTGAAGATGGTAGTATTATGGGACCATTTTTTGAGTTGGAGAGTTGCTCTTTTGCAGCATTCCTAAAGCCGGGGCAATCATTATCTCATACACACAATGTGTTTCACTTTGTGGGTAATGAAACTGCTCTCTCTTCTATTTCAGAAAAATTATTGGGAGTAAGTATTGAGAAAGTTAAAAACATCTTTTAAAAAAATGTAATATGAGTACAAATAGCATGAAAAAACATCGATTAGTTCCACGTGGCATACTCTTTCCATTTATTTTATTAACATCGCTGTTCTTTATTTGGGCTGTCCCAAATAATATGACAGATACTATGTTGGCGGCTTTTAAGCGCATTATGAGTTTGAGCGATACACGTACTGCCTGGATACAAGTGGTTTGTTACCTATTGGGATATGGTTTTTTTGCCATTCCCGGAGCTATTTTTATAAAAAAACATACCTATAAATCAGGAGTACTGTTAGGGCTTGGACTTTGCATTGCCGGAGTGCTTATCTTTTATCCTGCGATGTTAGCCAATAATTTTAGCTCAACTCTGAGTTTTACTATGTATTTATTAGCAATTTTCGTGCTTTTTGCAGGCTTATCCATTTTAGAAACTTCTACAAATTCTTATGTCTATGCGCTGGGCGATCCTGTTACAGCAACACGTAGATTAAATTTCTCACAATCTTTTAATCCTTTTGGCGCATTAACAGGTGTTTTGATTAGTCAGATATTTGTATTATCTCAACTGAATACAATGACTGCATCCGGCAGAAATGCTTTGGACAAAGTCGAACGAGTTGCTATTCAAAATGCAGAGTTAAATGCTGTTACTACAGTATATTTAGTATTGGGATTAGTCATGTTGATACTTTTTTTGCTTATCTTATTTACTAAAATGCCAAAAGCACAAGATGATGACAAAACATTGAACCTAAAAGCTACATTTGGTCGTTTGCTGAAAAATAAAAACTACGTTTGGGGAGTGGTAGCACAGTTTTTTTATGTTGGAGCTCAAATAGCGGTTTGGTCTTTTATTATTCGTTACGTGATGCAACAATTAGGCTTTGATACAATTATTGCTGGATTGGGTAGCAATCCATCTTCAGAAGCTATAATTTCAGCTTTAAGAGAAGTTGAGCCCTTAGCAGGAGGTTTTTACAATCTTTGCGAATTAATTGGATTAGACGTATTGTTACCTCGCACTGCCGAACAAGCAGGAGCTACCTATTACATTATGTCGCTTATACTTTTTGTATTAGGACGATTCCTTTGCACTTGGCTGATGAAGTTTATCAAACCTGTTAATCTGTTATCTATTTTAACGGTATTAGCAGTTATATTCTCTATCACAGTTATTTATGCTTCCGGTTTTGCAGGAGTCTATGCGTTAATAGCAATTTCCGGATGTATGTCTCTTATGTTTCCCACAATTTATGGATTAGGAGTTCGAGGATTGGGAGATGATACTAAAATAGGAGGTTCGGGTATGGTAATGGCTATTGCAGGTGCTGCACTATTAACACAAATACAAGGAATTTTATCCGATCAGTCAGGAAGTATTAAATTAGCTTACTGGATTCCAGCAGTAGCATTTGTTATTATTGCTTATTACAGTTTTTTTGTTGTTAGAAATAAGAAAATTCAGTCAACTATTTAAAATTCAGTCAATGAGTAAATTAGTTATAGGAGTTGATTATGGAACGGATTCGTGCAGGGCTTTAATTATTGACACCAACTCTGGGGAAGTATTGTCACAATCCGTTGCTTTTTATCCACGTTGGGCAAAAAAAATGTACTGTAATCCTGCAAAAAATCAATATCGACAACATCCTCAAGATTACATTGATACTTTAGAACAGGTAATAGGAGAAGCTTTGTCTCAACTATCTGAGAGTGCTTCAAAAAACATTGTTGCTTTAGGAATAGATACTACTGGAAGTACACCTTGTTTAACAAACAAAGAAGGCACTCCTCTTAGTCTGTTATCTCAGTTTAAAGACGATCCTGATGCCATGTTTATTCTTTGGAAAGACCATACCGCCGTTTGTGAAGCAGATGAGATAAATGCATTAGCACACAGTTGGAAAACAGACTTTACATCTCGATCAGGAGGAACTTACTCTTCGGAATGGTTTTGGGCAAAAGCATTGCATGTGCTTAGAAAAAATGAGAAGGTAAGAGAAGAAGCCTATTCAATAATTGAACACTGCGATTGGATGCCGGCATTGCTTACCGGTAATTTAAAACCGGAAAACGTAAAGCGTAGCCGTTGTGCCGCAGGACATAAAGGTATGTGGGCAGAAGAATGGGGAGGATTTCCTTCTCAAGAGTTTTTGTCAGAAGACCCATTGTTACATGGTTTTGCATCTCGTATAAGTAATTCAACTTACACCAGTGATGTTTCTGCCGGAAAGTTAAATGAAGAATGGTCTAAACGGTTAAATCTTCCAAAAGATATTGACGTTTCTGTAGGCATAATAGATGCACATTCAGGAGCAATTGGTGCAGAAATTGAAGCTAATACTATGGTTAAGATTATTGGCACTTCTACCTGTGATATTATAGTTGCTCCTAAACAAGACATTGGGGATAAACTTATTTCGGGTATCAGTGGGCAGGTAGATGGCTCTGTTATTCCTAATCTTATTGGTTTAGAAGCTGGTCAATCGGCATTTGGAGATATATTTGCTTGGCTAAAAGAGTTTCTTTCTTGGTCGCTCAATGTTGTGCCGGAAAAAGAGAATTACACCGAAAAAATATTACAAAAACTTACTGAAGAAGCAGAAAAATTACCGATTACAGAAGAAGATTTAGTAGCAAACGATTGGTTTAACGGACGTAGGACACCTTTTGCTAACGCTACACTAAAAGGAGGAATCTCCGGCATCTCTTTAAGCACAACTCCTGCACAGGTTTATAAAAGCTTAGTCGAAGCTGCTGCTTTTGGATCACGTGCTATTATGGAACACTTAAAAGAGTCAGGAGTTGCGGTAAACGAAGTAATAGGAGTTGGAGGTATATCATTGAAATCGCCTTTTGCGATGCAAGTCCTCTCTAATGTTATGGAAGTGCCTATAAAAATAGCTAAAACAGAGCAGGCAGGAGCTATGGGGGCTGCTATGTGTGCTGCTGTTTCGTCGGGCATTTTTGATAAACTGGAATCTGCTCAAAAAAGCATGGGACAAGGTTTTTCAAAATTATATACACCTGTAAAAAAACATTCTGAGATATACAATGTGTTATATCGTCGCTATAAAGCATATGGCAATTTTTTAATAAATAATTTTAATTGAAACAGACCATGTCTGAGATACACAAGAGTAATGATTAAAAGGTGTGCTAAATCTCAAACATCGTCACAAATTTAAACAGATGAAACAGACTATGTCTGAGATAATAATTGAGACACACAGTTACAATGATTAAAATTTATCTCATTTCTCAAACTAGGTCACAAATTTTAAACAGATGAAACAGACCATG
>PDWI01013587.1_pt1 | contig 15973 bp, 6 predicted proteins | sample 1430891 | NCBI WGS metagenome assembly PDWI01 (sample SAMN01162508, study PRJNA174530) | Oral metagenome, whole genome shotgun sequencing project. | biome: Marine environment; feature: Marine mammal; material: Swab sample of the gingival sulcus; isolation source: swab sample of gingival sulcus...
AAATCAATGTGCAATGAACAATGTACAATGAACAATTTTGCTTACGCACGACCTAGTCCGTCAGGACGGCACAACAATAAACCACAATGCAGCAACGCGAAATTGTGGGATAAACAAAATTGTGGGATTCTTGAACTGAGAATTGAAAATTTTGCCACAAATTTCCACCAAATTGCAAGTAATTTTTTTGCAATTGAAAATTTTAAAAATTTCAAAAAAAACACTTTTTAGCACTTTTTTCAACCCAAAATACACTTTTTTCCACTTTGTAAAACATTGTGGTACAAACTTTTAACATTTTGTACCACATTTGTACTACCCATTTTTTTGTTTTTTTTAATAAAGCTCTTTAAATTTGCTTGCGACAAAAAATTCAAATAAACTAAAAAAACTTTCTATCTATCAGGAAAATTTACACTGTAAAAAAAATTGACAATAGACAGATAGAAAAAGTTGTATAAATGTTCTTATTGTTGTGCAAAAAAATTGGTTCAGTTTGTATAACACCTCACACTTTTATCACCAAAAACGATACAACTAAATCCTCACAATAAGCTACATTTATTAAGTACTATGTGCATACCAATAGTGAATTCTATAAATTTTTATTAAATAACTTACTAAACTTCATAAATATGATAACAAAGGGAAATAAAAACACGAAAAAGCTATTTTTGTTGATGATTTTTGCGGCTCTGTTTTATTCAAGCGGATGGGCGCAAAATGAAGTGAAATGGAACTTAAGCGATGACAATACAGCTACTGCTGTAGTATATATTGACAAAGCATGGGAGTTTGAAGATGATGGAAGTCCTAAAGACGCATACTATATAGACAGAAAGTTATCCACAGATAATGTGAAACTTGTAGATTGTAAAAATACGATATCATTTTGTGTTTATACATGGGAGAATATTGACGACACACCCAATGATATTTATTTAGAAGATATAAAGCTGCGTATCAGGACAAAAGGAAAATTTACCATGAATAACGGAAAAATAGATGATTGGTGGACCTTGTTCAGAACTGACAAGATAACTGGAAACGGCAACAGCGATCTTTGGACATACGAATATCAAAATGAGGGAAAAATTGAATCTTTTTACAGCCACGCAGGCTCTTTAAATTCTTCACTATCAGGAACATATAAAGTAAATAGAAGAATGTATGATAATTGTGATGGTCGTATATATGAGTTTTTTTCTATTCAATATAAAGATGGTAGCGACTTAGATAAAATATTACAGAGAGATGATTTTTATTTTACCCTATATTTTGATGTATGCCCATTGAGAGATGTAAGGGACAAAAATGACACTATTGGTAATCTTAATGAAATAAATCACTACTATACACACCTTAACATTCCAAAAGCCGATATAATAGAACACGGCTGGAAAGCATCTGATGATGGTAGTGGAAAAACAAAATACTACGTAAAACTGAAGTCCATTGATAATATGGAGGGTTACGGACTTCAATATTCAGGTTGCAGTTTAATAGACTATGATAAATCGGAAACCACCATAACCTACGATTTTCCAGATTGTGCAAATTTCAGCACCGATATTGTTAACAATGGAAATATAGACGTTCGCTCATACAGAAAATACAATGTTGATACAGAATATTATTATAAAAAAGCGAAAAACGGTTTAAAAACAAAATTTCACTCGACACGTAATATAGCAATGAAAAAAATGCTATATCCGAGTACAATTTCAGCATCAAACCTAAATGACGGAACAGTACAACTAAGCTGGAAAGTAAATAAAGTAGATAATAGTGAGGAGGTTGATATGTCAAAATTTGTAGTGCAATGCTCCTCTGATGCTGATTTTGATAATATTGTCGATACAAAAGAAATAACATATAAAAAAAACAAAGATGCTCCTTACACCTGTTTAATGAATATTCCCGACCGAAACAAGGGTGAAAAAACCTATTATTTTCGTTTGCGTCGCAAAAATGCAGCATGGAATTATCCTAAAATGCAAACACAATTGAAGGTAAATACCGACTATAAAAAAATTGCAGGCATGTTAAGTTCGCAAGAAGGAACAAAAGCCGTAATAACATGGACACTTACTGATGGTTTATGGAATAATGATGAGCTTGCTTATTCGCTTGAATATAAAGGAGGTACACCAATAACACCTAATGACTCTTCGCATATCGAAAAAATATCTATTCCCACCTGCGAACCTACTACATTTACATTAAAAATATTGGCAAACGGCGATGTGTATAATAACGACACCATTAGAGTAATGCTTACCAACGCCCAAGAAGGCGAAATAGAAAAAATATCTGCCTCAAAGGGTTATTTTTCAAACTACGTAAAGCTAAAATGGGAAGCCGACAAAGATAAAGACAATATAAAATACTACACTATCGACCGCAAGGAACTAAACAGAAATGATGAGTCTTTCACCCATTTAACAACCATAAATCATACGGCGGGTGTTAATTCATACAACTATAAAGACAATGGTTCCATTGCCGGAGTTTATTACAAATATCGCATACAAGCCTATCAAGAGTGCAATGGCAAAACAGGTGTTGTACACTCCATTTCCGATGTAGGTTTGGCACAGCCCTACGGCACTGTTAGCGGACGAATTACATACAAGGGAGGCGTTGCCGTAAAAGGCGCAAAGGTAGTTGCCGAAGGTAAAACTACGGGCAAAAATCGCGCTGTTTACCTATATCCCAATAAATGGGGATTGTTGCTTGATGCTGAAAAAAGTGCCAATCTGTTTAGCGAAGCTGAAGGCACCATACAATTTTGGAATAATCATTATTCAGCCGATAAGTATGGGATAGTTCAGTTTGCTAAGGGGCTTAGTTTCTGGTTTCGTCCAAACCTTTTTTACGTAAAAATGCGAACACCTAAGGAAGACTTAAACTTTGAGAAAATTAAAATTACCGACACTGCACATTATCATACTCCTGAGACTTACACTCATTATACGCTTAGCTACAAAAGCAAAGATTCCGTTAATTACGACATGAATTTATATATAAACGGCAAACTTGCAAAAAACTGGAAATGGAAAAAGACCAACTTAAACTCACATGTAAACGATAGTGTGGGAATGTTTGGTTTCTATGGAGCACACAATCTTATAGACGAACTGCGCTGTTGGAACCGAGCCTTAGATACTGCCGAAATATCACAAAACTACGATAGTTATATTTCGGGCAAGGAAGAGGGCTTAACCGCATATTATCGTTGCGATGAGGAGGTTAACAATATGCTTTTTGATATATCAAAAACAGGCGATACTTATAACGAACGCCATTTAAAAATGACCACTATATATGCATGGCATACCTCTCTTCCTCAGTTCCTTGTGCCCGGCGATAAACTTGCCCTAAAAACCTATACCGACGAAGACGGCAATTACATGATGAACAATATACCTTATACCGAAGACGGCTCGCGCTACAATATAACGCCAAGTTTTCACGAACACAAGTTTAATCCGAGCAAAAGCCCATTGTTTTTCAATTCAAGTGCCAATACTCACAATAATATCGACTTTGAAGATGTAAGTAGTTTTAAGGTATCGGGTACAGTAACCTATGCCGGCGGCAACTATCCTGTTGAGGGTGTTCAAATAAGCATTGACGGCATGGTTGCCAGCAAAGACGGCAAAATTATTACCACCAACAAAGACGGCGAATACGAAGTAGAAGTGCCTATCGGCGACCATTTTATATCGGTAAGCAAAACCGGACATAAATTTGCAAATAAAGGTCGCTACCCTGCACTGAAAGGCACAAAATATACTTTTGAAAAACCAATGAGCGGTCTCAAATTTGTAGATTCCACCCGGGTTCTTTTGGTAGGTCGTGTAACGGGTGGCGAACGCGAAAATAAAAAGCCGCTTTGTTTTGGCAAAAGTATTGCCAATTTGGGCAAAGCCACTATTACCTTAAATCCCGTTAATGATAAATATAAGCTTCGCACCAATGCCGGCGACAGTACCATTGATATTGTTGAAAACGATACTATAAAATGCACATGCCAAAACATAATAAAAGGCGACAAAAAGAAAAATCAGATAGTAATAACCACAGATGCTGTAAACGGAGAATTTCTTGCGTATCTTCCGCCCATACCCTACGAGGTTGTAGATGTAAGCGTGGGCAAAAAAGGCACAGAAAATTATTTGGGTGGAACAGATTTTAAAGTTAGCGAAATACCAGACTTTACACCCAATATAAATATCGAGAAAAAAGACAGTATTATAATCGACACAATAAATCTGGAAAATAAAAAATTCAAATATCAAGCAAGTTATAAATTTAATCATATTTTAAAGATTAATTATAGGGTAGATCCTGAAATACAAATAACCGAAAATTCGGAAATAAAGCAAAAACATGGAAATATAACTCCCGTAGGTGATATGAATTATACTTGCAAAAATGGTGATATTATTAATCTATATACCATAAACAAAGGCGTTGTTAATTTTTATTTGGGGCATCCCTTATTTACCAAGTCAGAGCAATACACATGGAAGGTATCAGCATTTGAAAAATATACCAATATGGATGATGTCAAAAAAGTGGACCGGGTACCATTAATAAACAAAGTACTTAACATAAGCAATGCCTTAGCATCTACAAGAGTTTATTTAGACCGAAGCGATAGTATTGCCCACGACCCAAGTAAATTAGAACTTGATTCTATGGGAACAGCCATCTACAGTTTTAAGGCAGGTTTTCCAAAAATGACGGGCAACCACTTGCTAACAGCAAGTTTCTCGCTAAAAGACAATGGCAAAACCACAAAAAAAGAATTAACAGGTATTGTAGTGGGTTCAGTACCCGTACCCGGTAAAGATTTCGTAACAGAGGGTCCTGATATAGTGCAGTATGTATTAAGAGACCCACCGGGTTCTAATAGTTATGCTTATTTAGAAAAAGGAACTACTTTTGAAACAGACTTCAGCCTAATAAGAGGAGGCGGACTTCATAATAACACCACTCTTAACGAAAAGTTTGGTGTTGAAACCGTTACCGGAACAGGTTTTGGAGTAATTGTAGAAATAGAAACAGAAGCCAAAGCAGAAGCCAGCCAAGAGTGGGATATGACCATAGAGCGCAACAACGGACATTCTACACACACCTCATCAACCACTCTTAATCGCATAGAAACAAGCGACAGCGAAGAGTATGTGGGTGCTATGGCAGATGTTTACATGGGAACAAGTACCAACTATGTGTTCGGAACAGTAAAAACATTAGGTTTATATAATAAAATTGGTAGCGAAGGTGTAGAATTTGGAAACAAGAAGCGTTATAAGTTAGAAGAACACGAGACGAGCAGCGCTGATGTTAATTTTACAACAATGTTTAATTATACACAAAACCATATTGTAGATTATTTGATACCTAATATAAAGAAGTTGCGAAATGAAAAAATAGAAGTAGTAAGCCAAATTCCCAAAAAAAATAACGGCTCTGAATATAAATATTATAGTACAATTCCCGAAGACGATGAAAATTTTGGCGAAGAAGGCTACTATACGGCATTAGCACCATCTAATATACCAAAAGGGGAAATAGCACACAATGACGTGAAAGCCAAGAACTCTTGGATTAAAAACTGGGAAAGAGTAATTGCCGACAATGAAAAAGCAAAATTACTTGCCTTTAAAGATAAAAAACGTTTAGAAGAAAATGTTTCTTTTGATGCGGGAGCTAAAATAGAAAAATCCAAAGGAGAAGAAAGCAGTTCAACATGGACAACAATAATAGAACACCATGATGAAATCAGTATTGGAGGCAAGACAGGAGCAGAGATAATGGGAGTAGGTTTTGAATTAGAAGAAAAACTCGGAGCATTAGTTAATTACGAAAAAACCGACGAAAGTACAAGCTCAGAAAGCAAAACCTATGGTTATGTACTTTCTGATAATGATCAAGGTGATTATTTTAGTGTTGATGTTATAAATCCTGATAATAATAACAAGGTAATTCACGAGAAATATACTGTTACTCCCAAGGTTGATATTGATATTGAAGCCGATATTGATGTTAAGAATATTAAGGAGTTTATCTATCCTACTCTTAGCGATGACGGTGAAAGTATTTTGATTAGCGGTAATAATCCTCTTGTTAATGATCAGGTAGATGTTAGTGCAGGAATAAGTGCTGGTAAAGCTGTTACTCTTAATCTTACAATTGAAGGAGATAATGTAGAGGTAAAAATTAAAAAACTTGACCTCGCTAACGAATACAGAAAACATTTCAAGAAATACTGGGAACATAAGACAGGTTTGTTTACATCAGAGGAAGTTGTAAAAAATAACAAATTTGACACTATAATAGTTATAAAAAGAAAAAGTATTCTTGGATTAGGTGCTATATGGGTAGATGAAGAAACAACTCTAATAAACAGAGCAAAAGGTAGTTACATATTCAGGCTTCGTGCAGGGCGCTCATCATGTCCTTACGAAGGACCCGAAGAACCCCTGTTTTGCAAAAAATACTATCCAAAAATAAAAGTGGAAAAAAATGATTATCTTTTAAGCGTAGGAACAAAACAAATAGAAAAACCTGTGCTATATGTAGGTGGTGGTAAAGGTAAAGGTGGTACAAAAGATGCAAGCATAGCAAATATTCCATCGGGCAGAGAGGGCTCTTTTGATTTAGAATTAACTAACAAAAGCGATGCAGGATTAGATGTAACCTATCAACTATCGGTGGTTTCGGGCACTAATCCCGACGGCTTAATTCTAAGCATAGACGGAGAACCTTTAACCGAGCCTCGACAGTTTCATCTAGACCCCGACAAACCCATTAAAAAGACGCTTAAAGTGAAGCAAAGCAGTTTAGATGTGTTAAAATACGAGAATATAGGTTTACAATTAACATCGGTTTGCCAAAACGATCCGGGCAGCGATATAGGTTGGATAGGCGATAAGATTAATCTTAACGTAGAATTTGTACCTTCAAGTAGTCCGGTAAAGTTTGAAGTACCCAAGTTATTAATAAATTCCGGCACTAAGGACGGTTTAAGCTATACAATATCGGAATATGATACAACATTTAAAAACTTTGCATCAATTCTGATTAAGTACAAAGCCGAACACGAACAAACGTGGAAAACTGCTCACTACTTTGTACACGACGACGAACTAAGCAATATAGAGGATAAGCAAAAGAGTCTAATAAAAGAAAAAGACATAAGGGGCAAGTGCACAGGCTCTCTTGATTTAAGTGCCGAACCCGACGGCGTTTATTATGTAAAAGCAGTTTCGCGGTCGCACTTTGGCAGCGAATATATCGAAGTTGAGTCTGATGAGTTTAAAATAATCAAAGACACCAAAAACCCGAAGCCTTTGGGTAAACCCAATCCTGTATCGGGCATATACACAGGCGAAAATGAAATTTCGGTATTATTTAACGAGGATATACAGTCGGAAATGATACGGCTCTACGGTAGATCATTCTGTAGCAGCCAAGTTTATCGGCAACGGTGCACAAACCGACGCTTCCATAGCTCTTGCCAATAAATCATTCTCAATAGAAGCATGGATAAAGCGCGACATAAACAAAGCCGGTACTTTATTTGCTCACGGCAAAGATTTTAGCTTGTCTTTCACCGCCGACAACAGAATGAAAGTACGGTTAGGCGGAAAAGAATTTACTTCTAATGACAAATTTACTCAGAAAGATTGGCAACACATATCATTTACTTACGACAATGCAGCTCGTCGCTTCTCTGTAATAGTTAGTTCTAACCGGTTTTCCTTTACGGATAATTCATTAGGACAGCAAACATACCAAGGAAATGGCTTGCTCTACGTAGGTTCGGAGAAAGATAAGTCAAACGGCTATAGCGGAGCAGTGCATGAACTTACACTATGGAGCAAGGCACGTACAGAAGGTGATTTGTCAGATATTCATACCACAAAAACAGGTAGAGAGCCTAACTTAATAGGTTATTGGCGCATGGACGAAGGACATGGTATTATGGCAAAAGACATAGCCAGAAGTCGTCATTTAATATTGCCCGGCGAAAACAGTTGGTATTTAAACAACATAAACTATGCTGCTCAATTTAATGGAAAAAACAGTTATCATATATCCGCCGCAAAAATTCCGTTTAACGAAGGCGATAACTTTACCATTGAGTTTTGGTTTATGGGTAATAAGCAAATCAATGTAAGTTTATTTGCTTGCGGCGATGGCATAAAGGACATTGATCCAAGCGACAGAATGTCGATAGGTTTTGATACTACTTCCAATTTGGTATTAAGAGCAAAAGGAGTGTCTAATATCATCAGCAACAGAAACTTGCTTGATGGCAATTGGCATCACTACGCACTTAACTTGGTTCGCAACGGCTACGCATCAACTTATATAGACGGCAAACTTGTTAATCAATTAGAAGCAAGCAAGATAGGCGCACTTTCTTACAGCGAGTACACCATCGGAGCAAGTAAATATAAAGGCAAAGACAATGCTTTCCATATCGAAAGAAATTTCACAGGAAGCATTGATGAAATACGCGTGTGGAATGCAACACTTACTCCTTCGGTTATTAAGCACAATATATACAATCGTATGTTGGGCGACGAAAAAGGTTTGGCAGCATACTATCCTTTTGAGCAAACATATAAAGATGAAGGCAACGTAACTCAACATAAGGCAAGTCTTGCAGGTTTTGTAGGTTTAGTAAAAAAAGAAAAAACAAATGCAACTCAAACAGGGGGCGAATTGTTTAACAAAACCAATGTTGCGCCACTGAAAAAAGCACGTTCTGATGAGAAAATTGCAAGTGAAAAACTGTCATTTGTAACATCTAACAATAAAGTTGTTATAAACATAAACGAGCCCAAGTATCGTCTTGAAGGTCAGACATTTGAAATTACCTTAGAAGATGTAGCTGATTTGAACGGCAACGAAATGGAAACTTTAAAATGGACTGCCTATTTTAATCAAAACTCGCTAAAATGGAATGATGATGAGCTTGACTTTATTCAAGAACACTTAAAGTCAGAAGAAAAGGAGATAACCATTAGCAACAACGGAGGCAAAGCCGAAAATTGGGTAATAAGCGGTATGCCGGAATGGTTAGAGCTTAGTAAAACACAAGGCGTTTTAAAACCTTTGGAGAAAGCCAAAATAAAAGTAAAAACAGCGGCATCTACTCCTATTGGTTCTTACGAAACTACTTTAAGTTTGCAAGGAAATAATCAAATATCCGAACAATTGCCCGTAAATTTAAAAGTAACGGGAGAAAAACCCGATTGGTCTTGCAATCCTGATGATTTTGAGTTTTCTATGAGCATAATAGGCGAACTTAGAATTGACAACCTGCTAAGCGAAGACCCGGAAGATATACTTGGTGCTTTTGTAGGCAATACTTGTGTTGGTTTAGCATCGCCCCAATATTTTAAAACTCAAAATACCTTTATGGTTATGATGAATGTGTATGGCAATAAGAAACTAAAAGGTAAGAAAGTAACATTCAAAGTTTGGGATGCAAGCACCGGATATACCTATCCTATTGTAAGCACTTTGCGAGACATAAAGACTTTGCAAGAAATAAAGCTTATTAACGAGAAAATATACGGAGAATTTTACAAACCAATAATTTTTAATGCAAAAAAACAATTGCAACAACGCATACATCTTACAGATGGTTGGAATTGGTTGTCTTTAAATGTATTGAATAATAATATGAGTTTGGATAATATTTGTAATAATATCAACAGCACTACCGAATTAATAAAAGATAAAAAAACATTTTCGGTATATGAAAACTCATCATGGAGCGGCGAACTTGAAACATTTGGTATTAACAAAATGTACAAAATCAAATCAAAAGCAGATGTAGATTTTGTTTGTTCGGGTCGTCCTATAGTTCCAAGTTTAAATCCTATCACTTTGAAAAAAGGTTGGAACTGGATAGGCTATACTCCTCAACAATCCATACCTCTAAAAAGTGCATTAGCCGACTTAGAACCCTCAAACGGAGACATTATTAAAAGTAAATCTTCATTTGCGGTTTACAACGGCTTTGAGTGGATTGGTTTGCTTGAATATATGACTCCGGGCTACGGCTACATGTATAAATCGGCTAAGGCTAATGAATTCCATTATCCCGATAGATATGTGCCAACAAGCAGACACCGAATGAAATCGGGTAAAAACAATGTATATAAACCCGAAACCGACGATTACAGTGGCAATATGAGTATTATTGCAATAGTAAAGAAAGCCGGTAAAACTTTAAATGGTTATGAACTAGGAGCTTTTGCAAATGATGAATGTCGTGGAACAGCTAGTCCTAAAGATGATGGTCTAGTATTTCTAACTGTAGCAGGAGATGACGAAAGAAATGATTCTATTACTTTTAAAGTGTACGATTATTCTACCAACAAAGAATTAGAAACAGAGAAAATTAAAATAAAATATTCAAACGATTTAATTCTTGGTTCTACTAATAAGCCTTATATTATTAACCTCAAAGATACAATCTTTGTAACAGGAGTAAGTATTGAATACGTAAATGACTGCTTGTTAAAAGGCACAACCAGCCAATTAAAAGCTAAAATAACTCCTGCAAATGCTACCAATAAAAAAGTTAGCTGGAGCAGTAGCGACACGGCTATTGCAAAGGTTGATAATAATGGCTTAGTAACAGCATTTAGCTCCGGCGAAACTAAAATAACTGTAACAACCGACGATGGAGGTTTCAAAGCAAATTGCAAAATTACTGTTGTTAATAAAGCAATAGCAGTAACCGGAATAACGCTTAATGAAACAGCTAAGAAAGTGGAGATTGGCGAAACATTTACACTAAAATCGCAAATAGCTCCTAAAAAAGCTACCAACAAAAAAGTAAGTTGGAGCAGTAGCAACACAGCAATTGCAAAGGTTGATGAACATGGATTAGTAAGGGCATTAAAACCCGGAAAAGCTGATATAACCGTAACTACTGAAGACGGAGGTTTCAAGGCAGTTTGCAAACTTACCGTTACTAAAACAGAGATAGCAGTAACCGGAATAAAGCTTAGTGAAACAGCAAAAGAGTTGAAAATTGGCAAAACGTTTACATTTAAGCCAATCATAACTCCCAAAAAGGCTACCAACAAAAAAGTTCGTTGGACTAGTAGAGACACGGCTATTGCAAAAATTAACGAAAATGGATTAGTAACGGCGTTAAAACTAGGACAAACTGTAATAACTGTAACTACCGAAGACGGAGGCTTCAAGGCAACTTGCAAACTTACTGTCATTCGTGAAGAGATAGCAGTAACCGGAATAACGCTTAATGAAACAGCCAAAGAATTGGAAGTAGGTGAAACATTTACTATAAAATCAAGTATAACTCCGGAAAAGGCTACCAACAAAAAAGTTCGCTGGAATAGTAGCGACACAGCTATTGCTGTTGTAGATGCAAAAGGTTTGATAACAGCATTAAGACCCGGTGAAACAATAGTATATGTTACTACCTTAGACGGAAGTTTTACGGCAATTTGTAAAATTACTGTAAAAGCTGCAACCGGAATTAATGAATCTGAGTTCAATTCAAACAATCCTAAAATAAGTATATACCCTAATCCTTCTTCAGGTAGATTTACCGTTGAGGTTTCTGCAAATTGTAAAGCAAAAATAATTACAAATAGTGGTCAAGTTATACAAATGGAAAATCTTCAAAAAGGTAAAAATGAAATTAACATTAGTAAATCAGGAATATACTTTATTAATTTTAAAGGTGTAGAATTTGAATTGATTAAGAAAATAATTGTTACTAAATAGGTTATTTATAGTTTTAGAACTCGCAGTTTTTTAAACCTGTGAAGTTCTAAAACCTCTCAAAACAATCTAAATTGACACATTCAAAAAGGCGTATTCAGAAAATGCGCTCATCAACAAAAAAATCCGAGTTTTGGACTCGGATTTTTTTATTTGTTGGAAAATAACACTCTAAAAATGTAAATAAACATACAAGACATAACCATCTCTACAAATAAAGCCAAATGCTTGATTTAACAACACTGAGACACATAAAAAAGACGACTAAATATTTGTAAATGAGATAAATATTTAGTAATTTTTAAATGTGCATAAATATAAAACCTCACAGATAAAAAAAACTGTGAGGTTTGAATTATTTTCAATTTTTAACTTAAATCCACTATCATTTACGTCTAAATTTAATTTTAGTTACAGAATTAGTAGTTATTTGTCGATATGCTCCACTTTTTGTTTGCACACTATCTTGCAATTCTTCTTCGGCAACAATAGTAAAACTATTTTTACTTATATTTCTAATTTGCAGCTCATCTGCACTGGCAGTTGCACCATACGGAATAAGTTGCAAGGTCGATTTATCGGAATTAAACTTCCACTTTCCGATTTGCGGCTCAGGACTAAAACCTATACGCTCAAAAGTGTTGTCATCGTTGAAAATTAGTAAAACTTGCTTTTTAAGATTAGGAAGCGTTTGAGTTACAAATTCGATGCTATCGGCTGGCTGTCGGCGCAAATTATCTTGATAATCAACCAAGTTCCACTCTCCTACCAATTGCTGCGAGCGTTGTTCGTTGCTGAAATAACTATAAGCAAAATAAGCAACTAAACCGAATACAAATAATCCTAAAACAGCCATTAATGGCTTATTATTCAGCCAGTTATTTTCAGCATTTTTTGATTTATTTTTCTTCTTCTTTTTCCTATCTTGTGCATCTTCGCCCGATAAATCTTCATAAGCACCTATCAATATTTCGTAGGCATCGTCAAAAGAATCCTCATAGCCATCTACCCAACTGAATGAATACAAAAAATACTCAGAATATAAATCCGATTTAATTTTGCTGATAACATAAGGGATTACAGACTTTTCATTTTCCAAAGCAAATTCAAGAGCATTAGTCATCTCTAAGTCTTTGCCCGATTCGTTATCAATTATCATCAATAAAACGTTGGAATTAACAACCGCTTTCTCCAAACTGTCTTTGTTTTCCTGCTTAAAATCGCGCGGCGCAACCATGCAACTTACACTATCGGCTTCTAATCTGGCTGCAAGTTTCTTTACAAACGCTTTATTCGACTTACTATATACTATACAAAAATCCTTCACTTAGTTGATATTTAATAATTTATAAAAAAAATACTATTTCTCTCTGGCAAATACAATGGTATTAACCTCATCATTCACGGTAATAGAAATCGAAAGTGTATCCTCCGTCAATTTATTAACGGTAGAAACTTCTTTGTTTTTTCCATACATAAGCGTTAATTTTTTTCCATCTTCGCTAATACTCCAAATGCCGGAAGAATTGTCGCCGCCATACTTTTTTTCAAAATTATTATCAGCTTTCAACTCTAAAAACGAATTAGCAATAAGTTTTTTCATCTCATTTTGAAAAGCCTCTTGCTGTTCGTTAGAAATTTCGCTTGTAGTTTTCAAATCGGCTACTTTCCATTTACCTACTACCAACTCGGCAGGCTTTTTGGCGCAACTCGACAGTAAAAACACACTTAAAATAATAATTGTAAATCGTAAATTCTTTCTCATAAATGTTTATTTTATGTAAATTTTAATTGCCTCTTGAAAGCAAATCGTCTAATTCGTCCAATGAGTTTTTACCATTAGAACTTGTTGATGAGTTCGAGGCAGTATTGCCATTTTCCTCCTGTTCTAATTGAATAAGCTCTTTCAACTCTTCATCATCGGTAATATTATTTTCTTCCGATAATTCGGCATGTTGTTCTTCATTAGTATTTTCCTGAATATCAGTTGATTTAGAATCTAATTTTAGTTTTTTACTTAATTCTTCGTAAAAATACGTAGTTGTAAAAACATCTTTATTTGTAAGGTCGTATGTATGTGCTTTAAAGTGATCGGGCAATTCAATTTTGCTACCATCATTCAAAACAATATGTAAATCATCATTTATATTAGAAAGCTCTTTAACGCTGCTGTAATATATTATTCTATTTTCGTAAGTAAGAAAGTCTTTTCGGAAAGTCATTACGCCTTTTGGCTCTAATAGTTTTACAGATTTTCTTTGGGCGATAAACAATGCAATCGGCATAATAGCACCTTCTATTAAAAAAACAATAGTAGGAGCAAAATCCGTATTAGGTATATCAGAAGAGAATAGTGCAATATACAGTATTAATCGCAACCATATTGCAGTGTGCATAACATAATCTCGCGGCAGATTACTATAGTTAAAAGATAGAAAATGAGGAAGTAGTAAGTCGCTGTATATATTTATATTATATTCATTTTTTTCTATCTGTAAATTTAATTCGGTAACAAAATCACCAATTATACCATCACTAATGTATATAGTGATTTTCTGTGTTTTTGTGTAAATATGTATTTTATTAACATTGGCTTTTACTACTATGCTTCGTATCCTTTTAAATGCAATTTTTTTGCTTGCTGCAACTATTGCTTTATCATCAATTGTCAATCTACCGGAAATATTAGCCAATATCGTTAAAACATTATTAACAACATGACATGAAACAACAAATATAGCTACGTATGAAAGAAATACACCGGCATCGCTCGTACTAAACCCAAACCCGAACATTATCAACAGGAAAATATTAAGGAATAGCAAGATAAGGTTTCTTAGTACACCTTTTCCATTAGCGGTATTATTAAAAGTTTTTGTAGTATCCATTGTTTTGCGATTTAATAATTTATATGAATTAAAAAGTAAAAAGTTAAAGTTAAAAAACCCTCCTATTCTTAAATAATTATTTTCCGATTTAGGGATTAATAACTAATGTGAATTAAGAGTTAAAAATGAAAAATAAAAAAAACAGCTCTTTTCATCGTAGTTAATTGTTTTTCAACTGTAAAATTTGCGTATTTTATTTGTTTTATTTCCTATATCCTTATATTTTTTGCTGTTAAATTTAGATTATTTTACTTAAAAAAGAACGAGTAAAAATCATTCTTAACTTTTAACTTTTAAATCTTAATTTATGAATTATTATTGTTATTGTTGTTGTTATTATTATTGTTACTGTACGAACCTCCACTGTATGAACTACTTCCCGAACTTCCGCTTGAATAACTCCTTTTTAATACATTAATTCCCAATCCGGCTAAGCCTAAAATTGGGTTGTAGTGGTCTAAACGTTCTTCAACTTTTACAATTTTTTTTCGTTGAATAAAATCTTGCTTGTCTAACACTTCTATTTTAATGCCATCAAACGACAATAAATCGCCCAACATATTATTATTCAAAGGTTTAACTGCTTTGGTTTCTAATACTTTGTCGCCATCGCAAAAGCTCAAAGAATTATCTTGATAATAAACAATAGGATTATCTTTTTCAGCATCTGCAAGGAAATCGGCAATATACTGCTTTTCGTTTTCGGCATTTTCAAGTTGCAAAACATCAACAAATTGACCGGTTGTTTCGGCAATTCGTATTAAATTATCAACGTATATTTTTCGTGTCATCGTTAGCTATTTTATACAGTTAATGCGTTCAAGATAATTGAATAATTACCGTGCAAATATACATATACTATATAAGAAAACAAAAAATTTATATCAAAAATTTGCATTTTATAAATAATATAATTAGATTTGATTTTTAAAATGTTCATTTTTCAACCACATTTAAACAAAAAAATAATGGAAACAGAGCCAAAACTTATTCATTTGCTATATGTTCCGACTTTGGCGTGCAATATGGGCTGCTCGTATTGTTATTTGGAGGAAAAAACACGAATAACAATTGATAACTCAATAAATCATGCCGATATTTTGCACCACGCCATTGATAAATTTGAAAAAGCCAACATTATACCTTTCAATATATCAATTCATGGCGGCGAGGCTACGGTTCTTAGTTCATCAGCTTTGGAGGATATTTTTTTGGTTATAAAACAGCACTATTTAAGGCATTACGATATTTTAAATTCGAGAGGTTTTAAAAAATATGTGCCGCATATAAAA
>PDWI01005682.1_pt1 | contig 15968 bp, 13 predicted proteins | sample 1430891 | NCBI WGS metagenome assembly PDWI01 (sample SAMN01162508, study PRJNA174530) | Oral metagenome, whole genome shotgun sequencing project. | biome: Marine environment; feature: Marine mammal; material: Swab sample of the gingival sulcus; isolation source: swab sample of gingival sulcus...
CAACACAATCGAAGCTGTCCATCGGCAGTTTCGCAAACTTACAAAGACCAAGGGAGCCTTTCCCAATAAGGATAGTTTGCTGAAATTACTGTATCTGGGTATCCAAAATGCCAGTAAAAAATGGACGAGGCCGATTCAGAACTGGTCTCTTGCCATTTCGCAGCTTGCGATTTTTTTGAAGGAAGGCTGGAGAAGGAACTGAAAATTTGATAGGATGCTTGATGAGGATGAATATGACCATGTTACAATTAGCCGATCCAGCAAAAGTCAGCTCCTCCGACGAGCATTTTGGCAGCCCATTCTCGGAGCTGACTTTTGCTTCCGCTACGGTAGAGAGCTACATGGACATGGACGATGACACAGAATTCTGAACACTACCTAAAAAAAATGAAATTTATCCTTTATTTTCAAAGTGTTGGTTGTTTCTCAGGGTTGACTAGATTAACCGCTTCTTTTTTAAATTCTTTTGTTTATCTTTTCTTTGTCTTGTTTACCATGATGCCACCTACTGAGTGCAAATATAATTCGCTCATTTTCAGTGTCTACCTTCTCTATTCCACTCCAGCTTTTATTCTGGGTTTATGCAAAAAAAATATTGACATTGCTTAGCCCGCCCTGTAAGTTGGCATAAGCAAATAACTTCTGAGAGTTATTACATACTTGCAGGGGGTTAATGCTGTTCACTTATGCCTGCAGCACTTTGCCGCAGAGTATCATAAACATTTTTAGCGAGGAGGTAGCAAATGAAAGGTTTTGCAATGAAAAAGATCGGAGAAACTGGCTGGATAGAAAAAGAGGAGCCCGCATGTGGTCCGCTTGATGCAATTTGCCGTCCAATTGCCATAGCTCCCTGTACATCCGATATTCACACGGTATACGAAGGTGCAATCGGTGAAAGGACAGATATGATACTTGGTCATGAGGCCGTGGGTGAGGTCGTCCGGGTTGGTGAACTGGTCAAGGATTTTAAGCCCGGCGACAAGGTGCTGGTACCAGCCATTACTCCTGACTGGGGTTCGCTTGAGGCCCAGCGCGGTTTCGCCATGCACTCCGGCGGCGCCCTTGCCGGCTGGAAATTCTCCAACTTTAAGGATGGCGTTTTTGCCGAGCTTTTTCATGTTAACGAGGCTGATGCCAACCTGGCCTTCCTGCCGGAAGGTATGAGTCCTGCCGATGGCACCATGCTTAGTGATATGGTACCCACCGGTTTTCATGGTGCAGAAATGGCCGATATAAAATACGGCGAAGATGTGCTGGTGATCGGTATTGGCCCGGTGGGCTTGATGGCCGTTGCCGGAACCGCCCTGAAAGGTGCCGGACGTATCCTTGCCGTTGGCACTAGGCCGAATTGTGTTGCTCTGGCCAAGGAGTATGGTGCAACCGACATTATAAATTATAAGAATGGTTCCATTGAAGAGCAGGTTATGGATCTGACCAACGGCAAAGGGGTGGACAAGGTCATTGTTGCCGGTGGAACTGTTGATACCTTTAAGACTGCGGTCAAGGTGGTTGTGCCTGGCGGTATTGTCTCCAATGTAAATTATCTCGGCAGCGGCGACTATATCGAAATCCCAAGAGTGGACTGGGGCGTGGGCATGGGCCACAAAACCATTGTCGGCGGCCTGATGCCTGCGGGTAGAATGCGTACTGAGCGGCTGGCAAACATGATAATGGCGGGCAGACTGGATGTATCCAAGATGCTGACCCATAAGTTTGCGTCCTTTGATGATATGCCGGAGGCGCTGGAGCTTATGCACAAGAAGCCGCAGGATCTGATCAAGCCGGTAATAACCCTGATTTGACAGGCGGTTAGATAACGCTCTGTTTTTAAGAAGCCAACATCTTCCCGCCTGTCGGAAGTGTTGGCTTCTGCCGTTTTAGGGCGGGTTAATTTGCCTTTTGAAGGTTCTGAGCCAGGTCAGCTTCTGCTGGGTCAGAGCTTGTTTCAGGTGATTGTAAGGGGTAAAGACATTTATAAATCAACAAGTTATGGAGGCTTCAATGTTCAAGGTAGTGAAGCGTGAAGAGTTGGCCGAGGGTACGATAGTCCTCAATGAAATCGAGGCTCCGCTCATCGCCAGAAAGGCAAAGCCGGGTCAGTTTGTTATCCTGAAGGCACATGAAACGGGTGAACGCATCCCCCTGACCATGGCAGAGACAAACCGTGAAAAAGGAACCATCACCATTGTTTACATGGTGGTTGGCCGTTCTACTGCAACCTTCGGTTCACTTAAGGTAGGTGATGCCTATATGGATATTATCGGCCCGCTTGGCAAGCCGACCCATCTGGAAAAGGTCGGCAAGGTGGTCTGTGTGGGCGGCGGCACCGGAGTTGCGGTGTTGCATCCCATCACCCGGGCCTTAAAGGAACTGGGTAATGATGTAACCGCCATAACCGGAGCCCGCAGCAAGGATTATATCATTCTCGAAGATATGATGGTCAAGGCCTCGCACCATTTACATATCTGCACCGATGATGGTTCCTATGGACATCACGGTTTTGTTACCGATGTATTAAAGGATGTTATTGAAAAAGAGGATATAAAACTGGTGGTTGCCATCGGCCCGGTGCCGATGATGAGGGCCGTGGCTGGAATAACCAAGGAGAAGGGGATTCATACTCTTTCCTCTCTTAACCCGATTATGGTTGATGGTACGGGAATGTGCGGCTGCTGCCGGGTCAGTGTGGGCGGTGAGACCAAGTTTGCCTGTGTTGACGGGCCGGAGTTTGATGCTCACAAGATTGATTTTGACGAATTGATGCTGCGTTTGCGTTCCTATCAGGAGATTGAGAAGCAGAGTTATGAAAATTTTGTTTCCGGTGAACAAAAGACCTGTAAATGCGGTAAATAATTGATACCAGAATGGAGGATATCATGGCAGAAAAGAAAAAGCCCGGCCGGGTGGCAATGCCGGAACAGGAGCCTAAGGTTCGCGCCCGTAATTTCCTTGAAGTTCCAACCGGATATACCCTGGAAATGGCACAGGAAGAGGCATCCCGCTGCCTGCAATGCAAAAATCCGGCCTGTATGACCGGTTGTCCGGTCGGCGTATTGATCCCTGATTTTATCAGTCTGCTGGCCAAGGGTGATGTTACTGCCGCAGCCCACAAGATCTGGGAGCGTAATTCCCTGCCGGCGGTCTGCGGCCGGGTTTGCCCGCAGGAGATTCAGTGTGAGGGCAAATGCGTAGTCGGTAGACGCGGCGAGCCGGTGGCAATCGGCAATCTGGAAAGATTTGTTTCCGACTGGGAACGGGAAAACGGCAGCGGCGAGTTACCGGCGGCAGCCGAAAAAACCGGCAAGCGGGTTGCGGTGGTCGGTTCAGGCCCGTCCGGTTTGACCGTGGCCGGAGATTTAATCAAGAAAGGACATGAGGTTACGGTTTTCGAGGCATTTCATAAGCCGGGCGGCGTATTGGTTTACGGCATCCCGGAATTTCGTCTGCCCAAGGCAATTGTTGCCCATGAGGTCGAATCTCTGGTGCGGCAAGGGGTGAAGATGGATTGCAACGCGGTTGTCGGCAAATGCGTCAGCCTCGATGAGCTTTTTGAAGAGGGATACGATGCCATCTATGTCGGCGTTGGTGCCGGACTGCCTCGTTTTATGGGACTGCCCGGCGAAAATCTGGTCGGCATTCTCTCGGCCAATGAATATCTCACCCGGACTAACCTGATGAAGGGTTATCTATTTCCCAAGGTCGATACTCCGGTGCCGCCGGGTAAAAATGTGGTGGTGCTGGGTGCTGGTAATGTGGCGATGGATTCGGCCCGTACAGCAATGCGGATGGGAGCCGAAAGCGTCAAGATTGTCTACCGCCGCAGCCGGGATGAGATTCCGGCACGTAAGGCGGAAATTCATCATGCCGAAGAAGAGGGCATTGAGCTGACCCTACTGACCAACCCCACCCGTTATATCGGCAATGATGAGGGGCGGCTGACCAGTATGGAATGTCTGCGGATGGAGCTTGGCGAGCCGGATGCATCAGGAAGAAGAAGGCCGGTGCCGATAGAGGGATCCGAGTTTATCATTGACTGCGATCTCTGCATTGTTGCGGTCGGTTCCGGGGCCAATCCCTTGCTCACCGGAGAAACTCCCGATATGGCCCTTAATCGGCGGGGCAATGTTATCGCCGAGGAAGGCACCGGAAAGACCAGCAAGCGGGCCGTCTGGGCCGGCGGCGATATTGTTACCGGAGCGGCCACGGTTATTCTGGCAATGGGGGCCGGACGCGAGGCGGCCGATTCGATGCACAGATATTTGACCATGGGCTGGTAAGCTCTTGGAGCAGACAATAAGCTAAGCGGGGAAGTCCGGTTCTTTTTCCTCTGGAAGAGCCGGACAGGTCGGCCATAGAAGTCGTTATTGGGCATAAATGATAGAAAAACAACGGCAAAACACTTTTCAGGATTGCGGTAAATAGTTTATAGTCAGTATATTTTATTTGAGGGTGATGAATTGTTTGAATCACGGTCATACCTCCTGAAGTTGCTGCCTATTTGGTTATGGAGGAGACTGACAACCGGAAAATAATACTGATATGAATAAAATGCTGAAGGTTCTTGTTGTTGAAAACAATCCGGCCATCGTCAAGCTACTGACGGTTCAGTTTGAAAAGCAGGGCTGCGAGGTGATTGCTGCAGATAACGGGCTTGAGGCCCTGAATTGTCTTGATACGGTTATACCTGATATTATCGTTACCGATATTATCATGCCCAAGATAGACGGCGATCAGTTATGCAGGATTATCCGCCGCAAAAAGGAATATAGGCATATCTTTCTGGTCATTCATTCTGCCACGGTGCTTGAAAATGCCGAGCATTTGGCGGAGGTTGGTGCTGATATTTATATTGCCAAGGATACTGCCCAGACCTATCGGCAGCACGTGGATTTTATTATTAAGGAATACCGCAGCGGGGTAAGGGGAAGCGGGGAGGTGCTGGCCTCTGAAAACATGGTGAAAAGCGAAATCACCTCGGAACTGCTTCTCGAACGGAATCATGCCCGCATCATATTTAACAATGTTGGGGACTCGGTAGCAGAGCTTGACCAGCAGGGGCGGATAATTCAGGTCAACCGGAGTGCTAGAAGACTTTTTAACCTTGAACTTACCAAGATTTATTCAAGCAGGTTGACCGATTATCTCGAAGGGGAAGAGGCCGATGAAGCGGCGGCATGGCTGGAACAGATTGCGGCAGGAAACCTTGAGCAAAAGGAGTATCGGGCCGGTTATAAAAGCCAGTTAATTATCAATGGCGAGATTGTAACTCTGGATCTTGTGTCGATGCTTGATCATGGCGAAATTTTTGTCATTGTCATCATCCGGGTTGTAACCGAACAAAAGCTGGCGGAAAGGGAACTGGTCGGCACCTTGCAGGCCCTGGCGGCGGTGATTGAGTCCATTGAGATGGGGGTGCTGCTGCTGGACGGCGGATGCAAGACCAAAATTGCCAATCAAAGATTCAGGGAGATGTTGTCGATCCCCGCAGAAATGATTGGTAGTTCGGATATTAGCGAGGTGATTTTAACTACCGGGCGGGCCGACAAGCTTCAGGGCAGTATGCTGACCGATTTTGTCCGTAAGCATGTTGAGCTAATCGGGCAGGGCTGTTTTACCCCGATGGAGCTGGTTCGGGCAAATGGCCTGATTTTGCAGTATCAATGCGTGGTGCTGCCCGATGGCGGACGGCTGCTCACCTTTTACGATATTACCTCTTTTAGTAAAGACCGGATTGATCTGGAGGTCATGCTGGAGGAGGAAAGAGACCGGGCGGTTCGGGATCCGCTGACTGGTTTGTATAACTTACGCTTTGCCCGTGAAAGAATAGAACTCAGCATTGATCTGGCCAGGCGGCAGAATCAGAAGGTGGCCCTGCTGTTTATCGATGTGGACGGCTTTAAGGAGGTCAATGACTCCCTTGGTCATGAAGCGGGTGATGAGGTTCTGAAAATGGCCGCTGCCAGGCTGCAGGGCAATACCAGGGTCAGTGATACGGCGGCCAGAATCGGCGGTGATGAGTTTGTTGTTCTGCAGACCACGGTGCTTCGTAATGATGATGTCCTGCCGATGGTTGACAAGCTGGTCAGGGAAATCTCCAGACCCTTTGAGCTTAAAACCGGGCCGATAAATCTGGGGGTCAGTATTGGTATTGCCGTTTTCCCAGATGACGGTCAAACGGATCAGGAGCTGATCAAAAATGCCGATCAGGCCATGTACACGGTGAAGAAAAATGGTAAGCACGGCTACAGCTTTGCCGGTAAGAAGATAGTATGCAGGGGTTGAGTGGATGATATTGTTTTTGCCTTTTTTCCACTCAGCCATAATTAACGGATGGAGTCAGTTAAATGAAAACAACAGGTGAGGAGGGTAAGATGGCAAAGAAGATCTTGGTAATCGGTGCAGTGGCTATGGGGCCGAAGGTTGCCTGCCGGGTGCGGCGGCTTGATCCCGAGGCAGAAGTTACCGTAATTGACCGGGACAGTATTATTTCCTATGGAGGATGCGGCATACCCTATTATGTCGGCGGTGATGTGGCCGATATTGACGGCCTGCGTTCCACCCAGTCTCATAAGGTCAGAGACCAGCAATTCTTTGATGACGTCAAGGGAATCAAGGTGATGTGCGAGGTTGAGGCCGTTGAAATCCTGAGAAGGGAGAAGCAGGTTCGGGTACGGCATCTGGCTGATGCTGGCCGTGAGGAACTGCTGGATTATGATAAGCTGGTGATCGCAACTGGCGCCTCGCCCTTTAGGCCGCCGTTTCCAGGCTCTGATCTGCCGAATGTTTGCATGGTAGCCAATCTGCACCATGCCGAATATATAAAAAATCTCATAGCCAAAGGGAAGGTCGGCAAGGCGGTTGTCATTGGTGCTGGTGCCATTGGTCTGGAAATGGCCGAGGCCCTGACTGATTTATGGGATGTAAAAACCACCGTTATCGAGATGGCCGATCAGGTGCTGCCGGTTGCCCTTGGTAAAAACATGGCCACCCTGGTTCAGCGGCAGCTTGAAGAGCATGGGGTACGGGTGATGACCTCGGCCCGGGTCAATGAGGTTGTCCAGCAGGATGACGGCAGTATGAAGGTAGTAACCGATACCGAGGCCGTTCCATGTGATTTGGTGATACTTTCCGCGGGTATCCGTCCCAATACCGGAATTGCCGCCGAGGCCGGACTGGCGGTGGGACGTTCCGGCGGCATCATGGTGGATCGGCGTCTTCGTACCAGCGACCCGGATATTTACGCCGGGGGCGACTGTGTAGAGGTCAGAAACTTGATCAGCGGCGAGAGCATGATGATGCCGCTTGGTTCGCTTGCTAATCGGCAGGGTAGGGTGATTGCCACCAATATAAGCGGCGGTTCGGCCCATTTTGACGGGGCGGTCGGTACTTTCTGTATCAAGATTTTTGATATTGGGGTCAGCAAGTCCGGCCTTACTTATCAGCAGGCACTGCGGGCTGGTTATGATCCGGTTTTCTCCATTATTTCACAGGCCGACCGGGCCCATTTTTACCCGACTTCTCAGGTCGTTTATCTTAACCTGATAGCCGACCGCAGAACCAGAAAGGTTTTGGGTATCGAGGCGGCCGGCAAGATGGGTGATGCGGTCAAGGCAAGAGTTGATGCGGTGGCCTCACTGCTTGGCAAGGGAATCGCCGAGGTTGAGGATATTTGCCAGCTTGAAATCGGTTATGCTCCGCCGTATGCCTCGGCTATGGATGTTATCAACAATGCCGGTAATGCTCTGGATAATATCCTGGACGGCCGCAATGAAACCATTGATCCGGTCAGCTTCTTTAAGGAATTTGCCGAGGGCAAGATCAAGGTGCTGGATATCAGGGATAAATCCCAGGCGGTTGATTTGGTCAAGAAATACGGGGAGCGGTGGATAAGCATTCAGCAGCATGAGTTGCGGGCAAGGCTTGGTGAAATTCCCGCTGATGAACCGCTGCTGGTCTTATGTGATACCGGTACCAGATCATACGAGGCCCAACTGGTTCTGGCGGCTGCCGGTATCACCAAAACCAGAAATATCCAGGGCGGATTTTCTCTGCTCAATGCCCTTGATGCCGATTTTGCTCGTATATAATAGTTCCACTCCCGGAGATTCTGGATGAGCAAAAAAGATTTGCATATTTCCATATTTTCCTTTGGCTATAAATACGGTATGCCGGATGAGGTGAACTATCTTTTTGATGTTCGCTTCCTGCCAAATCCGTATTGGGCCGGGGAGCTTCGGGACAAAAACGGACTGGAGCCGGATGTAGCTGATTATGTACTAAAAAGCCGGGCCGGAGAGCAATTCTTCGGCCGGTTTCTTGATTTTGTGCAGGCCCTGGCCGATGAAAATGCCGGGGCAGACAAGGAAAAGATGGTGATTGCTGTCGGCTGTACCGGCGGCAGACACCGTTCCGTGGCCGTGGCAGAGAAGCTGGCCAGGGAACTCAAAACCGATATACCAGTCAAACTGGAACATCGGGATATTGAAAAGGATGTGTCAATCCGATAATTATTCTGAAAAATATCATTACTTTATGGGTAAGGCCCTGGAGCTTGCCGAAAAGGCGGCAAGGCTGGGCGAGGTGCCGGTCGGGGCTGTTTTAACCTATAAGGATTGTATTGTCTCCACCGGTTTTAATGCCGTAATCTCTGGTAATGACCCAACCGCCCATGCAGAAATAGCTGCCATCAGGGACGCTGCCGCTGCCCTCGGTAATTACCGCCTGCCGGAAACCAACCTCTATGTTACCCTTGAACCATGTATTATGTGCATGGGAGCAATAATCCATGCCCGCATAAAACGCCTGGTCTTTGGTGCCTTTGATCCCAAGACTGGAGCGGCATCTTCGGTATATTCAGTGGGAAGCGATAATAGGTTAAACCATCGGTTGGAAGTGGCCGGAGGAATTATGGCGGATGAATGCGGCGGCATTATCAGGGAATTTTTTAGACAAAAACGAGCTGCGGATAAGAATAGAAACCGTTGTTTTGCTTAACCACCGCAATTATATTTGACGAGTCTGCAAGTTTTTATCATATATGGTGAAAATAACCAAAAACAGGAGCGGCAAGATGACAACAGAACCCGCCAAACTAGTCATGTCCAGCGGCAGGCAGCTGCAAATGGCCGAACTTGACCGGCTAGTCCAACAATTTCTGGAGATTGAGCATCAACTAGGCTCGAACATCCCGACCACCTTGTGGATCAGCGACCTGCATGGAGAGGGCGGCCGGTTCAAATCCATCCTGAGGGGGCGGTTCGGCATGTTATACCAAACCTGTAAGGAGGCACTGCCCAACACTTTCAGCACAATCAAGGTGCAGCATCTGGTCAGAGTCATCCGCAAACGTGCCTACCTCGAAGACCCCAAGGTCAAGATGGATGTTCAGGACGTGATTATGTGTCTGATTCAGGTGCTGAAATACCGACTGACTAATGTTGGTTATCATGTTGAAGATGCGTTCAAACCTGAATTTCATGAGACCATCAACCGGCTGCTTGCCGGCCTGCCCGTACCAAACCCCATCTTTGAAGAGGAGATTATTTCAACCAGGCTGATTGCCCATATCTCCCACACCATTACCAGGGTGCTTCTGGACAAGATACAGGTATTGGGAGATGTGTTTGACCGGGGGCCGCAGCCGGACAAGATTCTGCGTATTCTCTCCTCTAATGCCTACCGCGGCATGGTCGATTATGTTTACGGCAATCACGATATTCTATGGATGGGAGCCGCCGCCGGTAATCGCTCTCTGGTGGCCGAGGCTGTCCGTATAAGCTGCCGTTACGACCATTTTGAACTGCTGGACAGGCTGGGTTTTAACACGGAAAAACTTTCGGCCTTTGCCCAGGAAAAATATCCGGCCAGGCTGGTCAGGGGCAAGTTCAAGGCCAAAACGGACAAGGGCCTTTCCACCGAAAAGGCTCTGGCCGTCATCCAGTTCAAGCTGGAAGAGCAGACCATCCGCAGCTTTCCCGAATATGAAATGGAATCAAGGCTGTGGCTTGATCGGCTGGCCGGGATTTTGAAAAGCGGTGATACTTCAGCTCTAAATGACGATCATTTTCCCACCATCGATCTGGAAAATCCGGCCAGGCTGACCGAAGAAGAACTTGACATAATTGATGATTTAACCAGCCAATTCACCTCTAATCCCAAACTTAAACGGTTGCTTGGCTATCTTTTTGACATAGGCGAGACCTATAACGTCCATAATAATGCCTTAAATATTCATGCCCTAGTGCCAACCACCAGTGAGGGTGATTTCGAGGAATTTTTGGGACGAAAAGGCAAGAATCTGCTCGATTTTGTGCAGAAGGTTATCCGCCGTGCCGGCCGGAGATACCAGGCCGGAAAGCCGCAAGACCAAAAGGATCAGGCTCTTTTTTTCTACCTTTGGTGCGGCCCGAAATCGCCTTTTTTCGGCAAGGATGCCATGAAAACCTTTGAAAGATATTTTCTGCTTGATAAAAATAGCCATAAGGAAAGAACCCTCTATTGGCAAGATAATTTACAATCGCCTGATTTTATTAAAAAATTGCAGGCAGAATTTGGGGCAAAACGGGTTATCTACGGCCATACGCCCGTAAATTATCTGAAGGGCAACAAAATGGCCAATGAGGACGGAAGCGCCATCAATGTGGACGGCGGTTTTGCCGCAGCCTATTATAATCGGGGGCATGCACTGGTACACACGCCGCATCAGCTCTACGGTATAATCCTGCCCACTCCCGATGAGATGAAGGAAGCCGAGAGAACCCTTGAGTCCGTCCCCCTTGATGTGGAACTGATTGATGAATTCCGCCAGCCCCTGAAAATAAGGGATACGGTTGAAGGGGCCGAGCTTAAAAAACAAAGGGATGAGCTTTTGGCAAAAATCCGGGGTGTTGCAAAATTATCCTAATCAAAAAGTTATGAATATAAATTATGGAATGGAAATGGTGAGAGCTACCGAAATTGCTGCTCTTACCGCCGCAAGACTGCAAGGACTGGGCGATTACCGAGATATACTGGGGCAGTCCAGAACCGCCATCGCCAGGATTTTTAACCGCATCGATATTGACGGCGCCATCGTAAACGACAGGTTTTCCGTATTCGATCAGTCATCTCTGCCCCAAAAGGTCGGGCTGGCCGGAGAGGATGCCCCGCAGATGGCCATTATGCCCTTTGCTCTCGAAGCCTGTAAATCTGCCGCAGACGGCCGGAATAATGCTGCTTCCTTTGCGGTAATCGGTGAAGCCGGGGCCATCCAGACCGTGCCTAATCTCAGTATGTATAAAATTGTGGTGGGAACCAAGGTAGGTGATGTTATTGATATAAATCAGCCGCCAATCATCAATGTAAAACGGACCGCCAGGGCTTTGGGCAAATATACCGACAATGTAACGGTCTGCATCCTCAATCAGGCGCGCCACCATCAGCTAATCAGGGAAATCAGAAGCTGCGGAGCCAGAATAAAGCTGATTGAGGAAGGTGAGATTTCCGGCTGTCTTGCCGCCATTACCGGCGAAAAGGCAGATATTTACATGGGTTACGGATATGCCGCCGAGGGCGTGATGGCGGCGGCGGCAATAAGCTGTCTGGGCGGCTATTTTGAAGGAAAGATTTATTATGAAAACGACCGCGACAAGACCGAGGCAGTAAATCACGGCATTGATGATTTTGAGAAAATCTTCCGGGTTGAAGATTTGATCAAGTCAAAAAAAGAACTTGCCCTGGCCGCCACCGGCGTAACTGACGGGGAGTTTCTGGAAGGCGTGCGTTTTACCCCGAACGGAGCCGTTACCAGCTCTTTTATCGCCCGGGCGGAGACCCGCACCCGCCGCAAACTTGAAACCACCCATTTCTTTGACTACAAGCCGGTGTTTTAGAGCGGAAAAAGGTAAAAAACAATTTAGCCGCGAAAAACGCGAATCATGACCAATTTAGAACCTCATAATCCGCCGGATTTAACCGAAGAACCGGATAACCAGCAGACTGAAACCATTCATCCGGCTGCCGAAAAATATAATTCGCAATTCGGCCCGATTGATCGGCAGGAAACAGGGCAGGCCGGTTTATCCTACGACAGTTTTTTTTCATCTGCCGCTCCGGAGACCAGCCATTGGTCTATCGCTTGGTCGGATTTGATGATGACCATGTTTGTCTTATTCCTGTCCATGTTTGTTTATCAGGCGGCACATCAGGATTTTCTGGTGAATAATGAGACGGGCATTATTGGCGGGGATACCGCCGAGGCTTTGAGGGTCGAAACAGATGCGGTACCAACCCTGCCCTTTTCTCCCATTATGCCCGAAATGCCCATTACCAAAGGTGCCAGCGGGGAAAAAAAGTTGGTTTCTGTACCAATTGAGGAGCTTGAGCCTCCAGCAGAACCGGAAAAGCAGGCTGAATCCCTTGAAAAATCATCGGAAAAGCTGGAAAAGGAGCCGAGCGGGCTGTCAGGTAAAAAGAATAAAACCGCGGCTGCCGAAACTAAAGCCATAGTAGAAAAAAAGATTCAGGAGACTAAGTTAATCATCATCGAAAAACCAAAACCGGAACCAGAGCCAGTATTAAATCAACATAAAAATAAGGATATAATAGAACCTCGTCCCCTCACCACCGAACAGCCGCAAAATAAGGAAGTGATAGAGCCGCGTCCGCTTACCGCCGAACAGCCGCAGGAACCAGAGCAGAATATCCAGCAGATTTTTGATTCCGGCCAGAAAAGGCTTGCCAGCGGTAGTCTGGAAAAATTTGCCTCCATGCAGCTTGTCCCCGACCAGACGGTAAGAATAATTCTTACCGGCGACCTGCTTTTTGAAACGGGCAGTGCCGAGCTGTCGAAACCGGCCATATCCTCCCTGAAAAAAATCGCCGAGGTCTTGCAGGATACGCCATATATGATCAACGTGGTCGGCCATACGGACAATACCCCCATGCACTCGGCCAGTTTTGCCTCCAACTGGGAACTGTCCGTAAGCCGTGCTAGCACAGTGGCCAGATTTCTTATCGACAGGATGGACATGAATCCCAACCAGTTTGTGGTCAGCGGCTATTCTTCATACCGGCCGCTAAGGCCCAACAACAATACCGGCAATCGTGCCAAAAACCGCCGGGTTGAAATAATCGTCAGCAAACGGCTGCCAGCCCCCCTGCCCGCCGACACCCTGAAACCGGAGAACCAGCCATGATAAATTTTCTGGGGCTTGCCCTATGTATAGTTTTTTTTACGACCGGATTTGTTATTAACGGTAACTTGGGGCTTTATTTTAATATTTCCGGTCTGTTGATTGTTTTTGGCGGCACCCTCGGTGCCTCTCTTTTAAGTTTTGGTTATGAAAAACTGGCAATTGTGGTCAGGGTTGTCAGGTCATCCAGCAAGCCGCTTAAAAAGGAATCGGATATTATAAATATCCTCATTGATCTCTCCATAAAATCACGGGTTGAGGGTATCCTGTCGCTTCAGCATGAAGAAAATGAAACCAGCATTCTTTTTTTACGCAGGGCACTGGGCTGTCTGGTGGATGGTTATCGCCGCGATCAAATCCGGGATATTTTGCATACCGAGATGTATTTTTTCAAGCTGCGCCGGGAGGATTCGGAGAGAATTTTGCGGACCATTGCCAATTTTTTCCCGGCCTTCGGCATCATTGGTTCGGTGGTCGGGCTGATCACCATGCTGGGCGGTATTGGCGATACCTCGGTCATCCTACAGGCGGTGCCGATTGCCCTTACCTCTACCCTTTACGGGCTGGTCTTTGCCAATTTTTTCTTTTTGCCCCTGGCGGCAAACCTGAAGGCCAGAACCAACCATGAACTATTACTACAGAAAATTATCATGGAAGGAGTGGTCTCCATCGACTCGGAAATGAATACGGTGGTGCTAAAGACCAAGCTGGAATCATTTCTGACCCCGTCGGCAAGACAGACCGAGTTGGTTCCCTACGATAAGATCAGGGAGCGTTTTAATATCGAATTTGCGGAAGACGAAGAACAATCTTCCGATTAAACTATCTGCTTCGTTCTTTTTTCCTGGGCATGATAAAGGAGATGATAAATCTAATCGAGCAGACTGCAGAAAGCAGCAGCCCGAATATGCCAAGGGTGCCGAGAAATTTATTTCCCCTGGTGATGGCATCTGCCAGAATCAGGATGGAAGAAGCCACAATCAGGGCGGAAATAATCATCGCCATCCCCATCAGCCTGCTGGAATGATCCATTTTATCGGCCAGATGCTCAATGCGTTTCATTTCAAGATTGAGGGTAAACCGGCTGTGGCGGGCATGGTCGAGCAGCCGCTGGAGATCATGCGGGGCATTTTCCAGAAGTTCCAGATAACCGGCCAAGGTTTTCTGCACCCGGCCCATAATGGCCGAATAGCCGTATCTGCTGATCACCATCTCGCGAATAGCCGGTTCCACATGGGTAAATACATCAAAATCGGGGGCAAATTCTTCGGCAACCCCCTCAATAACGGTTAGGGCCTTGGTCAGCAGCATCAGATCGCTGGGGCATTGGATCCTGTAATTTTGCAGCATACCGAAAAATTCTGATAAAAGTGCGGTTATATCAATCTGACCAAGCTCAATGCCCCGAAATTTTGAAATCAGATGCAGCAGGTCGGTTTTGAAATCCCGGCTTTCCACCGTGGCCGGATCGGCGGTGGTAAGCTGGATAATAACCCGGCAGATCTTGTCTATATCTCCCTTGATAATTCCGGCCACCAGCGTAACCAGATGTTCGGCGGTCTGTTTATCCAGTTGGCCGGTCATGCCGCAGTCGATAAAGCAGATGTTATTGTCCGGCTGGATTACGATATTGCCCGGATGCGGATCGGCATGGAAAAAACCAAGGTTCAGACATTGCTTGAAAACCGCATCAATGCTGCGCGAGACAATGGTTCTTTTTTCAGCACTGGTCAACTCGGCAGGTGAAATATCCGATAGCACCCGGCCCTTTATTTCACCCAAGGTCAGGACATTTCTGGTGGTTGCCTGCCAAAAGACCTCTGGAAAGAAAATATTTGGATCATCTGCAAAATATTTCCGCAGTTTATCCGTGGCCTGCCCTTCATAGACCAGATTGACCTCTTTCAGGATTTCCCTAGAAAATTCCTTGGCTACGGCGGTAGGGCTATAGCCCATATCTGAAAAATACTGCTCGGCAAAAAGAGCCAGGGTTTCCATCAGGGCCATATCTTCCTCAATTCGCTGACGGATGCCGGGCCGCAGCACCTTGATTACCACCTCTTCGCCGCTGGTCAGCCTGGCCCGGTGAACCTGGGCAATGGAAGCCGCCGCCAGAGCTGACGGTTCAATAGAATCAAAAAGCAGATCCAGACGGCCGGGAAATTCGCCCTGCAAAATTTCGTGGATTTCGGCAAAACCAACCTGGCTGCAGTTGCCTTGCAGGGTTTTGAATTCATCCGCCCATTCCGGCGGGATTAAATCCGGTCTGGTGGCAAGAACCTGACCAAGTTTAATAAAGGTCGGCCCCAATTCCTCCAAAACCATGCGTACCCGTACCGGTTTGGGAATATTTGAATATCTGATATCGGCCTCACTGCCTGTCTCATGCTTGATTTTGGGTTGGAGCCGATCTATCCCCGACTCGGCCAGAACCTCCTTAAACCCGAATTTTGACATGGTTTTAACGAGATCGGCCAGCCGTCTGGTATTTTGAATGGTACGTTTGATAGATTTAATTTTCATGATAAATTTGCAGAATAGTCTAATCTAGGCACGTTATATCAAAGAGTTATACATCAATATATCCAAGGGTGTTCAAAATTTTGTGTCAGTAATCTAAAACTGCTATTATAGCAGAAAAAGGAGGACTGACCAATGAAAGAGCAACACACTACATTTGATTTTGAAGAAGCCCTAAAATCTATCCAGTCAGGCAAGCCCCTTCTGGGGAAAGAAGGGATTCTCACCCCAATGATTAAAAATCTTGTCGAGGCAGCGTTAGAAGCAGAGCTGGAT
>PDWI01005683.1_pt1 | contig 15966 bp, 15 predicted proteins | sample 1430891 | NCBI WGS metagenome assembly PDWI01 (sample SAMN01162508, study PRJNA174530) | Oral metagenome, whole genome shotgun sequencing project. | biome: Marine environment; feature: Marine mammal; material: Swab sample of the gingival sulcus; isolation source: swab sample of gingival sulcus...
CAATCCTTCTGGAATAGAAGCGCTACTAGCTGTAACGATAAATTTGATATTGTATTTATCAGCAAGAGTTTCTAAACGCTTGATAAAATCTGAAAGTTCCTCAGGTTTTGCCTGTGTTACTTTATAATAACCATCAACAAATATATAATCTATATCGTAATCATTGGAAATGATACCGCAAATAAATCCAAAAAACTCATCAGAAGTTTTAATTGAAAAATCCATCATATTGACAAATCGTACATCGTGTTTTAAATCGTACATATGCTCATTATTATCGTCGATAAAGACTAAATGACCATTTGTTTTCTCAGCAGTTTCGTTTGCAAACTCAATAATTCGCTTCGTTTTGCCATCACCCTTTTCACTAATCATTAATTTAACCATTTTTATCATCTCCTTTGGGACATATATTGTTGTTAGTCTATAACCTTCACTTTATGCTTGCGCCTAAGCTGACCGCAGGCGGCGTCAATATCATCGCCCAGCTCTCGCCTAATCGTTGCATTAAGTCCTGCTTTTTGAAGCCTATCTCTAAAAGCTTTCACAGCACTATCTTTCGTTGGCAAGTAATCTCGCTCCGCTACAATATTTAAAGCAATAAGGTTTATATGAATATTTTTACCCCGAAAAAGTTTAATTAATTCATCGCTATGTGCAAAATCATCATTTTTCCCTTTAATCAGAGTATATTCTATTGTCACGCGCCGTCCTGTAACGGCAAAATAATTGTCTATACTTTGTAACAATCTATCCAAGCCGTATTTTGCATTGATTGGTACAATACTCGTCCGCTTATCATCAAACGGACTATGTAAAGACACTGCTAAATTTATTTGTAAATTCTCACTCGATAATCGATCTATTAACTCAACAATACCACAAGTAGAAAGCGTAATATGCCGTTGCCCTATCCCTAAGTGTTCAGGTAATGAAATCGTACGAATAAATTCTAACACAGCAGCATAATTATCTAAAGGCTCTCCACTCCCCATCAACACAATATTAGAAATTCTGATTTTTTCACTATAGTTAATCAAAAGAATTTGCTGCCACAGTTCGTGTGCTTCTAAGTTGCGTGCTAAACCATCTATCGTCGAAGCGCAAAAACTACAACCCATACGACAACCAACTTGTGTTGAAATACAAACGCTATAACCGTGATTATACTGCATTAACACCGCTTCAATTTGATTGCCATCAGCGAGTTCTATTAAAAATTTCTTCGTTTTTTGATTAGAACTAGCTTGCTTTAGAACAATCTTCATATCAAAAACGCAGTAAGCTTCAGTTTTTAATGCTTGTTTTAATGAGGCAGGCAAATTTTTCATATCGTCAATCTCAGCGCATTTACCGCCGTATAAAAAACCCAAAATTTGCTTTGCCCTGAATTTTTTTTGCCCTAAACTAGTTACTATCGTTTCAAGTTCCGCCTGATTATAGCGGTAAAGACTCTTTAGCATAAACTATACGAGCTTTTGCTTTTCAATAAAATCGCCATATTCTTCAACGCTATTGGAAAGAATATCAGCCAAACCAATAAATTCACAACCATAGTGAAACGCATCGTCTTCTACTTTAATAATCCTAATAATTTTTAAAACAGAATAAAAATATTTATCCTCATCAAAAATAATTTTTGCATTAAAATAATAGTTTAATGGCAATATATGTTTAGATTCAAACCCTATGCCCGATTTTGAAACGTCAACTACTTCAATATCTTCATTCACATCGTCAATCTTATCGTAATCTTGTTTAAACAGAGATTCAATTCTAATCGAAATATGAGTTGGATAGCGTTTAAATTTCCTTCTTTCTTCCATCTTTTCCTCCATCTTTTAATTATTACACTTCTTTATCTAACATTATAACATTTTTTCAGCAGAAATTAAATGCCTAATCTAGCAAATTATAAATTTCCTCCATCGCTTCTATGTAACCGCTAAAATGTTTGCCCATAATAAGCCTATCAACGCCCTCTGCCGTTATTTTTTGTCGTCTAATAGGTTCGCGTTCGTCTATATTGCTAAGGTGTACTTCTATCTTTGGCTTTTGCGTATACAAAAGTGCATCCAAAATAGCAACAGAAGTGTGTGAATAACCCGCTGGATTAATAATCAAAGCATCATAGTCCTCTGACTGTATCCATTCTATAATCTGCCCCTCGTAATTGCTTTGTAAAAGCTCCACTTCTACTTTTAATTCCGACGCCTTTACTTCAAGCATTAATTTTAAGTCGTCAGCCGATTTTTCCCCGTAAATCTCCACTTGTCTTTTTCCCAACAAGTTAAGATTGGGACCGTTAATAATGCGTATTTTCATAATAACTTACCATTTTCAACATTTCTGCAATTGCATTAGCCTTATGCCTTCCGTCGACACGATAATGTCTCGCCTTTTTATAAAGCGGTTTTCTTTCTCTATAATGTTCATATAAAAGCGAAGGATTTTTTTGTATCAAAGGTCTGCGTTTCGTGCTAATAGAACCGACTATTTGCCCTATCGGTCTGTGAATATGAATAACCAAACCATTAGCGCGCATAAATTCTATATTTTCTCTACGAAGTACAGCACCACCACCAGTAGCAATAACAATATTTTCTTTTTTCACTAACGATTTAAGTGCCTCTGTTTCTGCCAAGCGGAAATAATCTTCCCCAATTGCAAATAACTCGTTGATACGTTTTTGTTCCCTCACTTCTATCCAAGCGTCTAAATCGACAAAAGTATACTGAAGTTTGCGCGCCAAACGCTTGCCAAGCGAACTTTTACCAACACCAGTAATACCTATCAAAAAAACTTTCACATTTTTCCTTTCAATATATCTAACAAAGCCATAGCCGTTACACTTTCCACAATAACTGCTGTTCTCAAAACAAAGGCGGGGTCGTGCCTACCTTTAATCGCAAGTTTTATATTTTGTTTGCTTTTCAAGTTGACGCTTTGTTGTTCCCTTGCAATCGATGGCGTCGGTTTAAAAACACAGTCAAAGACAATATCGTCCCCCGTAGAAATACCACCCAAAATGCCGCCGTTATTATTGCTCATAAAACGAAGCTTTTCTTTTTCGTAAATAAGTTCATCATTGACTTCACTCGCCCTTGCGCTGGCAAAATCATTTCCCAAACCAAAACTAAGTGACTTCAAGGCAGGTATGGCAAACAAATACTGACTAAGCACTGCTTCTAAACCATAAAAATGTGGGTCGCCAATACCAGCGGGAAAATTAAAAATCTTTGTTTTAATTTTTCCACCCAAAGAATCTTTTTCGTGAATTATATTATTTATCAACTCATCAACTTGTTGCTGAACAGTCTCATCCAAAGCAGCAAAATCTTTTTGCTTATCATTATAAGTATTAAAATCTATTGTTATATCGCCAATTTGCACCAATCTGCTAACGATATCAATTTTTCTTTGTGCTAAAATTGTTTTTGCCAAAGTCCCCACTACGACATAAGCAGCGCTTAGGCGACCAGAAAAAATTCCGCCACCCCTATAATCGTTAAAACCATTATAACGCAGCTTTGCTGTATAATCGGCGTGCGACGGTCTAATCCTATCCTTTAATTCACTATAATCCGCTGAACGCCTATCCTTATTTGGCAAAAGAAAAGTCAATGGTGCACCAGTAGTAACGCCATCTAAGACACCGCTTAACCACTGAGGGCTTTCTGTTTCTCGCCTTTTTGTACTATAGGCATTCACGCCTAGACGCCTTTCAAGAGCAATGCTAATCGCCGCTTCATCAATTCTTATTCCAGCGGGAAAAGAATGTATCGTCATTCCTATAGCTTCGCCATGCGACTCGCCAAAGAGTGAATATTGAATATTTCTACCGATTACACTGCTCAAAATCGCCTCCTAATGCTTGATAGGCATGCCAAAAATCTGGATATGATTTATTAACCGATTCTGCACCTTCTAAAATCACAGTTTCAGAATTTTTACTAGCCGCAATAGCAAGTGCCATCGCAATTCTATGGTCATCATAAGCAGAAACCTTTGCCGCTTTCAGCTTCGCATTACCCTTAATTATTAAGCCTGTAGGCGTTGTAACAATATCAACACCCATTTTTGCTAAGCCAGTGCTTATAGCTTCTAATCTATCGCTTTCTTTATATCTTAAATGATGGGCGTTATAAATCTCAGTCTCTCCTTCTGAAAAAGCCGCTAAAACCGCTAAAATCGGCACTAAATCAGGACAATCCTTCACGTTGATTGAAATTCCTTTTGTTTTAGAAGGTAGCGCTATCAAATTGTCTCCTCGCCAAAATACGTGCGCTTCCATAGCCTTCAAAATATCGATTACCGCTTTATCAGCTTGCAAACTCTGCTTATTAAGCCCTTGCAAACAAACGCCATCCCCTAAGATGCCAGCCACCAAAAAATTTGCTGCTGTCGAATAATCGCTTTCTAAAATATAAGTGCGCGCCTTATAAGACTGACCCGATTTAATGTAATACTGATTTTTCTCCTCTTTAACAATTACACCAAAAGCTTGCATCACATCCATCGTCATAGCAATATAAGGGCGAGAGACAGAGCTATCCTTTAAGCGAAGTCTTAACCCCGCCTTTGCCAGCGTCGCTGTTAAAAGAAGCGCCGACACAAACTGTGAACTTTGACTGGCATCAATAGTAATTTCCTTAGATATTCCCTTTCCGCCATAAATAGTAACAGGTAATCGCCCATTATATTCATAAGCAATTGCTTCACTCTGCATTAACGCCAAGTAAGCGCCTATTGGTCTTTCGACCAATTTATCCCTACCATCAAAACACACTTTGTCTAAATAAAATGCTAGCGGCATTAAAAAGCGAAGCGTTGAACCAGAGGCTCTGCAATCTATAACTTCCGTTGGATTTTTAAGCGCGCTAGGTATCAATTCTATTGTATTAGCATTTATTTTATACGTTAAACCGAAAGCTGCCAAAGCAGTCAAGGTCGCTTTGACATCATCAGAAAAATATATATTTTCTATTCTTGAATTTCCTTCTGCTAAAGCCGCGCAAATCAGCGCTCTATGAGCATAGGATTTAGAACTAGGAATTCTCAGCTCACCTTTTAATTTACTTGCTCTGAGGAAAACAGACATCGCTCGCTCCTGCAATAATACGCATGCTATCCGCTTGACTAAAGGTCAAATCTTGCCACGCTTGCAAAGAATAAAACGCCTGTGCAGCTAACATTGTGACCCCACCAAAAGCATTTAAAGAAAGTGAGCGAGCGCTTGCCATTGTTAGCGTTTCTTCTGGCAAATAATTGAGGTCTATATAATCGGAAAGCTGCATTTCTTTTAAATCCACACTCAAATCATTCACAAAATTCATATTTCCAAGCGGTGTTGCATTAATTACGCAGTCCACCACCAAGCCATGCGTATCATAGACGCTCATCACCTGTTTAAACTGATATTGGCGTCTAACTTCTAACATCAACTGATTGGTTTTTTCGCGACTACGGGCATATATTAAAATACTTTTAACACCAATTTCAATTAGTGCGTGAACGACCGCACGTGCCGCACCACCAGCACCTAAAAGCAAAATCGTCTTACCATTTAAGTCGACATTATCTATTGCAAGCGCCGTCTTAAATCCCAAATAATCTGTATTGTCACCTATCCAATGACCATCTTTACAAATAATTGTATTAACACTGCCAATCTTAGCTGAAGCATCACTCAATTTATCAAGATAGGGTATAATAGCTGTTTTAAAGGGCATAGTAACATTAAAACCGTCTAAACCCATTTGTTCTAACTCGCTTATTTTTTCAGCGTTTAAACCATTCTTAATATCAATCAACTCATAATCGGCGCTGATATTTAACAAATCATAATAGTATTTATGCATTGTTGGCGAAAGCGAATGCTGAATATTACTGCCAATTAAAGCGTACTTTTTCATAACATCTCCAAGTTAAATTCTTCTTAAAACTTCCAATAGTAACTTATAAGTTCTCTCCGTCGAAGCGATATGAATTCTCTCTCTCGGCGTATGCGGCTCTTTTATTTCTGGCCCTATGCTAACGATATCTAAATTCGGTAATTTTTCAGCAAAAATACCGCATTCTAAGCCAGCGTGTACCGCTTCTATTTTTAACTTTTGACCAAATAAATCACTATATGCTTCTACGCACAAATCACGAAGTGGCGAACTTGCTCTATACGGCCAAGCGGGATAAGGTTCATAAATTTTAGCCTTAGCACCGCAAAACATAGCAAGCGCGCCTATATTAGAACCAATTTCTTCTAATCTGCTCAAAACTGAACTACGCGGCGCTGATTTAATAAGCAAAGTTTCATCAAGGCTAACTATACCAATATTATTGCTTGTTTCTACTAAATTAGCATCATTTTGCGTCATATACTGCACTCCTTGCGGAATTAAGCAAAGTAAATTCGCCGCTGTTATTGTCGTTTTTTCTGTAAAGACATACTCAGGTATTGCTGTTTTTTCAAAACTAATCGCTATACCATTATCAGAAAATTGATATTCATTTTTAAATACACTTTCAATTTCATTCAGCTTATCCAGCATTTGATTAACGTCCAAATCAGTAGTTACTGAAAGCACGCCGCTACTAGCAATAGCATTCATCTTTTCGCCACCCTCAATATCAAAAGCTAAAACATCTCTCGATAAAAAACGAAGCAGCCTACCAATTAAACGATTGGCATTGGCACGGTTTAAATGAATTTCAACACCGCTATGCCCGCCTTTTAATCCTGTAATTGAAATTTTATAAGCATTTTTATATGTGTTCTTTTGCCATTCAACAGGCAAACTAAGGTCTATGCCAGCGCCGCCAGCATTAGCAGCTAAGAGGACACCGTCATCTTCTGAATCGAGATTGATTAAACACTCGCCCCTAAGCAAATTATGGTCGACATTTATTGCGCCATTCATCGTCGTCTCTTCTTCTGTTGTGAAAAGGCAAGTCAAATAAGGATGAGAAATTTCCTTACTCTCTAAAATCGCTAGCATCATTGCCGCGGCAATGCCGTTATCTGCACCCAAAGTAGTTTCATCCGCCGTTACATAATCGCCGTCGACTAAAAGTTTAATGCCATCTGTTAAAAAGTCGTGCGCACTATTTTCCGTTTTTACACAGACCATGTCAATATGTCCTTGCAAGATAACGCCTTTATCATTTTCACGACTAAAACTAGCTTCCTTGTAAACGATAACATTATTATGATTGTCAACTATCACTTCTAAGTCAAGACTTTTTGCCTTGTCGAAGATATAGCGGGCAATAGCCATTTCATTACCCGATTCACGTGGAATGGCTGAAATTTGCTCAAAATAATACCAAACGCGTTCTGGCTGTAATGCTTCTAACATCATAATTCACTCCTTAGTTTAATATGATTTTTTATGCTAATTACTATTGTTACAAGAGCACTTATGCTCAAATTAAGATAATAGGTAATACCGCGCCACATCAAAATAGCGCTTGTTATTTCAGCACTTGGAAAGATGGAACCAAAAACGATAAAAAACCCACCTTCGGCAACGCCTGCACTGCCCGGAGCTGGAATTAGCGAAATCGACATATATAATACAGCCTGCAAAGCAATAATGCTGAGCATACTGTTTCCACTATGCCCAAAGGCGCGATAGATAAAATATGTGATACCAAAAAAACTAGTCAACTGCACAATCGTCATTAAAGACAATTCAAACAAGACTTTTTTATGCGTCAATAGCATTCGCGCCGAACTCGCAAAATCGTCGACTTCGTGGTTGATATGTGCCAAACGATGACGACTTTTTTCTGCTGAGAAACCAATTTTAATCATAAAATTAGTAATGCCTTCCGCCAAGTGTTTAATTCTATCCGACTGAAAAATGGATAACAATAAAAGCGTAAGCCCCACTAAATTAAAAACGATTCCAAAGGCAATTAATACCTTACTATTAACTAAAAACGGAGACAACTCCCGCCTTTTTATAATAAATAAAAACAGCGAATAAAGCGTTACGCCAATTTGAAAATATAAAAACTTATTGATTAAGACAGCTGTTGCTAAACTGCCACGCACGCCGTCTTTTATAAAATAATAAAGCTGTACTGGCTGTCCGCCGCTGGCAAAAGGCGTAATCAAAGAATAAAATTGCCCTATAAACATAGACTTTAAAGAAATACTAAACCTTTCCTTAGAGTCTATATTAAGCAAAACATGTAACATTGCCGCTTCTAAAAACATATATATAAACATTAACAGTATCGCCATCGCTAAATAAGTGCGATTTAGACCGCCAATTGTCGCCATAATATCAGATAAGCTTTGACCTCGTAAAAGCAAATAAAAAGTTACTGCAATTAAAAGCGGCAACAATAGAAATTTTAATACCTTCTTCATAGAGAAGCGTCCATAGTAGGTTTTGCAAGTATCTGTTTCAAGCGCTGATATGCTTGATTTTTGTCTAGCGATAACTTAAACCTATTAATATTATCCATAATGCGTGCGCTGTATTTTTCATTGCCGACAAGTTGTGGTATCTTTTCTAATAATTCGTGGTTCTTATCGAAAGAATCGCCTAAGCCATAGCGATAAATAAATTCTTCGTTGTAGCTTTCTTGTCCAACGCCAGAAGACTTAATTAGCATAGGCAAGCCGCTTTCTATGGCTTCAAAAATCGTCGCTCCGCCAGGCTTAGTCACAATTAAATCGGACTCACTCATCAAGCGCGGAATATCGTCAGTAAAACCTAAAAGCTGAATATTATCAGGTAAATCAAGCGCTGATAAAAATGCTCTCAAATTTTCATTTCTACCTGTTACAATAGTAAATTGATAAGGCATACTACCGATTAGTTCCAAGGTTTTACCCGAAAACTTAATCGTATCCATTGTCGATGCCATAATCAATACCTTTTTATCTGCTGATTTATTGCGTATTGTTTTACTAAAGCCTTTTTTCACAGGTACCCCTGTAACGACAATCTGTTTTTCACTCACGCCTTTGTTGACCAATTCTATTTTTACATCTTCACTAGGTGCAAAATATATATCTGTATCCCTATGTATCCATTCCCAGTTGCCGACGACGTCGGTAATTACTGTAACCATCTTTACGTCTGGCTGATAATGCCTTTTGTAATGCCCAGCAAAATGAGCACAAGTTGGAAAAACAGAAATGATAATTTGCGGCTTCAAATTAGCAAGATAAGCGTCAACTTTTTTATAATAAAGTCTTAAAGCAATATCATCTATAACATTATCTCTACTATTTCGTAAATTATAAAAACCGTTGTAAAGCGGTAATTTTGTACGCGTAAGCAAATTGTAAGTTTCACTAAATGTCTCTTTTAATTTTGGACTAGCGACATCAAAAAGGTCGGCTGATTTTACAACAGTATTGGGAAAAAGTTCCTCAAAATGTTCAATTAACGCTCTAGTAGCCGAATGATGACCATTGCCAAACGATGCGGTCAAAATCAAAATATCACAAGTACTACTCATTATAAACTCCCTAACAATAACATAAAACTATTTCTTTATTTATGTATAATATATCTCATAATTCCCATTTTGTCTTTAAAGCAAGATTAGAATTTGATTAAACTTGGTTTTTTGCAATAATTCTGCCGCCTAAAACTAATAAATCATCTTTGTAGGCTACAGCGTATTGACCTAAGGCAATTGCTCTAACTGGTTCTAAAAATTCAAGTGCAATCTCTTCGCCTAAGGCTTTGATTTCTGCTTTCAAATCAAGCCCCCAGTTAAACATTTTAAGCACTATTATTTCGCCAACTTTTAAGCTCTGGCAGTAATTCACTTGGTCTAAACGCATAAACTTGCTATATACCAAGCTTTCTGCACCCACTATCACTTTATTAGCGGCAGCATCTAAAGCAAGAATGCACTCATCACTTGTCATTTTTACGCCTTCTAGCCTTTTCTGTCCTATGGTGTAGTGATAAAAGCCCTTGTGCTGCCCCCTATAAGCGCCGTCACTATCGTAGACTTCGCCTGTTCCTACGGCAAGTTCATCTGTAGAAAGCCAATCACCATAATACTGCCCATTAGTAAAACATATTCCCCTACTCTCAGCATTGGAAAGCATAGGCAAGCCCAGTTTTTCGTAAAGCGTTAAAACCTCAGCCTTATCGCCAAATTCACCTAAAGGAAATAGTATCTTCTCTAGCTGGCTACTGCTTAAATGATATAGATAATAGGACTGATCGCGTCTAAAAGTTTTCGCCTTAGCCAAATAATAACGGTCGCCTGACATTACTTTTCGCACATAATGTCCGGTTGCTAAATACTCATAGCCATGCTCTAAAGCGTAATCTAAAAGCGCACCAAATTTAATACTTTGATTGCAGATAATACAAGGATTAGGTGTAAGCGCCTTAAAATAATCCTTTTTAAAAGGCTCTATTACCTCAGCGGCAAATCGACCTTGCCAATCTAATACTATGTGTTTTATCCCTAGATGCTTCGCTACCAACGCCGCCTTATCTATGCACTCATCGTCAGCAGTCAACTGTAAAGTTACCGCCGCCACATCATAGTTAGCCTTTAATAAATAGGCAGCTACCGTACTATCTATACCCCCAGACAGTGCAAGCAAAACTTTTGCCACTAATCCCCCTTCAATAATTAAACATATACACAATTAGTATACATTAAATAGCGTTAAAATTCAACTATATAGAAGATTAAGGCTTTAATTAAAATGATAAATATGTTATCATAATTATAAGGAGAGCGAGGCGTACAATGGATAAGAAAAAGCCTAAAAAAAATACGGAAATGTTAATGAGCGCACTGGAAAGTACAGCCACTTATGACGCTTTTTTAGAAGAAAACCAAGCCGATTTAGGACTGGAACAGTTTAAGCTTGCCATGCGAAAATATATAGCAAAATATGAACTCGACATCAAAGAAGTAATTAAAGATGCCCACATTGATAGGACTTACGGCTATCAAATTTTTAACGGCAGACGAAAGCCATCGCGCGAAAAAATCATACAGATGGCTTTTGCGATGAAACTCACCGTCAAAGAATGTAATCACCTCTTACAATGCGCAGAAAAACAGCCACTTTACGCCAAAGTCAAGCGAGATTCTATCATTATTTACGCTTTTGTTCATCAACTAAATATAAATCAATTAGACCAACTCTTAATCAGTCACAATTTCATTCCACTCAACTCTAAATAATTAATAAGTATCAATAATTTTAACACAAAATATATTAAGCCGCAATATTCTATCGCTACTAAAATAGCTAAGAATAATACGGCTTAATAATAATCACATTAAATAACTATAAAATTAAAATTACTTCTTCTCTCTTATATCTTTTAATAACTTAGCTGCCTCTTCTCTGCCGCCCATACCAAAGGCAATAGCTGCGGCAAGTGCAATGGCACCAACAGTAAACCCGAATGCCATGTTGACAATATTATCAGCAACACCCATTTGATGTAAGCCCATTGATACCGCTAAGAATATGATAACAACTCTAGCGATTAAAGCCATGGTATCAGCAGATTTTGTCTGTTGCGCTTTAATTAATTTAGCAACTAGGTTTGCTAGATAGAAGCCTAGTCCAATCACAATTAAGCCAAGTGCAATTTGCCCTGCCAAAGCTAATACTTGTTGTGAAATCATCGTCAGCTGGTTAAAGCCTAATAATTCTGTCGCTTGTAAAACAGCAAAGAAGACAATAACTACGTGCAATGCTTTACCAGAAATTTGTCCAATATTTAAAGTATTAGCTTCTGATAAAATATTCATTTCTTTTAAGCCTTTTTCTAAATTAAGCTTCCCAACAATACCTGTAACAATTTCGCCAAGAATTTTCCCTATAATATAGGCAAGGAAAATAATTACTGCGGCAGAGAAAATAGTTGGTACGTAAGCAAAGATAGAATCTATCATATTGGTAATAGGCTGAGATAAACTCTCTAGACCAACGATAGACAAACTCGCGCTAATCACAGGAATTAAAATTAACACATAAACTATCATGCCTGCGATATTCGATAATTGCATCTCCGCATCGCTACTCTTCAATAAATTATCAATACCAAGTGAATGTAAGATAGAAGCGCTGACTTCTTTTAACTTCTTGGCAATAAACAGACCAATAAAGAGAACAAAAGCAGCCATTACAAGATTAGGTAAAAGATTTAATACCTTGTCTATCATATTTTGAAGTGGCATTAAAATATCATTCAACTGCAATGACGATAAAATCATTGGCAAGAAGAAAAATAGTACGACCCAAAAGGCGATTTCTGATAGAGCCTTAGAAATATTAATCGTTTTGCCCGCTTCTGTGCTATCAATTTTTTCATCTAACTTTGTCGTTTGACTAATATTTAATACGACAATTTTAACAATCGTTGCAATAACAAAAGCAACAATGCCTACAATTAATGCCGCTAACACATTAGGCATAAAGGCAAACAAGGGTTGCAAGAAAGAATTAATCGGTGCTGTCATCTTGCTAAGACCTAGCATATCCAGTACAGTGCCAATCACAAATAAGATAATGACATAGAAAATAAGTTTAATCACTATTGATACTGCCAATGTATCATTTGCGTTTTCGCCGAAAAGCTTATGGAATTGCGCTTTAAACTTTTCATTCTTAGAAATTGATTTTCCAATCTGGTCGGCAATTTTATTGGCTAGCCAAAAACCGATAATTAAAATTAAAATTGCGCCAATTAAGGACGGCAACGTCGCTAAAAGTGGGTACAAGCTTGTTTGTAAATCTGACATAAAATGCTCCTCTCGTAAAATAGTATAAACTATAATCAATATAAAACTATATAATTTATTCCCATTTTACGACTATTTAAAACATTTATTATTTTAGTTTATAGTTACATATTTGCCAAAATTCATCGCTTTCTAATCCCAAGCGCCAACTAGCAATACCTGATAAATCATACTTTAAAAGCAAATCTAAACGCTTGCTTAAGGAATCTTCATCTTCTGCCCATATGCGCATATAGTTGCCTTCCCTATCTTCTACCTCATAATAATTCTGTTCTGCTCTATCATCGTAATTCTTGCCGACAACGCCAGCCTCTATCACTTTTTCTAAACTATTCATCGCAATTGCTTTAGACGAAAGCACATTTTCTTTCTGCTCTTTTTCGACAATATAAGCGCGCATATACGTTGGCACACCTAAAATCAGCTTTTCCTTTGGCACTTCTTTGAGCATTAACTTAATTCCGCTCTCTGTCCACGGCAAAGAAGCAACAGAACCAGCAGTTGGCGAAGTTGCCCAATGTTCATCATATGCCATAAAAATGATATAATCGGCATATTCGGCTACCGCTCTTCTGTCGATAAAACGCGACCACATATCACTGCCATTTGGTCTAGTCGCATCAACGCTAAGCAGAGCACCATTAGCTTTTAAACGCGCAGACAACTCTTTAATAAAGGTCGTTAAACTGTCCTTATCTTCTAAATACACATTTTCAAAATCTATATTAATGCCATTAAGCTGGAAGTATTTACAATAAAAATCGAGCTGCGCTATAACTTTTTCTCTCGCTTTTTCATCGCTTAAAATTTTATGGGTAAGCTCTGGCTTAAATTGATTATCGAGCATAGCAAAAACTTTATAATTAAGTCCTTGTAAATTTTCAACATAGGATTTATCCATGCGACAAAGCACTTCGCCATTTTCTGTCAAACTAAAAGCTGTCGCTATAATAGTATCCAAGCCCTTGATTTTCTCTCTAAAATCGTAAGAAAGTTCCGCTCTGTAATTCGTGAAGTGATTAAAAGTAAGTTGCTCTTTGCTATATTGCTCACGCGTTTGAGGTACGTCATCAGTTAATTGATACTTCTTATGCGCGATAATCGTTTGCGGTTTTTTAGCGGTATAACCCTGTCTACCATGTAAATCAATTACCTGATAGTATTTGTCGTTCAATTCACTAATATAGAGTTTATCGCCCGCCGCTAAAACATACTGCTCACGTTTTAAATCTGAACCATAATACACGGGAACAGCCTTTTGACAAAAGGCATAATAAAGCGGATAATCGGCGCTGTAAATTTGTAACACTTCGCCGTCGGTAACCACTTTCATATTGGCGATTAAAGGCAAAAGCTGCACATCAATATAATAATTGTCATGTTGCGCTAAAATCGGAAAGTGAAGTTTATAATCAGCAAAGGCAAAATCATTAATTATTTTTTCTGTTAAAATCTGTTTAGGAATAGCACTAGGGTCAATTAACAATTGATCCCCCTTAATTTGATAATCTTCTGGTAACTGCCCTTGCAAGTAGTCAATGGCAATTAAGTTTTGCTCATTAAAATGAATTAGAGCGGCATCATCTTTGACCATTTCGCCATTATAATAAAATGAAAGACCCTCTAAAGAATTGACGGCTATAGCAGTAGGCTGAGCTGGTTTTAATTGAAATCGCGAAAAAATATAGACGACAAGTGCAAACAAAAGTAATGAAAAAATCAGCGTGCGTCTAATTCTCTTTTCAGAATCATTTTTTCTTTTTTTCATAATTACCTCGTTAAAATGGATACTACAAATGAACTATTCAATCACTCTATAAAGAAAAGACCACAAGTAGTGGTCTTGAACTATTGATATGTAAACCCGAGATGCCGTCACCTTTAAATAGACACCACACCTATATTCAGGTGGGTGATCTGCCCCTGACCTCAGCCATCCCATCAAAGCGGGCTCGGCTTAATCCAGAGGACCCGATGGTCCCAATGTCTTATCGGTGGTTCTATTTATAAATAACGCACACCCTAGGCATTTTTTATTATACATAATTCAGGGAAAAAAAGCTAGTATTTAAGTGCTTTTTTTGTTATATTAGCTAATTAAGCGGGTCTAAAACCCGACAAAATCAAACTATAAGTACAAGTTAAAAAAAATAACTTGATTTTTGTTATCGTTTTTGATACAATAATGCGTAGAGTTTTGAAATTTCAAAGGAGGTGTTTGCATGGCAAATTCATGTCACGTATGCGGAAAAGGTAATATTTCAGGCAATAAAGTATCACACGCCTTAAACCATACTAGAAGAACTTGGAAACCAAATTTACGCAGTGTAAAAATCAGTGAAAACGGCGGTAATAAAAGAGTTAAAGTTTGCGCACGTTGCCTTAAATCAGGTAAAGTGGAAAGAGCTATATAAAATCTTTAATCACAAAGTATATGTGAGCAAAAGGCTATTGCATCGGAATAAATCCTAGAGCGATAGCCTTTCTTTTTATGTGTCTATTTATATATTTTTTTACTGATTTCTCGCTTATTTTTTGAAAAAATTGTAACTATTCAGTCAACCCGCGTTGTCATTGCGAGGAGTAAAGCGACGTGGCAATCTTAACGCGGGTTTAATAGTAAAAGCCGTAAGATTCCTACGTCCTCACTTTGTTCGTCCTCTGAATGACACGGCTTTTACCACTTGACTGAATAGTTACAAAAAATTTATAAATATTCATTAAATATTGTACATATAATTGACGATACAACATATATGTGATAAAATAAAAAAAATCACATTTGTTTTTTAATACCGTGCAATATCAACTTAGGAGGTTACAATGTTTAACAACTTCAACCCTTGGCAAAATTTCGCCAACAATCCATGGCAAGAATTCTACAAAAATCAAAATGATTTTATGTCTAATCACTTCAACTTCATGGATCCATCGAAGGCAAATGAACACTTTGCGAATTTCACAAAAATGTTTGACTTTTACAAACAATATGGTGAAATGATGGAAATGTGGAATAAATTTGCACAAGAAAATACTATGAAAATGGAAGATTTCTATCCTCACATGAAAGAATGGCAAGAAGCTATGGCTAGCTATGACCCAGTAAAAATCAATAAAATGATGACTAAAACAACAAGTGATGTGTACGAAAAGATGTTAAATTCTAACACATTCTACTTAAACCTATACGACGTCTGGGAAAATGTA
>PDWI01005684.1_pt1 | contig 15964 bp, 14 predicted proteins | sample 1430891 | NCBI WGS metagenome assembly PDWI01 (sample SAMN01162508, study PRJNA174530) | Oral metagenome, whole genome shotgun sequencing project. | biome: Marine environment; feature: Marine mammal; material: Swab sample of the gingival sulcus; isolation source: swab sample of gingival sulcus...
CGTTGCAGGCGGGAGAACAGCTTACGGTGGAACAGCTCTTAAACGGTATGTTGATTGCCTCGGCCAACGATGCGGCGGTAGCCTTGGCCATTGAAATCGCCGGAAGCGAAGAGGACTTTGCCCTCATGATGAATGAAAAGGCTTGGGACTTAGGGGCTACCGATTCCTATTTTGTCAGTGCCAACGGTTTGACCGATGATCCGAAACATCAAACTACGGCAACGGATTTGGCTTTGTTGACCAAGGTGGCCATGGAGAATGAAATTTTTGCGGATATCGTTCAAAAGGAAACCTACGAAATGGGAGCCACCAATCTGAGCCCCCCTCGTATCCTTAAAACCACCAATAAACTTCTCTATGACGAAGAAAATCGTATCACCGTCCATGGTAAATCCCGGGCGGTAAAATATGAATATGCCATCGGCGCAAAGACAGGAACCACCGATTTAGCCGGATATTGTTTGGCCGCCGTGGCCCAGAAGGAGGAGACCACCCTGATCGCCATCGGTCTGAAAGCAGAAAAAAACAAAGATCGATACCAGGATAGTATTCAATTGTTGGAATACGGATTCAATCATTTTCATTCAGTAAAGATCATGGATCGGGGCGAGAGTTGCGGGGCCATCAAGGTTAAGCACGGCCGACAAACCACCGCCAACACCTCAGTTGCCGAAGATATCATCGTGACCTTGCCCATTGAAGGAACGGAATCGGTAACGGAAACCGAGATTATTTTCGATAAAAAGATTCAAGCACCCATTAAAAAAGGTACCAAGGTGGGTGTGGTGGAGGTCTATGAAGGGGATCAAAAAATAAAGACCGTGGATGTGGTCATCGACGAGACCATTGAAAAAGGGGGTCCCTGGACCGCCCTGTATATTTCTGATTTTATGGCGCTGATGATTCTCTTGGCGCTGGTGATTCTGTTGTTGTTGCTTTTGGTGATTCGACAGATTAAGCGTCGAAACCGAAGAAAGCGAGCCCTTTTATTACGAAAAGAACGAGCGAAACGAAAGGAAAGACTGGAACGGGAACAGGCGGATAAACAGCGGAGAAATTGGCCTTATTAGCGCTCGGAATCGACGATTTTCGGTGAAGGAGTAATATGTTTTCCATTGAGGAAGAACGGAAAAAAATACCCGATACCCCCGGGGTGTATATGCACAAAGACCGGATGGGGCAGGTGATTTATGTTGGAAAAGCCCTTTCCCTAAAGAAAAGAGTCAACCAATACTTCCAATCGAGCAAACACAGTGATCCCAAGATGCGAGCTTTGGTTCGTGCCATTGCGGAATTTGAATACATTACCTGCGCAACCGAGATGGAAGCGTTTCTTTTGGAGGACAATTTGATTAAGGCGCACCAGCCCAAGTACAATGTCCTTCTTCGGGATGATAAAACCTATCCTTATATTCAATTGACGGTGAGAGATCCCTGGCCTCAATTGGTTAAAACCAGAAAACGAAAAAAAGACGGTCAAATGTATTTCGGTCCTTACACCGATGTGGGGGCCGTTAATCAAATGGTGGAATTGCTCAACGATATTTTTCGATTAAAGCGATGCACCCCGGTGCATTTTCCCTCCCACATGAAACCCTGTCTCCATTATCATATCGGTTACTGTGATGGGATGTGCGTGGGAAAAGGCGATCGAGAGGAGTATCGTCGTCGCATCGGAGAGGTCATCGATTTTTTAAAGGGCAAAAATAGCCAGATCATTCATCACCTCCAAAACGAAATGAACCAAGCTTCCCGGGAAATGCGCTACGAAGATGCGGCACGATTTCGGGATTATCTTCAGGCTGCCCGGCGTTTGGGCCAACAGCAAAGGGTAGCGCTTCAATCCGCCGGTGCCATGGATGTGGTATTGACTTTGGAAGATCTTTACGTGGTGGTCTTTTCCGTACGCCGGGGGAAATTGGTGGGCCGGGAATCCTATACCTTGAAAACGGATTTTTCTAAGCAACAGGCGGTGATGCTGGATGCTTTTTTTCGTCAGCACTACGGTTTTCAAGGAGAAGGTCCCAGGGAAATTTTAGTGGCCCAATTGCCGGAAAACCGGGATCTGATCCAAGAATATCTTCGAGAATTGTGGGGCCATAAGGTGGATGTCCATATTCCCCAAAGGGGAGAGAAAAAAGCTCTTTTGGATTTGGCCCTCCGGGATGTGGAAGAGATGGCTAAGAATATTCGCCGTAGGGAACAACACAAAAACCAAAGGGAAGCAGGGATTAAAGCGGAGTTGGATCGATTATTGGAAAAAGGTCGGTGGGAGAAAAAAGATCAGGGGTTTTATCGTATTGAAGCCTATGATATCTCCAATACCAACGGTGTGGATACCGTGGGTGCCGGGGTGACTTTTATCGGCAGTAAAGCCCATAAGAAAGCTTATCGGAAGTTCAAGGTCAAGACGGTCTCCGGCCCGGATGATTACGGAAGCATTCAGGAAGTTCTCTATCGTCGATTACAGCGAGGGGTGGATGGCGATGAAGCCTTTTTGCCCTTTCCCGATATCATCTTTCTCGATGGAGGAAAAGGACAGGTTTCCGCCGCTATGGCTGTTTTAGAAGCCCTGAATCTTCGAATTCCCCTCTTTGGCTTGGCCAAGGACGACCACCATCGGACTCGGGAGCTGGTTTGGCGAGAAAACGAAAACTTTCAAATTCAGGAGCTGAAATCGAGACCGATATTGTTTTCCTATCTGGGACGGATTCAGGAAGAAGTCCATCGCTTTGCTATCAGCTATCATCGGTATGCCAGAGAGGATCGACGGCTGGTTTCCGTATTGGATGAAATTCCGGGGGTGGGCCCCAAGAAAAGAAGGGCGCTGCTCACTGCCTTTGGTAGCGTGGATGCTGTCAAAAGAGCCACCGTGGAAGAATTGGAGGGGGTTTCCGGGATCCATCGGAGTTTGGCAGAAAAAATAAATGGATATTTTCATTGATAAATCAGGTGTTTAGTGGTATAGTATCCAATAACGAAAGGGAGGAAATCTTATGACAGATGAAAAAGAAATTGATGTTATCACATTAGAATTTGATGATGGCGAAGAAGTAGAGTGTGAGATCCTGGGGGTCTTTGACTTTGAGGAAAAAGAATATATTGCCCTGGTACCCGATGATGACAGCGGAGATGTGTATATTTACGGATACAAGGAAACCGGTGACGAGGAGTTTTCTTTAGAAGACATTGAGGACGAAAAGGAATTCGAAGCCGCCGCCGCAGAATTTGAAAAGTTGATGGAACAAGCCAATTAGGCAAAGAAAGTCCATCCCCTGAAAAGAAAGAAAAAATAAGGCAGGTAATGCCTTATTTTCTTTTGGAATTTCATGTTGGGACTTAATGGCGTCGAGCGCGCTTTAAGAAGGCCACTCCTACCAGGGTAAATACCACAATTCCGGTAACGTAAAAGGTTTGAAACTGTTCGGTAAGCAGGTAAATGACCAAAATCAATGCCCCTAATAAAAATAAGATTCCTGCGATTAAATTCTTTTTATCCATATGATTCTCCCCGGATTTTTAATGGGAGCCAAAGCTCCTTTTTTCCTTGAGCTACAGTATACCATAGGAGTTGACGGTCAACCACTAAAAATAATCGGGTATCCATTGTAATCATCGGTAAAATCGTGTAGAGTGGAAAGGTATGGAGGAAACAAAAATGAAAAAATACGATATTATCATCGTGGGTGCCGGTGCCAGTGGGGTATTTCTTTCTTACGAACTGACCAAAATCCCCAACAGCGCCTCAATCTTGGTGTTAGATAAAGGGGCGGCCTTGGAAGAACGACAATGTCCCATCAGCCAAGGAAAGGTCGAACGTTGCATCAAATGTTCCCCTTGTCATATCATGAACGGTTATGGCGGAGCGGGAACCCTTTCCGATGGGAAATACAATATCACCACCCAATTCGGCGGTGATCTTCATCGATATATCGGTGTGGAAAAGGCCATGGATTTAATGGAATACGTGGATCGGGTGCTTTGTGAAAACGGAGGGGCTGAAGCCAAACTGTATTCTACCGCCGGTTCTTCCCTCAAAACCATTGCCTTACAGAATAACCTTCACCTTCTGGAAGCCAAGGTACGCCACCTGGGGACCGACCGGAATGTGCGGATTTTAAAGCGAATGTTTGATCTTACTCGGGACAAAGTGGACTATGTTTTCCGAACCACGGCTCAAAAGGTCCAGTCTTTGGAAGAGGGTGGTTTTCAGGTAACTACCGACCAAGGAAAAAGCTATACCTGCAATCAACTGGTGTTGGCCACCGGCCGATCCGGATCCAAATGGGTGGGTAAGGTCTGTGATTCCATGGGAATCAAACAGTGGTCCAATCGGGTGGATATCGGGGTTCGGGTGGAATTACCCGGAGAAATCTTTAAGCATATTACCGATGATGTTTATGAAAGCAAAATCGTTTATAAGACGGACAAGTACAACGATATGGTGAGAACCTTCTGCATGAACCCTTATGGGGAAGTGGTAGCGGAAAATACCAACGGAATCATCACCGTTAACGGTCACAGTTATGCCGATCCTCAGTTACGAACGGAAAACACCAATTTTGCTCTATTGGTGACCAACAGCTTTACCGAACCCTTTGAAGACAGCAACGAATATGGGGAATCCATCGCTCGACTGTCCAATATGTTGGGGGGTGGGGTCTTGCTTCAACGCTTCGGAGATCTGGTCAAAGGACGAAGAAGCAGTGAACGGCGTATGGAAAAGAGCTTTACCCGACCTACGCTCAAGGCTACGCCCGGTGATTTGAGTTTGGTAATTCCCAAAAGACAATTGGATAACATCATTGAGATGATTTACGCCTTGGATAAAATTGCCCCGGGTACGGCCAACGAAGATACCCTGCTTTATGGGGTGGAGGTGAAATTCTACAATTCCAAAGTTGAGGTCAATGACCGGTTAGAAACCGCCGTAAAAAACCTTTTTGTATTAGGAGATGGATCCGGAGCGACCCATTCCCTTTCCCAGGCCTCGGCCAGCGGCGTTCATGTGGGAAGGATTTTAGCGAAAGAGTATCCTCCTACTCCTTAATGAATTGATAAAAGTCCATTTTGGAACCGTAGAAAACATTTAAATCGATGTGTTCGACCCCACCGGAATAACCTTCCAACTCTCCGGTGAAGGAATATTGGCAAAATACCCAGGAAACGTCATCGGAAAGGGGTTGGGTGAGGCTTTGGTCGGCAATCCAGACGGGGTTGTCGTAGAACCCGGAAACGTAGGAACGGTATAAGGCCGGAGTGGTGTAGATAATGGGTTTCTTCCCGTATTCCGCCTCGACGGTAGCCAGATATTCGGATAAAATTCGGTGAACCTGTTCTTTGCTCGGTGGAGAAGGGATGTAGTCTCCGTATAGTTCTAAATCCACCACCGGTGGCAACATATCCGTTTTTTTGTTTACCGTGGCGATGAAATGGTCTGCCTGCTTCTTCCCTGAACTGTCAAAACTGAGAAAATGATAAGCTCCCGCGTGGATGGCGGTTTTATCGATATCGTTCCAATTATATCGAAATTTCGGGTCCACATAAGTGCTACCCTCGGTGGCCTTGATAAAGGCGAAGGCGATTTTTTGTTCCTCCAATTTAGACCAGGAAATCGTTCCCTGGTAGGCAGAGACATCCACTCCCTGGATGGTATAATCGGTGTTTTCCAAGGGGGACAGGGGAATCTGCCGATAAGAATGAAAGGATAATATTCCATAAATCGTGGCGGCTAAAATCAGTACAGCCAAAATCAGGAGGATGATTTTCTTCTTGGTTCTTTTCATAAGACTATCTTATCATGGAAGAGGGTATAAACAAATACACTTAATCACGATAGAGGAAAGATATAAACCGAAAACGGCCATTGAAACAAACGGCCGTTTTTTATTCGGTAAAATTTTAAGAGATGCCGATGGCTCCCATGGATTAGGCTTCGTAGATGAAGGTACCGTTCATGATGGTTGTCGTTACCTTTGCAGTTAGAATTTCTTCATCGGGGATATCAAAAAGATTTTTATCAATACAGATGACATCTGCTAATTTCCCCGCCTCCAGGGTCCCCAAATCATCTTCTCTTTTGACACTATAGGCGCCACCGTAGGTATAGCTGCGTAATACTTGATACATCGATAGTTTTTCTTTGGGATTCCAACCTCCCTTTGGCATTTTATCATTATGCAGTCGAGTGATACCTCGGTAGATTTCTAAAAAAGGATTATTATCGACTACCGGGCAATCGCTGCCGATGGCCAACAGACCGGCCTGTTCGTATAAAGTTTTTAAGGGCCAAGTCGCATTGGCTCTTTCCTTCCCCAATACGATGGGGTAGGGATTTTCGTCAAAGGTTTGTGTGAGTGCAATGTGTTCCGGTTGAACGGAAGGGATAATCCCTAATTCTTTAAAACGGGGGAAGTCATCCGAAGAAACAATCTCCAAATGCTCTATTGCATGGCGGCATCCGTTTTTTCCGTAGATTTTTATGGATTTTTCGTAAAAATCAAGGGCTAAGCGAGCGGAGTAATCGCCACAGGCGTGAAGTTTGATGGAAAATCCTTTTTTATGTGCATTGGGAATGGCTTCTTCGATTTTTGAAATGTCGATGAGAGAGGTGCCGAACTCACCGGGTTTGTCGGCATATTCATCGATTAGCAATGCGGTGTGTGCCGTAGAAACCCCGTCCAAAAATTGCTTTAATAAAGTAATTTGTAATTGGTTTGAGTGGTATTTATCACGAATTTCTTCTATTTCTTCCAAATTTCCCAAGAGATCCGGGGCCACATGAAGGCGAACGGTAAGTTGTTTTGCCTTATCCAAAGAATGATAGGTTTCAATATTGCCCATGTTGCCGTGAAAATAGGGTTGGACATCAATGATGGAGGTGATCCCCTTTTGCTTTGCGTCTTCCATGAAATTACAAAGGAGTGTTTTTTCTTGGGATTCGCTTAAATCAAAGGCGTATTTTCCGACCAAACCGATGGCGGATTCTCCTAAATAGCCTGTCGGATCACCATTGGAATCCTTTTCAATAAAACCTCCGTAGGGGGCGGTGGTTGATGAGGTAATTCCGGAAATTTCTAAAGCCTTTGAATTAACCCAGATTCCATGGGCTTCCGCATTGACTAAGCAGACGGGACGATCCGGAAAATATCGGTCCAAGGACGCTTTGGTGGGATGTTTTTGGTTATTCCAAAAAATATGGTACCAGCTGAAACCTAAAATCCAAAAGTCCTCATTTGGATGGGCATCTACATGTTCTTTTACCATCCTTGCGGCCTCTTCCTCCGACTTGGCATATAAAAGATTGACATAGGTCTGGAACATTCCCGCCATGATCAAATGGGTATGACTATCTTGGAAACCGGCCATGACCAGTTGGTTGGGGACTTCTTTTACAATCGTATGAGGACCGACCAGATGTTGAAAATCTTTGGATTTTTTCACTTCATAAATATGGTCTCCCAAAATGGCAATGTAACCGGAAAATGGTAAAGGTTCAATACTGTCAAAGATATAGTCGCTGACAATGATAATATCTACTTTCATAAAAATTCCTTTCTGAAGAGGTATTTGATTTTTTTCCTCTACAAGATTAATCCTGTTATTAAGTAGGCAATAATTGCTAAAGCAAAGGGTACGAGGATGAGCGGAATGGAGGTTCTGGCGTATTCAATATTCTTGATTCCCGTAGCAGCACAAGTAACCGTTACCGCATCGGAATAGAAACAGGCATGGCTTCCGAAGGAAGTGGCTGCGGCTACGGCACCGATGGCCAGGAACGGATTGACATCAATGGCGGTTGCCAAAGGAAGAATAATAGGGAAAGAGATTGCGGCTACACCCCAAAAACTTCCGGTGCAGAAGGCTAACACGGCAACCACAATAAATGTGATTACGGGAAATAGTGCCGGACTCATAATGGGGGCAACACTTTCGATAACATAGGGAGTCAATCCTAAAGCATCATTAAAGTCGGATAAAACAAAAGCAGCCAGAACCAACATGGTCACATAAAGCATGTCTTTGAAACCGCCCACAATGGAATCACAGAACTTACCCAAACTTAATTTTCGTTGGATAAAGAGCATGATAAAGGTAATGGTTGAAGCGATGATTACAGCTAAGGTGATATCTCCTGTTTTGACGGCGACAATAATCAAAACCACCATGGGAATCACAAAATTCCAAGCACTGGAAGCTTTGGGCTTTTTTAGTTCTTCTGTGGAATCGCCGGAATAATAACTTTCGGGAAACACTTTTCCCGTGTTTAGAGTACGTGCCTCGGATTTTTTCATGGGACCAAATAAAGGGATGACGCCTAGAGCAAATAGGGGGACGATAATAACGGCAATCCACGCATACAGCATGTAGGGAATAGAATGGATATAAGCTTGTAATCCGGTCATATTATCCAAAACCCCCACTGACTCGATTTGGCTTGAGTAAAGAACTCCCCATGAAGAAAAAGGAACCAAAATGCAGACAGCAGCACCGGTGGAGTTGACGATAAAGGATAAGAATTCTCGAGAAATTTTCCATTTGTCCGTTAAGGAACGCATGGCTACGCCAACGCCCAATGCATTGAGGTAGTCCTCCACAAAAATGATAATCCCCAGAATCCAAGTGAAGATCATGGTTTTTTTTCGACCGTTGGCTACTTTGGTCCCCACATCGGCAAAACCTAAAGCCGCACCGGATTCATCCAACACTCGAATCATGGTACCGAACATACCAAACATGATAATATAATAAGCGGAGTCGCCGATTTCGGTGAGTGTAAACTCGAACCAAGTCCCCCACCAACCGGTCTTTGCAAAAATAATGGCGGCGACAAAAGTTCCCAAGACAAGAGATTCCAAGGCCCTTCTTGAGATAATTGCCGTGACGATAACGACGAGAACGGGGACAATACTGATCAAACCATAAGTAGCAGTTTGCGTATCCATAATATACCCTCCTTGTGTAATGAAGAACAATAAATCAGTGAAGACAATCCTTTCGGGTGTATTCACTAAAAATAGAAGCAAGATACATGCCAAAAAATTCAAATCTTACCTTTGGATGGGTAGGGTGGATGGGTCAATACCCAAACGGGTTATTTTTTGATAGAGAAGAGGACGGGATATTTTTAAATATTTTGCCGTTTGTGTTTTATTTCCTTTAAACATGGTTAACGCTGCGATAATGAGCTTTCGTTCAGCTGCTTTTTTTGCTTCTTCAATGGGATTATTACATTTGGCAAGAGTTTTTAAATTTGGAATAGAAACTTCCGAATCACAGTGAAGATGTTCTAAACAGAGCGTGTCTCCTTCCACATAGTTCATGGCTCGCTCAATCATATTGTTTAATTCCCGAATGTTACCGGGCCATGAGTAATGATTCATAAATTCATAAACCTGGGGATCCACTCGATGTACCTCTTTGTTTAATTCTCGGTTAATCTTTTGAATTCTGTATTCTACCAAAGCCGGGATGTCTTCCAGACGATCTCGAAGCGGTGGGACGACGATGGGAAAAACGTTGAGTCGTTAAAACAGGTCTTGTCGAAAGTTTCCCTGCAGGATGAGGTTGGATAAGTTTTGGTTGGTAGCGGCAATGACGCGAACATCAATGGGAATATTCTCTTCTCCACCGACGCGGTCAATTTCCTGCTCCTGTAAAACCCGCAACAATTTTGGTTGCAATTCCAGGGGCATTTGATTGATTTCATCAATAAAAAGGGTGCCGTTATTGGCCAATTCGAATTTCCCCTTTTTCCCACCTTTCTTTGCCCCGGTAAAAGCCCCTTCTGCGTAGCCGAAAAACTCTGATTCTGCTAGCTGAGGAGGCAAACTGGCGGAGTTGATTTTTATAAATGGGTGGAGCGTTCTGGCGCTCAGGTTGTGAATGGAATGGGCCACCAGTTCTTTGCCTGTGCCGGTTTCCCCTTGAATGATAACGGTAGAGTTGGTTTTTGAGGCTCGCTCGATTTGCTCGTGCAACTGTTGTATTGGAGGAGATGTTCCTAAAATATGATTGATGGAATAGGAGGTATGCTGCCGTTTCGAAAGTTGATTGCGGTAAATTTTCAGCTCGGTTTCCATGGAAAGGGCATACTGCTGTAAAAAATCATCGATGGAATCAATATTTTGCATCATATCGTATTCAATGACACCGACTACACTTCCATGATGAAGGACTTGTGCTTGGGAACTGAAGCTGACGCGGCCATCGGCAAAGTAGAAATTTGTATTGTACTTTTTTTTCCCGGTAAGGAGCTTCTTCATGACCGAAGGGGGGAATACGTCGTTTACGTCTTTGCCCAGAGCTTGTTTTTTATCGACATGGATGTAATTGGCACATTGGCTGCTGATATAAACGAGTTGACCTTTTTTGTCAATGACCATTAAACCGGGAATGCTTTCAAGAAATTCCTGATAGAGATTGTCATGATCCATGATTTTTCACCCTCCTGTACTCTCTTTGTATCCTGTAGGAGGGACTTTGTCAAGGGAAAAGGGGAAAGTGTTCGTTTAAAATGACAGTATTAGTGGATACAGACAGGGAAAAATCGGACATAGTAAGGGGAAAAAAGAAAAAGTGTAAGTGTAAACGAACAGGTTGTTGAAAAAAAGGGGAAGAGATAATCATAGGGCGTTTTTTTGTGCTATAATATTTATCTATGAAAGCCTATTGGGAAAGGACGTTTTGAAAAGGAGCGTGTCTTCGGGAGGATGCCATGGAAAGTCTGAAAAATAAAATTTTACACGAGGGCAAAGCCATCGGAAGTGAGATCATCAAGGTGGATGGTTTTGTTAACCACCAAATCGATGTGAAATTCATGGAAGAGATGGGGCAGGAATTGGCTCGACGTTTTGCAAAGAAGCCGATCGATAAAATTTTGACGGTGGAATCCAGTGGCATTGCCATCGCCTGTTTAACTGCCCCCTATTTGGATTATCCCCCGGTGGTCTTTGCCAAGAAAAAGGTCCCCAATACCCTACAAGGGGAGTTTTATCACAGTCAAGCCAAGTCTTTTACCAAGGGAACCACCTCGGAGTTGGTGGTGGCCCGATCCTTTTTGGCAAAGGGAGAAGGGGTCTTGATTTTAGATGATTTTTTGGCTCACGGTCAGGCGTCTTTGGCCTTGGCAGATATTGTGGAACAAGCCGGAGCTCATGTTGTCGGCATCGGAATTGTCATTGAAAAAGCCTTTCAAGGAGGACGAGCTAAGTTGGAGCAAAGAGGCTTATCGGTGGAATCCCTTGCCATCATCGAAGAAATTCGTGACGGTCAAGTTCGATTTAGATAAAGGCTTTTCCCGACCCGGCCTTGGCCGAATCAAAAAAAGAAAAGCGGACCCAATTGTTCGATATATAACGAATGATAAAAAACAAAAGAATCGAAAAAAAGGGGAATCTTCAATTTGGTTTTGTACAACGGAGCAAAAAAAGGTATGATGAAGATATCTCTTTTTAAGAGAAAAATCATGGTTTATAAACAAATGAGGAGGGAAATGTAAATGAAAAAAAAGATTTCTATTGTATTGGCCTTAGTGATGGTTTTAGGAACCGTCGTTTTTGCCACCGGTTGCGGTGAAGAAACGAAATCCGAAACCTTAAAGGTGGGCTTCATCTACATCGGTTCGGCTAAGGACGGAGGTTTTTCCGAGGCCCAGGATAACGGTCGTGCGGCCATGGAAGAACACTTTGATGGAAAAGTGGAGACTGAAGTCATTGAAGAAGTTTCCGATACCGATGCCCAAGCCATTCGAGACGCTGCATTGAGCTTAATCGACAAAGGCTGTACCGTCATCGTCGGAACCAGCTTTGGTTATATGGATACTCTGGAAGAAATGGCACTGGAATATCCCGACTTATATTTCCTTCATTTTTCCGGATATAAGATGAATGACACCAACTTTGATAATTACTTTGGTGCCATGGAAGAAGCTCGATATCTCTCCGGTGTGGTTGCCGGTATGATGACCGAAAGCAATACCTTGGGTTATGTAGCTGCCTTTGATTTGGCCGAAGTAAATATCGGCATCAATGCCTTTACCCTGGGTGCCCAATCGGTTAATCCCGATGTGGAAGTAAAAGTGGTTTATCTCAATACCTGGTATGATCCGGCCAAAGAAAAGCAAGCTGCGGAAGCTCTGTTGGCTCAAGGCTGTGACGTACTGGCTCAACATTGTGATACCACCGGTCCCATTTTAGCCGCAGAAGAAGCAGGTGCCTATTCCATCGGATACAACCTGGATAAAAACGATATTTCCAGCACCTATCTTACAGCCCCCATCTGGCATCATGAAGTGTATTACAAGAAAGCCATCGGTGATATCTTAGATGATAAATTCAAGCCGGAAAGCTACTACGGAAACATGGCTGACGGTCATATTGACTTGGCACCCCTTTCCGATAAGTGCCCTGCAGAGGTTCAAGAAAAAGTCGATGAAGTAAAAGAAAAAATTATTGCCGGTGAATTCGCTCCTTTCTCCGGAGAAATCTTCTATGCTGACGGAAGCGTACTTTGTGAAGACGGACAAACCCTGACCCGAGAAGAAATTTGGGAAACCTCCGGTGTGGTCAAAGGCGTAACGGCGACCGAACAAAAATAACAGGAGGTAATGGTGAGTCAGATAGCAATTGAAATGCAAAACATCACCAAGTCCTTTGGACAATTAAAAGCCAATGAAAACGCCGGATTCCAAGTGAGGAATGGAGAAGTCCATGCTCTATTGGGCGAAAACGGCGCAGGCAAATCCACGTTAATGAACATGCTATCAGGAATTTATACTCCTGATAGCGGTTCTATTTTTGTGCAAGGGAAATCGGTGTCCTTTTCTTCTCCCAAGGAATCCATTGATATGGGAATCGGGATGATCCACCAACATTTCAAATTGGTGGACGTGTTGACCGCAGAAGAAAACATTGTCATTGGGCAAAAGGGAAAAAAAGATCGAGAAAAAAATATCACGCGGGAAATCAAGGAGCTCTCCGATCGTTACGGCTTGGACGTTGATCCCAAGAAAAAAGTTTACGATATGTCCGTGAGTGAAAAGCAAACTTTGGAAATCATTAAGGTTCTTTATCGGGGAGCGAAGGTTTTAATCCTGGATGAACCCACCGCCGTACTCACACCTCAGGAAATCGAAAAATTGTTTTCGATTATTCGCAATATGAAACAACAGGGCTGTGCCATTATCATCATCACCCATAAGCTCAACGAGGTGATGGAAATCAGCGATCGGGTGACCGTGTTGCGAAAGGGGAAGACCATTGCCACCGTGAACACCAAAGAGGCGGAAATTCCTCTGCTCATCGAGATGATGGTAGGCAAAAAAGTCGATTTGGAGATTGAGAAAAAACAAGTGCCCCAAAAGGATAATCTCCTTCAAATGGATGGGGTTACCGTTCTCGATGCAGAAGGAAAAACCGTCTTGTCCAATCTGGAATTCACCCTTAAGGGAGGAGAAATTCTTGGCGTTGCCGGAGTGGCCAAAAGCGGTCAAAAGGAGCTCTGTGAGACCATTGCCGGATTGACCAAGGTCGAAAAAGGTCGAATCTTCTTTCAAGGAGAAAATATTTTGGGCAAGAGCCCCCGAGAAATTATTGCCTTGGGAATTCGTATGGGATTTATCCCCGAAGATCGTTTGGGCATGGGCCTGGTGGGCAGCATGGATATCGTTCATAATTTGATTTTAAAGGATTATCAAAGCCAAAAGGGTCCCTTTCTGAAGCGGGGAAGTACTAAGGAAAAGGCGGAACGTATTGTGGAAGCCTTGAATATTCAGACTCCCGGCCTGGAAACCCCCGTAAAAAATTTGTCGGGGGGAAACATTCAAAAGGTATTATTGGGTCGGGAAATCGATGCCAATCCCAAGGTTCTGATTACGGCCTACCCCGTGCGGGGACTGGACATCGGTGCCTCCTATAAAATTTACGATCTGTTGAACCGGGAAAAGGAAAAGGGTGTGGGCATTCTCTTTGTAGGAGAAGACTTGGATGTGCTCATGGCTCTTTGCGATCGGATTATGGTCCTTTGCGAAGGACAAGTTATGGGAGTAATCGATCCCTCGACGGTAACCAAAGAGGATATCGGCCTGCTCATGGCCGGGCAAGAACAGATAAAGGAGAACATGAATGATTAAATTGACCAAAAGGGGCGATTTGGCCAAGGGGCGAGAACGGATGATTCAAATTCTCGCCGTTCTGGGGGCATTGGTTTTTGCGGGACTGGTAATTGGGATCATGGGATTCAATCCCATTCTGGTTTATCTCAATATCATTGACGGTTCCGTGGGATCCCTTCTTAAATTTCAACAAACGGTGATCAAGGCGGTTCCTTTGGTCATTGCTTCCATGGGGATTTTAATTGCCTTCAAGATGAAATTTTGGAATATTGGAGGAGAAGGTCAGATTATGATGGGCGCTTTTGGGGCTACGCTGGTGGCCTTAAACATTCCCCCGACTTTATCTGCCTGGTTGACCCTCCCGTTAATGGCCTTAGCCGGTATCTTTTTCGGTAGTCTTTGGGCTTTTATTCCCGCCTTTTTTAAAGCGAAATTAGGCACCAACGAGACCATTTTTACTTTGATGTTAAACTATATCGCCATCAAGTTCGTTATGTACTTGCAAAACGGTCCCTGGCGTGCCGAAGATTCCCAGGGGTTTCCCAAGATTGAATTGTTTTCCGCCAATGAAGTTCTCCCCAAAGTGCTTAACGTTCATATGGGGTGGATCATCGCCATCTTGGTGGTTGGATTGGTCTATGTGTTCATGAATCATACCAAAAAAGGTTATGAAATCACCGTGGTGGGAGAAAGCCTGGCTACGGCCAAGTATGCGGGAATGAATATCAATTCGATTATTGTGACGGCCATGATCGCCTCCGGAGGTCTTTGTGGTCTGGCCGGTATGATTCAGGCTTCTGCCGTAGCCAAATCCCTGACCTATGGGTTATCGGCAAATATCGGATTTACTGCCATCATTACCGCCTGGTTGGGCAAATTATCGGCTCCGATGGTAGCAGGGGTTTGCATCCTTTTTGCCATGCTTCTTCAGGGGGGCAATGCCATTCAAGTGGCCATGTCTGTACCCGCTTCGGTGGCCGATTTGATTCAAGGCATTATTTTGTTTTTTGTCTTGGGCAGTGAGTTCTTCCTCCGATACAAGTTGGTCTTTTCCGGAAAAAACAAGGTTCAGGAGGTGGAATAGATGGAACAGTTATTAGGTGCCATGGTCCTTGCGTCGATTCCCTTGATTTATGCCACTATTGGGGAATTGATCAGTGAAAAAGCAGGTCACCTCAATTTGGGAGTGGAAGGGATGATGCTCATGGGAGCCATCATGGGCTTTAAGGTGGGATTGTCCACCGGAAATCCCCTTTTGGCTGTTATCGCCGGATTTGCCGCCGGTTGCGTTGGTGCGGGAATCTATGCCGTATTGACCATCTCTTTTCGAACCAATCAGGTGGTTACCGGATTGGCTTTGACCATCTTCGGCGGCGGTTTTGCCAATTTCGTGGGAAAAAGCGTCTCCGGGTTATCCCTGTCCGAAGAGGTGCGTCATGGATTTGATGCCATAGAAATTCCTCTGTTTTCCAAAATCCCCGTAATCGGGGAAGCCTTTTTTCATCAGGATATTTTGGTTTACGGGGCCTATTTGGTGGTCTTGCTCTCGTTGTACTACTTTAACCGGACTCGAGTGGGATTAAATACCATTGCCATTGGAGAAAATACAGGAGCAGCTGACGCGTCGGGCATTAATGTGATAAAATACAAGTACATCAATGTGATTGTCGGCGGTGGTCTTTGCGGATTGGGGGGCATGTACATGTCGGTGGTGACCATTCCCGTTTGGCAGGAAAACATTGTTGCCGGCCGTGGATGGATTGCGGTGGCCTTGGTTATCTTTGCCGGTTGGAAATCTTGGAAAGCTTTTTTAGGAGCATTGCTCTTCGGGATTCTGGGGATTTTAGGTTA
>PDWI01005685.1_pt1 | contig 15959 bp, 14 predicted proteins | sample 1430891 | NCBI WGS metagenome assembly PDWI01 (sample SAMN01162508, study PRJNA174530) | Oral metagenome, whole genome shotgun sequencing project. | biome: Marine environment; feature: Marine mammal; material: Swab sample of the gingival sulcus; isolation source: swab sample of gingival sulcus...
GTTATTAACTTCTGTTGCTGTTTCCCATTCTAATTGAGCTTTTGAACCTTCTACAGAATTAACCGAGAATGATGTTAGTTCTACTGGTAGAGGGATATTATCTAGTGTTGCACCCTCAGTTCCTGTAATAACGATATTGTTATTATCTGTAACATAAAAATTTGGGTTGCCATCATACCAGTTTATGTTACCATTTGATGTTGTTTGGTCATAAGTAATAGTTATTCGTAAAACAGGAGTCCATGAGGTTCCTATTTGTCCTCTAGCATCAGTATCATAAGTATATACAAAACGAATACGTCCAGTACTACTGTTATAATCTTCTGTAGTGTTATAAGCGGTTGCTGGGAATAACTGATTAGAAAAAGATACACTTGGAGATTGAGCTTGGAAAGTTGCATCTAATTGTAAAGCATTCTGGAATGAATTTATATTAACAACTTCGGCATCTGACATTGCTTCGACATCAAAAATTAATGTGCCACCAGAATTACTAATTTGAGTTAGTCTAGTGTTAACATTAGCAAATAAATTGCTAAAAGATACTAATAAAAATAGTAATATTATATTTTTCATTATATGTTCCTTTTTTTTTTCTAAAAATTTCTATTGAGGGACAGAAGTTTCTTTACCTTGATTTAATTGATATATAGTATAATCTTCTGCATATACACCACCATCCATGTTGAAATCAGCAATTTGATAACCTTCCGAACCTTGATTAGTTTGATATGCTGTATAGTCTTCTGCATAAATTCCACCATCTCCGTTTGCATCACCTGCAATCATTCCCCAAACTCCGGCTTCAATTTCTTTAGCACCGTTTGTTCCACCATAAAACTTACTAGCATTTGTTGTAAAATCATAGGAAGCAACTTTCGCTGAAGAAGTTTTGCTAATTTTACTTGTTTCGGGTATAACTTTATTTGCTTCAACTTGTGCAAAAGAGACTGTTGCACAAAAAACTAAAAGCAATACACTTGATAAGAATTTTTTCATATTTCCTCCAAAAATTTTGGTTTATTTAAGTTATTTAATTCTTCCCTAGAAAATCAATTTATTTTATTAATAAAATAATAATAATATTTCAACTTTTATATAAAAAAATATATTTCTTGAAGCTTGATAAAACTTTATATGTAAACGAATGTTAATATTGTGAATATTTTTAAGTTAAGAGGTGATAAGTATCACACCAAATTAAAAGTAAAGAATATTTTGATACAATAAAAAATTCTATAATTCTTCTGCTCCGGTAGCTCCACCATAAAATTGACTATGTCCGGTTACAAAATCATATAAAGCTGGAGCAGTTCCACAAGTTATTGCATTTTCTATTAAATTTCCACTTAATTCAATTTCAATTGTCCTGGATGTTTCAACAACCAAATTACTACTTAATTCTAAACTTACTTAAGTTGTTAATGTTGTTGTTACAAAGTATAGATTATTATTCTACTTATACTTTCCCTGCTATTTATATTTCAATCTAAAATTCAGTTGTTTGTTTTTATAGAAACTTCTGAAACAAATTCAGAATGATGAATTTTGCAAGGTAAATTGCAACTTAGCCTTTCCAGGCTGAGAAAGAAACAATTAAACATAGACTAGAAAGTCTGTGCTAAAAAACTCAACGTAAAATTGTTGTCATTGCTGTAAAAATTAAACCATTATTATATTCATCAAAATATGTTTTAACATCGTAAATGAAACCATTAATTACATTGTAATGAAGCTTATTGTTTTTCCAAATTGTAAAATTAGCGTAACCATTTTTTTGGGGATTTAGTTCTATTGCGGATTTATTTAGTAATAAATTAAATGGTAAACTAGAATATTCTCTTTTCAAAGAAATTGTTTCTAATTGTATAAAGCCAACACCATCTTTTAATAATTTGCTAATATTTAGTTCATTTAATTCTTGTACAGACGTCTTAAATATTTTTGATTTTTTAATTTCATAACCATCTAAATTTAATTCATCGTATCCGTAAAAAATTGAAAGATCTCCTAAATCTTCAATTATGCTTTGATAATAAACCTGTGTTTGGTCTTTAGTTATGGTTTCTTCTCTATTAATTCCTATATCGATTTTGTACTTTTTATTTTTGAATTTAATTGTAAGGTTTTTAAGAAGTAGATCAAATAATAGTCTATCGTTAAACGGAATATTGTGGTAAACTTCAATATCTGCTTTTTTATATAAATTATTTGCAATGGAATTTAAGCCGGTTAAAATAGAAATATAATTGAGTTTTCTAATAAACTGTTTTTCTTCATCATTTTTCCATCCACCAGATTCTATTAAAACGGAACTTGTGCCCCATTTCATAAAATTATCTCCGAAAGCTCTTGGTTCAAATTCATCGCTATATTTAGCAATATGTCCGGGAATAAATTTAGAAAGTTCATTATAAATATCTACAATTAATTTCATTGTGTTTCCACGAACTTCATTTACATCTTTTGCATAATTATAGGCTGGTGCCAAAAATGAAAGTGTTGCGGCTCTAAAACTATTTCCAGAAGTATAATGTGTATTTTGATCATGTAGATTGAAAGCAAATTTCGGTTTTATTTTATCTCTTAAAAATTTAAGAATTTTTGATTCCGGAAATTCTAATCTTAATGCATCTCTGTTTAGATCAACATCTAAAGCATTTCTACGTTGAAATTTTTCAGCACCATCTGGGTTAAGCATAGGAATGAAATATATTTTTAACTTTTTTAATATTTGTTTTCTGAGTTGATTAAAGTCATCATCAGAAGAGAAAAAATTAAAAAGATCTACCAAAGCCATTGTTGCAGTTGATTCATCTCCGTGCATTTGAGACCAGAGTAATACATTTGTTTTTCCTTCACCAATGGATAGTAAATAGATTTCTCTACCTTCAAGAGATTTACCGGCAACCTCTATGTTAAATATTTTTCGTTTCTTAAGCTTTTTAATTAATGTTTGTAGTTCGGAATGAGAAAATCTTTTATTCTTAATTTTCTTTTCTTTGTAAATAGAATAAGAATTGTATAAAACTTGCGAGTTGAATTTTTGTGGCAAACTAACCTCATTAATAATTAGTAGTAAAAATATCAAAGTAATAATGGATTTCATAAAACAATTTTTCTCTTTTTTATTTCATTATTCTAAATATATTCTATTGATTTGTATCATTCAATATCTTAAATTAAATCAGTAAATTCAAAGTTCAAGAATTACTAATATTTTTATGGAATTTTAATACATGGGAAAAATTATTGCAATAGCCTCTCCTAAAGGGGGAGTTGGCAAAACAACAACTGCTGTTAATTTAGCTGTTGCTTTGGCTAAAGAAGCTAAAAGAGTTTTAGTAATTGATTTGGATGCTGCCGGACAATGTGCACCTACGTTTGGTTTTAGAAGTAATTCGCTTAACGGAGATTTTTTAGATGTTCTAAGTTTTAAGAAATCATTTAAGAGCGTAATACACAAAACAGATGATAAAAATCTTGATCTTATTCCCATGCAAAAACTGGATTATGAAAGCGAGCTTAAACTTTCAAAATTTACTTCGAATGAATTAATTTTTAAGGATTTAATTTATGACGAAATTTTTTCTTATAACTATGTTATAGTTGATTGTCCACCATCATTAATCGGAACTACAACAAATATTTTAATGGCTGCCGATTCAGTAATAATTCCTGTTAAAGCTTCTCGATATTCACTAAATGAAGTAGTTAGAATACTTAAACACATGAAGCAAATAAAAAATAATCATAATAGTAAACTTCGTATAGAGGGAATTTTACTTACTATGTATGAAGCTAATACTAGAGCATCTTTTTATACAAAAAAGATACTTATGAAAGAGTTTCCCAATTATTTATTTAATTTGGTTATCCCAAAAAATGTGGAAGTTTCTGAAGCAACATTTCATAATAAACCAATTATTAATTACAATCCTTCAGCTAAATCATCAATAGCTTATAAAAAACTAGCTGAGGAACTTTTAAGAAGAAATTCCGTTCCAAATTTAAGTTAGTTTCCTAAAGCTTGTCCTATAGTTGAATAAATATTAAATAGAGCATCTAGTTTAGTTATTTTGAAAATTGATAACTGTCTTTTATTAGCAACTACCAATTTAACTTCAGCATTTACACCTTTGCTATATTTAATTATGCTACTTAAAAAAGTAGAATCAACAAAGCTACATTTACTCAAGTTAAAAATTACTTTACTAACATCTTTTGAAGGTAATTTTGAACAATATTGTAATAATGATTCTGCTTCGTATGCTGTTGCACGTAAAAGGTCTACTTCTACAATTATAGAATTATTAATTGTATCGGATGTAAAGTAATCTGACATTTGTGTAGTTATCCAATTTCCTTCTAAGAAGTTTTTTCGTTCAAATAGATTGGTATTCATTTTAATCTCTCCTAAAGATTATTGTTTTTATATCTAACATCTAATCTATTGGAGTACATTGGGGAATCTGTGATATGTGTCAAAAAAAAATAATTCTAGTGAATCATTTTATTTGACTAAAGTTAAAAAGAATAAGATTTTATAAAAGAAATGATTTTAGTACATAAAACCAATATTTATGGTTAACGAAACTTGATGTAATGTTTTTCTATATTCACCATAATATTGTTCAATACCATCATTAAAAAGTTGAGTTATATAATATCTAATATTAATGCCTGTAAGATTAGTGGCACTTAAACCAAAGTTTGCACCAAATCCAACATATCCGCCAACTCCAAATAAAGCTTTAGCCTTACCAAGTGAGTTGAAAAATTCTAGTTTAGCGGGACTAGTACCAAACATTGTGGGCCCAATACCTGCAGAAATGTACGGACGCAAATTATCTGTTAATGAATCATAAAATAATCTGTACTTTATACCAAAATTAAGAGGAATAACAAATACTCTATTTTTTTTTCCATAAATAGGAAGAGGATAACCGTAAATGTTATATCGTTCAATTTCTTTTTCATGCTTTGATTCATAGATTGCAAGGTCTATAAATCCACTTAACCTATTTGTATAAGCATGTGAATAAAATCCACCAAGTCCAAAACCGCCTTCACCAATATGTAAATCTAACCCCAGAGAATTTGGAGGAAGTACCAAGTGAGGTTTTTCTTCAGCAAATTCTCCAATTTTTTGAGCATTAGTAACAAAAAATGGAAATAAGAGTAATATGTATATTAAATTTTTCATAAAATTCTCAAAAATTCTAATAACTGTAAAATAAATATTATTATTTAAAAATCAATGTCATTAATTTATATCCTAAATATATTATTGTATAATTAGAATTTCACAATTCTATTTCGGGCTTTTTTTTATATAGTAATCTTATATATACTTTATATACTTGGATTGAGATTTGGAAGAAAGACAAACTTAAATACATTTTATTCAAATTTGGTGAAAATCATGAATTTTCTTATCTCTTGTTTACTTATTATTTTATGTTTGCTAAATACACTTTTGGCACAAACTAGTTGGATTAGGATTAATCAAGTTGGTTATCAAACAAATTCAGTTAAAGTAGCAGTTTTTGGTTCAAAAGATTCTGTTAATGTTGAAAATTTTCAACTTGTAGATGTTCTAACAGAAAAAGTGGTTTATAATTCTCAAAACATTGTTGATTATTCTTCGTACGCTTGTTTCAAAAAAACTTTTCGTCTTAATTTTTCAGATTTTACAAAATCTGGGACATATTACATAAAAATAGATAAAGTAAAATCACCAAACTTTATTATATCTGAAAATCCTTATAAAGGTGCTGCTGATTTTTTACTTAATTATATGCGGCAACAAAGATGTGGTTATAACCCATTTCTAAAAGATTCTTGTCATACTCATGATGGATTTATTGTTGATTATCCAGAGCTAGATTCAATTCATATTAATGTAACTGGTGGTTGGCATGATGCTTCCGATTATTTACAATATGTTACAACTTCAGCCAATGCAATTTATCAAATTCTTTTTGCTTTTCAGCAAAATCCACATGCTTTTAATGATTTTTATGATGAAAATGGTAATAAGGGTTCTAATAAGATTCCTGATATTTTAGATGAAGCAAAATGGGGTTTGGATTGGTTAAATAAAATGAATCCCGAATATGGTATAATGTTCAATCAAATTGCAGATGATAGAGATCATAAAAGTTTCAGACTACCAACATTAGATTCAGTTAAGTATGGTAAAAATCTTGAACGTCCTGTTTATTTTGTAACTGGTAAAAAACAAGGATTAGCAAAATATAAAAACAGAACAACTGGTGTATCTTCTACTGCGGGAAAATATGCTTCAGCATTTTCTCTTGGTGCTCAATTGTTAAAAGATTATTATCCCAAATTTTCAAAATCAATATTAAAAAAAGCTGAAGAAGCCTATCGGTTTGCAAACACAGATTTAGGTGTTACACAAACTGCATGTAATGTTTCACCATACTTTTATGAAGAAGATAATTATGTTGATGACTTAGAATTAGCTGCAGTTCAACTTAGTTTATCTACAAGTGATTCAATCTTATTTAATGAAGCTCAATATTGGGGAAATTTAGAAGAAACAACTCCTTGGATGGGTGCTGATACTGCTCGTCATTATCAATGGTATCCATTTGTAAATTTAGGACATTTTCTTATTGCGAAGAATAGTAAAGGAAAAGTTAAAAATAAATTTATTCAATTTATAAAAAATGGTATTGATAAAGTCTATAACAAAGGCAAGAAAAATGCGTTCTTAATGGGGGTGCCATTTATTTGGTGTTCCAATAATTTAGTTGTTGCATTGCTTACTCAAATACAACTTTACAAATCTTTAACCAACGATAGTACCTATGATGATTTAGAAGCTTCAATGAGGGATTGGCTATTTGGCTGTAATCCATGGGGAACTAGTATGATTGTTGGCTATCCTAAATATGCAGATACTCCGGTTGATCCACATTCTGCTTTTTCTGCTGTTTTTAATTATACAATTAACGGTGGATTAGTTGATGGTCCTGTTTATACATCTATTTTTAATAAACTTAGGGGTTTGAGAATTGTAAATGGAGACGAATATTCAGAATTTCAATCTGATCTTTGTGTTTATCACGATGATTATGGAGATTATTCTACTAATGAACCAACAATGGATGGAACAGCCAGTTTAACTTATTATTTATCATCTTTGGAAGAGAAAGAAAATCTTAATAATAATTTGCTTTATGAAAGTGGGGCAATTAGAAGAGGAGATACTACTAAAAAAAATATTCATTTAGTTTTTACCGGAGGGGATTTTAATGATGGTGGAAATATAATTCAACAAACACTAAAAAAACAAGATATAAAAGCTCATTTTTTCTTTACCGGAGATTTCTATAGACATAAAGAGAATTATGATCTAATTAATCAGCTTAAGTATGATGGACACTATCTTGGGGCTCATTCAGATAAACACTTACTTTACTGTTCGTGGAATAACAGAGATTCTTTGTTAATTTCTAAGAGAGATTTTATAAATGATTTGAAGCATAATTACCATGAAATGAAGAGATTTGGAATTACAAAAGAAGATGCAAAATATTTCCTTCCACCTTATGAATGGTATAATGAAGAAATTTCTAATTGGACGAAAGAATTGGGTTTATCATTAGTAAACTTTACATCGGGTACTTTTTCCAATGCAGATTATACAACCCCAACAATGAAAAATTATTTAAGTAGTCGCGAAATCTATGCAAGAATTTTAAATTATGAAGAATCTAATTCCAATGGATTGAACGGGTTTTTCTTACTCCTTCATGTTGGAACTCATCCTGATAGAACTGATAAATTTTATAATGAACTTGAATCTCTAATAACTAATCTTAAGAATAAAGGATATAAATTTTCTCTTTTTACACATAATTAGAAGTCTAAATATTAACTAAAAACTATTTATTCAAAATAGTTTTGTTACGCAAAATAGCCTTTAGTTTTAAATATTTATTTTGATAGAAACTTTTTATAAATAGCTAAATCTAATTATTATTTTTGATTAAATATTCGGAAATAGAAAATGAAAAACTTTCTCTCCAGCATTTTCAGTGAAGAAAATGAATTTTTACAACTTACCAAAGATGCTAAGCGGCTGACACATATTTCACTATCTTCGTTTATTTTGCCTGTAATCTTTTATTTGATTGCCGGAATGTTAAGTCAATTGGTTTTTGCTCCAATAATTCTTGGTGATTCTGCAAATACTTCAACTTGGCATAGTGCAGTTTTTACTTTAGTTGTAATGTTTGGAACGGGAACTCTTTTTCTCTTTTTGTGGGTTAAGATTTTTGAAGGAAGAAAAATATCTTCACTTGGTTTTAAAAAAGGAAATGCAATTAAAGATTATTTATCAGGATTTGCTTTAGGACTTTTAATGAATTCTGTAATTATTGGAATTATGGCAATATTTGGAGCTATTGAATTTGCTGAAGAAAGTGCAAATATTACAGGTTTTGATGCAATTGGTATTATATTTTTATTCTTGTTAGGGTTTATCATTCAAGGAGGTTCAGAAGAAATTCTTTCGCGTGGTTGGATGCTTCAAGTAATTGGAGCAAAATACAAACCTTGGCTTGGTGTTTTAATTTCAACAATTGTATTTGCAGTTTTACATCTTGGCAACTCAGGAATAAATATTCCCTCTGTGCTTAACTTACTATTGGTTGGTTTGCTTCTTGCTCTTTTTGTGTTTAACACAGGTAAGTTATGGTTTGCATGTGCATGGCATTCTGCGTGGAATTGGAATATGGGGAATATATATGGACTTTCGGTAAGTGGTACAGGAGATAAAGTAACCTTAATAGATTTAAATACAAAAGGTAATGAACTAATTAGTGGTGGAGGTTTTGGACCTGAAGGTAGCTTAATTACTACAGTTGTTCTTGCTATAGGAGTAGTTTATTATATATCGAAAGTTCATAAGAATAGTTCTAATACTAAGATGTACAATCAATTCAAAAATGATTAAAATAATTAAAGATTGTTAATCATCCTTTACACTATTATTATAAAAAGTCTTTAGAAATGCTTTTTAGATAAAACAAATAGAATTTTTGGAAAAATTAATTAAAATTTAATATTAGTTTTCTTTGTTGCATATACTTTTTTGTATATTTTCTTTATTAAATAAAACTTAATAAAAAGGAGAATAAAATGGGTAAACATTACGCAAAAGCAAGATGGGAAGGAACTCTAAAAGAAGGTAACGGAAAAATGAATTTTACAGGTTTTGACGGACCATTTAATTTTAGATCAAGATTTGAAGATGGTGAAGAAACAAGTCCAGAAGAATTAATTGGTGGTGCACAAGCGGGATGTTTTTCTATGTTTCTTGCAGCGTTAATTAGTAAAAAAGAATTAACCCCAAAAAGTATTGAAACTAAAGCAACTGTTGAATTAGGACAAGACGATGGTCCAAAAATTACTTCAATTACATTAGATTGTGAAGCTGTTGTGCCTGGTTTAAGTGAAGAAGATTTTAATGAATTAGCAGCTACTGCAAAAGAAAAATGTCCAATTTCCAGATTAACAGTTGGAACTGATGTTGTTCTTAATGCAAAATTAGTAGGTTAATAAATCTGTTTATTGTAATGCTGAAATTCTAAGCAAATAAAATCTATTGATCAAAGTCAGGTTTTTACACCTGACTTTGTATTTTTATATCAACCCTTGTACAATATATATAGTTAGTAAAACTAAATTGAAAGTGGTAATAATATTAATTTGATAAAGTTTTCAATTTCTTTTTTATACTTTTAACTTTTACGTAAAAGTAGTAAGGTTGGATTCAATAGAAACAAAATTTGTATAATTATTGTCCTTTTATATTTCTAATCTAATATTTATTGATAAATAAAATAACTTAAGATATATGTTAGAGTTTACACATTCACCATTTTTTGAATATATAATTATTCCGTTGCTAATTTGTCTTGCTCGTATAGTTGATGTAACAATTGGAACAGTAAGAATTATATTAGTTTCTAAAGGAGCAAAAAAAATAGCACCTCTTTTAGGATTTTTTGAAATATTAATTTGGCTAATTGCAATTGGGCAGGTTATGCAAAGTTTAACGAATGTTGTTAATTATTTAGCTTATGCTTCAGGCTTTGCAATTGGAAATTATATAGGAATTTTGATTGAACAAAGATTGGCAATAGGAATGGTTGTTGTAAGAATAATTACAGCAGTTGAAGCTTCAGAACTTATAGAATATTTTAAAAGCGAAAATTTTGGTATAACTGTATTTAATGGGGAAGGTGCAAATGGTCATGTTCATTTACTTTTTACAGTTATTAAAAGAAGTAATCTCGCTAAAGTAGTTGAAAAAATAAAATTATTTAATCCTAAAGCGTTTTATTCAGTTGAAGATGTTCGGTTTGTTGCAGAAGGAATTTTTCCTGAAAAAGAACTACGTAAAAGATATCTATCTTTTATTTTCTCGGGTATTAAAAAAGCAAAATAGATTTACTTAGGTTAAAGTAAAATATCCTCAATAATTATCTTTTTGTAAGAGCCAAGCTTAAACCAAGTAAAAATAGAATTACCACCTTACTCCATTTTGTATATTTCCAAAATTTTGAATTATTAAGATATACGCTAAATTTTCCTGAAAGAATAGAAAGTAGAATGAAGATTATTAATGCTTGAATCATGAAAATAAAACCCAGAATTATCATTTGTAAGGTTACACTTACTTGGGATTTACTTACAAATTGTGGTAACAAAGCAATAAAAAAAAGAGATACTTTGGGATTTAGAACATTCATTAAAAATCCTGTTCTTACTAATTGAAAAAAACTCTTTTCAAATCCTATATTGTTCTCTAATTTAACATTTGTTTTCTTGTCTTTTATTGTTTGATAAGCAAGATAAAAAAGATATGCGGAGCCAAAGTACTTTATAATGGAAAATGCCATTGCAGATTGTTGAATAATTATTGACAGACCGGTTGCAGCAGCCAAAGTGTGAATCATAATTCCGGAAACTAAACCAAGAGAAATTGCAATTCCGTTTCTTTGTCCTTTGGTTAAACTTTCCGTAAGTACAAAAATGTTATCAGGTCCCGGCATAATTGTAAGTAAAATTGATACACCGAGAAAAGATAAAATTAAATTTAATTCCATTATACTATTTAATTTTTACAATATTAGATACTATATCTTTCTTAAAATAAAGCAATTTTATACTAAAATTATAATAAAGGTAATAATTTAATTTATAGAATTTATTTTTATTCGATATAAATAATACGAAAACACTTGACTTTAATAAAAACATATCGATAATTTTATATCGATAAAAAAATATATAATAGTGTAAAGTAATTAAATAACATGAAGGAAATAATATGGCTAAGAAAAAAGTAAAATTTATGCTTACTGCTTTCAGAGATGGATTCCAATCCGTTTATGGAGCAAGAGTACTTACTAAAGATTTTTTACCTGCTGTTGCAGCCGCAAAAGAAGCTGGTATTAATTATTTTGAATCTGGTGGTGGTGCAAGATTTCAATCACTTTATTTTTATTGTAACGAAGATGCATTCGATATGATGGATAAGTTTAGAGAAACTGCAGGACCGGATGCAAACCTTCAAACTCTTGCAAGAGGTGTAAATGTAGTTGGTTTAGAATCACAATCATCTGATATTATTGATCTTCACGCAAAGCTTTTTAAAAAACATGGTATTACCACTATTAGAAATTTTGATGCGCTTAATGATGTTAACAATCTTATTTATAGTGGTAAAGCAATTAAAGAAGCCGGATTAAAACATCAAGTTTGTGTAACTTTAATGGAATTACCTCCGGGATGTTCAGGTGCTCACTCAGCAGAATTTTATGAAAAAACATTAAGACAAATTTTAGATGCAGAAATTCCTTATGATTCAGTTTGTTTTAAAGATGCTTCAGGTACGGCAGTTCCTTCAAAAGTTTTTGATACAATAAAGCGTGCAAGAAAAATGTTGCCGGAGGGAACAGAAATTCATTTTCATACACATGATACAGCAGGAACAGCTATTGCAGCTAATTTAGCAGCATTAGACGCAGGTGCCGATTTAATTGACCTTTCCATGAAACCATGTTCAGGTGGAACATGTCAGCCAGATATTTTAACAATGTGGCATGCTTTACGCGGAAGCGAATATGAATTAGATGTTGATATAGATAAAATTTTAGTTGCAGAAGATGTATTTCAAGATTGTATGAAAGATTATTTCTTACCACCGGAAGCTGTTGCAGTAGAACCAATTATTCCTTGGAGCCCAATGCCGGGTGGTGCTCTTACAGCAAATACACAAATGTTACGCGATAATAAAATTATGGATAAATACCATGATATTATTAAAGCAATGGGCGAAGTTGTTAAAAAAGGTGGATTCGGAACTTCTGTTACTCCGGTTTCTCAATTTTATTTTCAACAAGCATTTAATAATGTAATTTTTGGTGAATGGAATAAAATAGCACCTAGTTACGGTAAAATGGTACTTGGTTATTTTGGAAAAACTCCTGTTGCTCCAGATCCTGAAGTAGTTAAAATTGCAGCAGAACAATTAGAATTAGAACCAACAACTGAAAAAGTTCTAGACTTAAATAATGCTGATCCTAATAAAGGTGTAGAAGCTGCTAAGAAAATGTTGCTAAAGGAAAATTTAGAAGTAAATGATGAAAACATATTTATAGCTGCAGCTTGTATGCAAAAAGGTATTACCTTCTTAAAAGGTGAAGCCAAATTAGGAATTAGATTAAACTCTGAAGAAAAGCCAAAAGTTGAAGAAGCAAATGCAGGTGATGCAGAAATACTTGTTGATAACATAAACTTTACATTTAAGGTTAATGGAAAATCTCATACTGTTAAATTTGACGCAAAAGGTAGTGAAGTTAGTGAAGGAGTTGCAGAACCAGTTAAAGAAGAAGCAGCTGCAGTGCCTCAAAATGTTAAAACAGTTACCATAAATGCACCAATGCCTGGTAGAATCTGGAAAATTAATAACAAAGTTGGTGATGAAATAAAAGAAAATGATGTTGTCCTAATTCTTGAAGCAATGAAAATGGAAAATGATATCAAGTCAACTGTTTCCGGAAAAATAGTTGAATTTCTTGTTCAAGAAGGAGATCACGTTGCGGCAGAAGCTGTGTTGGTTAAAGTAGCTGCAAGCTAGAAACAAACGTAATACTATTTTTAAGATGCCCAATATTTTCTAAATGTTGGGCTTTTTTTTATCTGCATTGTTTTAACTAATTAGTAAAAGTAAATTCTTTCCTATATTTACCAAAATAAATTTGAGAACCTTTGTCCTTAACATTTAAACATATTTGGAAACCACTTACCACAATTACTCTTTGGGGTGCTTCGTTTGTAGCTACTAAAAGTCTGTTGGATTCACTTTCTCCATTAGGAATTATATACATAAGACTAATTTTTGGAATAATTGCTGCAATTGTTATAGCCTTTTCTAGAAAACGAAGTTTTAAGCTTCAGAAAAAAGATTTAAAAGGAATTCTTATTCTTGCAATAATCTCAATTTTGCATTTATGGATTCAAGTAACGGGAATGCAATATACTTCTGCTTCTAATACTGGATGGATTATAGGAATTGTTCCTGTAATAATGGCAGTTATGGGTTTCCTTATCTATAAAGAAAAGATGAGTGGATTTCAATTTTTGGGTGCAACAATTTCTTTTATCGGATTGTTAGTTTTAATAAGTAAGGGAGATTTATCATCAATAAATTTCATATCAAATTATGGTGATCTGTTAGTTTTTGCAAGTGCATTTACTTGGAGTTTTTACTCATTTTACGGAAAAAAAGTTACTTTAGATTATCCGCCATCTTTAACGATTCTTTATTTATTTGTTACAATGATTGTTTTACTTACACCTTTTATAATTTCCGAAGAATTTTTTCACAATGTTTCTTTGCTTACCAAAATTGATTGGGGTTCTCTTTTATTTCTTGGATTTTTATGTTCAGGTTTAGGTTATGTTCTTTGGGCTGAAGCAATGAATGAATTACCCGCTAATCGTGTTGGAGCTTTTCTTTATTTAGAACCTTTTGTTACTGTTTTTACAGCTTGGTTATTTCTAGGTGAAGAAATTACTTTTCTTATGCTTGCAAGTGGAGTTGTAATAATTATTGGTGTAATTATGGTTAATAGAAAGTAAAAGAGTTTATAAATATGTAAAGAATGAATTTTATTATTTACTTTTAACATAAAAACCAAAAAGACTAATTTTATTTAATCTCTTCTACTTTTTTCAAAATATAATTTAAACAAGGTTAAGTATTTATTTTTAATTTTGTTTTTCTCACTTACTAGGGTTAGTCGTGAGATTTGGAATTCTTTATTACTTATTCTTTTAATTTTCACCCAACTTAATAAGTTATTAAGTTTTTTTTAATAAACTACACAATGTTGTACATGGCTTTTATTCTTCAAGCAATTCCATTTTTATTTCATTTGGCAATTTTCGCCAGTCCAAATTCAATAAAGCTCCTTTAAGTGAATATAAATAGTAGCATTTGGGAATTGTTTTGTTGGGATAATTTTTACAAATTTTTTTATAAGCAACTTTTGGGGTCATTTCTGCCAAATCAGATAAAGTGAAAACACCTATTTCATTGAGCTTTATGGCTATAGTTTTACCGATATTTTTAGCTTTCATTATTCTTCGGGTTTAGTGTATGTTACTATATCAATCCCAATGCCGTTTGGGTCTATTATTGCAAAATGTCGGTCTCCCCAAGGTTCATCTCGGATTTCAATTTCCATTTGAACACCTTTGGCTTTTAGTGCTTTGTAAAGTTTATCGACCTTTTCTACTTCGATAGTTAAATAAACACCTTTTCCATTAAATGGCGATTGAAAAATTGGTTTTTGACTTGGATGGTTTGGTAGTAAAAAACTGATTTCTGCCGATTTATCCGGTGTATGCATTAATAGATAAAAGTCGTTTTCAAATGTTACTCCAAATCCCAAAAATTCTGTGTAGAATTTTTTGGTTTTCTGTAATTTTTCGGTAATTATTCCTGCGTTAAATTTCATTTTATTTGTTGTTTGTGCATTTGAAACTACAGAGAGAAATACAAACGCGGTTAATAATAATGCTTTCATTGCTAATGATTTGAATAATTTTGTTGCTACAAATTTACACAGATAGGAAACCGAAGCATTGTAAAAATCGGACAAACTTAACGAAAAGCTTCAGTCGGTGTTACCCCGTAAAATGTTTTGAAATTTTTAATAAAGTGGGCTTGGTCAAAAAATCCTACATCGAAGTACAGTTTGTTTTCTTTTAGGCTTTGCTTTGAGGGTTTTGAATTCAAAATATGTTGAAAGCGTACAACATTACAAAACGATTTGGCGGTTGTACCAATATAAAAATTAAAAATTCTACGAAGTTGTCTTGAACTTAAACCTGTATCAAGGTCTTTTTCTGTATCTAAATATCCATGCTTTTGGAAAATCAAGTTTAAGGCATCTAAAAAGCGGGAGTCGTAATGAATGGCTTGTGTTGTTAAAAATTCAATTATTTTTTCGTTCAGGATTTTTGTAATGTTTTCAAATGAATCTGCAAATTTTATTTCGGAGTTAATCCACTTAGAAAAGTTAGGCAAAATTTTGTTTAATTCTTGGGATTGATTACTTAAAGTTTTAGCGTCAACTCTAAACAAATGTGTGAATGCAGAAGGCAAAAACCGAATTCCGATATAATCAAATTCCTTTCCAATGGGGAACTGAACGAACTTTTTGCAAAATCCCATTACAAAACTTTCAATAGGTTGTTTGTGGTTAAAAAAAATGTCGATACAGCCATCAGAAACTACTCGGTAATTGTAATCGTGGTTTAGTGTTTTTGGTGTTTTAAGTTGCCAAAAGCAGTAAACAAAATTCTCAATTTTTTTATTTGGTCTAATTTCTTGATAACTTATT
>PDWI01008971.1_pt1 | contig 15956 bp, 17 predicted proteins | sample 1430891 | NCBI WGS metagenome assembly PDWI01 (sample SAMN01162508, study PRJNA174530) | Oral metagenome, whole genome shotgun sequencing project. | biome: Marine environment; feature: Marine mammal; material: Swab sample of the gingival sulcus; isolation source: swab sample of gingival sulcus...
CATATTAGCAGGTTTTATCCTTGGTTCGTTGCCCATACTTTGGCCTTGGAAAATACCCGTGTATCTCACCGACTCCACAGGGTTAAAAGTCTTGAAAAGCAACGGCGACCCCATTGTGAAATACCATGAGAGATTCTTCCCCGAAGTAATTGATAATAATGTACTTATTGCAATTTCATTTGTGTTAATAGGCATTCTCGTAATTTTCGGAATAGAGTATATCTCAAATAAAATATCCACAGAAAATAACCTTGTAAAACACCACTCAAATTAAAATCAACAACAATATTATAAGAGAATACGGCTTAATAGGCTATCCGTTGGGGCATTCTTTTTCTGAAAAATTTTTCACTCAAAAATTTAAGCAAGAAAAAATAAATGCCAAATACACTCTGTTTGAAATTGACAATATTGATAAACTTGCCTGCTTACTAAAAACTAACAAAAACCTTTTAGGTCTAAATGTTACCATTCCCTTCAAGCAGACAGTAATCCCGTTGCTTGATGAACTCTCTGAGAATGCCGTGGAAATATCCGCCGTGAACTGTATTGCTGTAAAGCGAACGAGAGGGCGTTACTTCCTTAAAGGCTATAACACTGATTTTTATGGCTTCTCAAAATCATTGCGACTTACAAATCGGCAATTTCACAATGCTTTGATTTTAGGCACAGGCGGAGCATCAAAGGCAGTTGCATTTGCATTAAAAAGCATTGGAGTTGCTTATAAATTCGTATCAAGAACGAGCAAAGCTAACAGCAACTTTATAACTTATGCAGATTTGACAAAAGAGAATATTTCTCAATATGACTTGATTGTAAACTGCACTCCATTAGGCACTTATCCTAATGATGCCACCTATCCGTCCATTCCTTACGAGGGGATAACAAAACAACATTTTTTGTTTGATTTGGTTTATAATCCGTCGGAAACTTCTTTCTTGAAAAAAGGTTTTGCCATGGGGGCAGAAGGTAAAAATGGCTTAGAGATGTTGCACTTTCAAGCCGAAAAAGCATGGGAAATTTTCAGTGAATTAGAGTGTGAGTTTTAGTTATTCCATTTAAGAACTTTGGGGCGAGTGTAATATATTTTTTCATTATCAAGTAACCATCTTATTACCTTCAAAACTTTATCTGCTTCACCATCTATTGAGTCTGTAAGTTCTTTTATTTCAAGTTCTTGCTCTGATATTTTAGATTTTATCTCTTCTACAATTATGTTAAATTCATAATTTGTAATATTCATCTCATTCTTGCTTAAACACACATCGCATTTACCGCAAGGAGTGGTGTTTTTTTCGCCGAAATATTCCAGCAACAACCTGCTTCGGCATCTGGTGGTGCTTTCCGCATAGTGCAACATGGCATTTATGCGTGACATGTAACGCTCTTTTGCCTGTTTGTAATTCTCTTTTGATATTCGCAAATTTTTATCATCAAGTCGCTCCTCCGTGAATGTTATAAAAGGTGTGTTGCGTTGCGGAAAGTAATTTATCACGCCGTAGTCCACCAATGTATTAAGCAAATCATGCACTAACTCGGGTTTTATGTTTGCTCGCTTGGCGATATAATCCTCGTCGATGCTTACATAGTTGGAAAACAGCCCGGTATAACTGCGTAACAGTAGTTTTATGAATGGGTCAAACTTCGAGCGTTCCACTTGAAATTTGTATAAATCGTCCCTATCCATCACAAAATGGATTCTCGATAAAGCAAAATCTTCTTCCGTAAAATCTATATAGCCCTCATTTTTCAGAAACTTAAAACTGCTGTAAACCTGAAAAAGCGGAAGTTTATATCGCTGAGTAAAATCTTTTATTCTCATCGCACGTATCGTGCCTTTGCCTTTGCCTATCGGTATCTCAAAGAAATTACAGAGGTGTTCATACACCTTTTTTATGAATTTTTTTTCGGGGAAATTTGCCTGCGTTCTTTTGTCGATATTTAGTCGGTCGCTTTTATGAAACAGCAAAATTGCGTACGCTATCTCACCATCTCTACCGCCTCTACCTGCCTCTTGGAAATAGGCTTCCGGCGAGTCGGGCAGGTCAAGATGCACCACAAATCTCACATCGGATTTGTCTATCCCCATCCCGAAAGCATTGGTGGAAACTATGATGCGTATCTTGTCGTGCTTCCAATTATTTTGCTTGGCATCTTTTAGTTTTGGGTCTATCCCTGCATGATAGTAGTCCGCCGACACTCCGTTTTCTCGCAGGAAGCGAGCTATTTCTTGCGTCTTTTTTCGGTTGCGAACATACACCACGCCTGTGCCTTGCAATTTTTGAGTTATGCGTAGCAGGTATTTATTTTTATTTTCAACATACCGCACCACATATATCAAATTGTCTCGTTTGAAACTTTTTTGAAATAAATTTTTCTCCTTAAATTCGAGTTTTTCTTGAATATCGTCGGCTACTTCCGGCGTTGCCGTTGCCGTGAGAGCAAGGAACGGAACATTGGGAAGCAACTTGCGTATTTGTGCTATGTTTAAGTAAGATGGTCGGAAATCGTAGCCCCACTGAGAAATGCAATGAGCCTCATCTATCGCCACGAGATTTACTTTCATGTCCTGCACGCGTGCCTTGAACAGGTCGGTGTTTAGCCTTTCGGGCGAGAGGTATAAGAATTTGTAACCTCCATATAAAGCGTTGTTTAGAGCATTATCTATCTCACGATTTGTCATGCCCGAATAAATCGCAAGTGCTTTGATGCCTTGTTTGGTGAGGTTCTCCACTTGGTCTTTCATCAGGGCGATGAGTGGGGTAACAACAAGCCCGATGCCCTCTTCGGCAAGTATCGGCACTTGGAAAATTATCGACTTTCCGCCACCGGTGGGCAATAAACCTAACGTGTCTTTTTTTTGTTCCCCTGCCGAGCGTATTATGTCCTCCTGCATGGGGCGAAAATCGGGATAGCCCCAATATTCCTTCAGTATTTTTTTGTAATCTACCGCCATGAGACTTCAATTAGACAAGTTAGGTTTATCTGAAAAATGCTTAATCTTTTAGGTCAAGTTTTTTTATCATAATTTGTCTTTTGTCGCCACCTTTTGCACCTTTTTTCAATGGTTTTTCCCATTCGCCGTACATTGGATTTGGAAACACAATGAACCTTTCGCCAAACTCATTTTTAAGAGAATCTACAATGTGTTTGCCGTAGTTTTTATCTCTGTTTTTGAAAACTTCCGAGAAATCTCTAAGGTTGTCTCCCATGTATAAAACTACATCGTAATCTTTTAAGATTGTGTTGCGTCTTTCGGTTTTGTCTGATTTGTCTTTTTTCAGAATTACATTTTTTTCGGTTACTTGTGGAAAGTTCAATTTCTTTAAATTGCTCATTGTGTGATGTTTCAATGAATCAGCACGGTTAGAGATATACATTATATTTATGCCCAAAGAATCGGCATAATTTAAAAATTCCAAAGCCCCCGGCATTGCAGTTGCTTTTTCCTCTTTCACCCATTCTGACCATAATATCCCAATATCATTGATGTTGTGTTTTATCATTCTTGCACTAAAAGGCGAGTTGTCGATTACGGTTTCGTCAAGGTCGGTTATAATAGCCATTGGCTTTTCACAAGATGCTTTTTGCGAATTTTCTTGCAGTTTTAATTTTGCCAACTTGAAATTTTGATACGCCAATGCTCTCATTTCCGCCGAACTTTGATACCACAAAGTTGCCGCCAACAAACATTCTCTATTGCTACAATCAGTAGTCTTAATGATTTGGTTATCTTGCTTTTCAGGTTTGCAAGACATGAAAAAGATTAGAAGAATAAGTAAGATTTTTAAACTGGTAAATTTCATATTTTTATATTTTAATTTAGATTGCGTCTATTTTTAGTGCAAATATAATATATTCGAGATATTATACAATAGATATTTTTTTAGAAAAGCAATAATATTTTACTCCTTGTAATTTATTGATAATGTAAGTGTTGAAAAAAAAGTTATAATAAAATTGCATTTTTTTTTGATTATTAAAAATAACAGTTTTATATTTGCAGTGCAAAAAACAAAAGGTACCATAGCTCAGTTGGTAGAGCAACGGACTGAAAATCCGTGTGTCCCTGGTTCAATTCCAGGTGGTACCACTGCTTTTAATGGCGTATTAACTAAAAATGGTTAATACGCTTTTTTTTTGCGAAAAATAATTTTAAAAAATATATTTACGAATTATTAAGGTATACACCTATTATATATATTGTTAGGGATTTTTGTTTTAACCGTAATTGTGTATTGAAATTTCAATGCACGCCCAAAATTGAACATAAATATTTCAAATCAAATTATATAAAATGAGAACAAGATTTATCATAAAGCTATCAACATTAATGTTTGCAATATTAATGCTTGTTGCCGGTTGCGACACAACCGAAGATTTCCCGCCGCAAGACCCTGATACTCCTAATGACCCCGATGAGCCAATCGTGGTTGTGAAACCAGACCATCCCGAATTGCCCTTACTTGGTGATAATCAAATTATTCGCCATGAGGCATATACATTGTCGTATAACGAAAAGTACGAGCAAGCCGAGTGGGTGGCTTATGAGCTTACGGGCGAGCATGCCGCCTCAAAAGAGTTTGACCGCACCGATGATTTCAGACCGGATTCGCTTGTGCTGACAGGCAGTGCCGAGCTTGCAGATTATTTCAAATCGGGCTTTGACCGAGGGCATTTGATGCCGGCAGGCGATTGCCGTTGGAACGAAAAAGTGATGTCGGAAAGTTTTTACATGAGCAATATGTCGCCACAAAATCCGCAATTCAATCGCAACCGATGGCGTTTCTTGGAAATGCAGGTTAGGGATTGGGCTGTGAAATACGGAGCATTGTATGTCATCACAGCAGGTGTGCTAATCGACGGATTGCCTACAATTGGAGACAATGAGGTTGCAATTCCCAACCAATATTATAAGGTGATAACCGATACTGCCATGACCAAAGGCATTGCCTTTTTGTTGCCAAATGAAAACTTGAACAAAGACAGCATCCAAAATTATTTCACAACAATCGACGAGGTGGAAAGGGCAACAGGTTTGGATTTCTTTCCATGGCTGTCGATGGAGCAAGAGCAAAAACTCGAAGGCAAAACCGATACCTCTTTGTGGGGTTTTAAATATAAATAGTCTCATTATGAATGTATTAATAGCAGGTGGCTCGGGCATGGTAGGGCGTGAGCTTGTGAAGTTATTAGAGAAGCAATCTCACGAAGTTGCGATATTAACTCGCAAAAAGCATATCGCTAATTATAGAACTTTTCAATGGAATGTCGCCGAGAAAACAATCGACCACAAAGCCATTGAGTTTGCCGATGCCGTAATAAACCTTGCTGGTGCAAATATTGCCGATAAGTTTTGGACGAAAAAATATAAGGCAACTATTTTAAACAGTAGGGTGCAATCAAATGAGTTGCTTTTTGATGCGGTAAAAAACACCAATAAAAAATTGTCGGCGTTTATCTCAGCTTCGGCGATAGGGTATTACGGCGGTGTAACTCAACTCGCTCCCTTTGTGGAAGATGATAAGGCAGGCACTGACTTTTTAGCCTCCACCTGTTACGAATGGGAAAAATCCGCTGATTTGTTTAATAGCTTGGATATCAGAACTGTAAAGCTACGTTTGGGCGTGGTATTGTCTACGCAAGGAGGCATGTTGAAAAAAGTATTGCCGATATTTCGCAAAAATATGGGTAGCCCGATGGGCAAAGGTAATCAGTTTATAAGTTGGATACATATTGCCGATGTGGCAAATATATTTTTACATGCATTGCAAAACCATAATATAAAAGGTGTATACAATGCCGTCGCACCGCAACAAATAACCAACAAAAAATTTACCCAAACCCTAAACAAAGTTTTAAACAAAAGGCAAATCCTGCCGAACGTGCCGGCAATAATTCTGAAATTAACGCATGGCGAAGCATCAACCCTTATGCTGGACGGAAGTCCGATTTCGGCTCAAAAAATAATGCAAGCAAAATATAATTTTCAATATCCAAGCCTAAAAGAAGCCCTCGAAAATCTAATAAAAAACAAATAGCAGGCTATATCTAAACAAATTACACTAAAAAATTAAACACCTATTTTTTTATTAAAAAAAATGTCCTACATTTGCCACCTTGAATAAATTGAAGAAAAAGTAACGCAAAATTTGAACGCAAAACAAAGTTTCATGTAAAAACGCATGCAAAATTTACAATCGTGAAAGCAAAAGACCTATATATTATAGAAATTACAAAATATAAAAAAGGAAAACATCACATTGAATTTGATATAACAAATGATTTAATAGAAAAATATCAAATCGAAAATGTAAATGCAGTAGATGTGAAGGCTGATGTGGATATGATTGTAGACCCAAACTTTTTGCAATTAGAAATAAGCCTAAACGGAACAATAAACATACAATGCGGAAGATGCCTTGATTATTACAACCACGAAATAAATCATCAAACACATCTTACCGTAGACTTCGGCGACCAAACCGACGACCTTACTTTGATAAACACTCAAATAACAATAAACAAAAAAGAAAACAACCTAATTTTAGATAAACATTTTTACGATTACATCTCAATATCAATGCCATACAAACCGGCACATCCCGAAGAAAACGGAAAATCACAATGCAATCCCGAGATGTTAGAGCAATTGCAAAAATACTCAAACAACACAACAGCAAAACAAACAGACCCCAGATGGGACAAACTAAAACATATTTTTAATAACAATTAAATAAAATACTCAAAATGGCACACCCAAAAAGAAAAACCTCAAAACAAAGAAGAAACAAAAGAAGAACTCACTTTAAAGCTGAAAACAAACAACTAAGCACATGCTCAAACTGCGGAGCTACAACTCAAATGCACAGAGTATGCGGAGAATGCGGACACTATCGAGGAAAACAAGCTATAGAAATGGACGAAACTCTATAAATCTTAAAATACAACAAAAGAACAACCTCAAACAAAGCCTTTTCTTAACTCACAAGCAAAGGCTTTATTTATAATATCTCTACTAAAAATTATATTATTTTTGGAAACAAAAAAAGGATAATATATTTTTGGGCAAATTTATTAACAAATAAAATATGCCCAAACTAAACGCAGCAATAACAGGAATAGCATCATACCTTCCGGATTATATCCTAACAAACGATGAATTATCTACAATGGTTGATACCTCCGACGAATGGATTATGACCAGAATAGGGATAAAAGAACGAAGAATATTAAAAGAAGAAAACTTAGGAACATCATACATGGGTGCAAAAGCAGTAGAAAAACTACTTGAAAAAACAGGCACCAAACCCGAAGAAATAGACCTGCTAATATGCACAACGGTAACCCCCGACATGCAATTCCCCGCAACAGCAAATATAATCTCAGACATCATAGGAATAAAAAACGCATTTAGCTTCGACTTAAATGCAGGTTGCTCAGGCTTCCTTTTTGGACTTTCAACAATAAGCAAATTCGTAGAATCAGGAAGATACAAAAAAGCAATCCTTGTAGGAGCAGACAAAATGTCATCAATCGTAAACTACGAAGATAGAGCCGTAAGCCCAATATTCGGCGACGGAGCAGGAGCCGCACTTATAGAACCAACAACAGAAAACGTTGGAGTCATAGATGAAATGCTACACGTAGACGGAGTAGGGCGAAAATACTTACATCAAAAAGCAGGCGGTTCGGTAAAACCCGCAAGCCACGAAACCGTCGATGCAAAAGAACACTACATATATCAAGAAGGACGACACGTATTCAAACACGCCGTATCCGGCATGGCAGATGTAGCCGTGAAAATGATGAAAAAACACAATCTTACCAACGAGACCTTAGACTGGCTCGTACCACACCAAGCAAATTTGAGGATAATAACAGCAACCTCAAAACACATGGAGCTCCCAAACGAAAAAGTAATGATAAACATCGAAAGGGTAGGGAACACCACCGACGGAACAATCCCGCTTTTGCTTTCGGAATGGGAACACAAACTCAAGAAAAACGACAACCTTATTATAACAACATTCGGAGCAGGATTTACATGGGGTGCAATGTACCTGAAATGGGCATATAACTCATAAAATCAAAATCTAAAAACATTAAAAAACTATACATGAATTACAAAGAACTACAAGAATTTATAAAAGCAGTAGCCAAATCAGGCGTAAGCGAAGTAAGCATAAAAACACAAGATATCAAGTTGGATATCAGAATGCACCAAAAGCAAAACAAACCAACTGAAACCATAATACAACAAATTCCGGTAGCCAATCCGTTAGCAACATCGGGATTTATGCCACAAGCACCTCAACCACAGGCAACTCCACAAACAACCGCTCAACCCGAGCAACCCAAAAAAGATGCCGAACCCGAGGCAAATGAAAACTACATAGAAATAAAATCGCCAATGGTAGGAACATTCTACCGCAAACCATCACCCGACAAAGACTCGTTTGTCAATGTAGGCGACAAAGTGAAAGAAAACACCGTGGTATGTATAATCGAAGCCATGAAACTGTTTAACGAAATAGAAGCAGAGGTAACAGGCGAGATTGTAAAATTCTTGGTAGACGACGGAACTCCCGTAGACTTCGACCAACCACTAATGTTAGTAAAACCATAAGAAAAACACAGCAAATCATATCCCTAAAAAGATAATGAACCCTAAAAAATATGCTAAAAAAAATACTCATAGCAAACAGAGCTGAAATAGCCCTACGTATAATTCGCACATGCAAAGAAATGGGCATCAAAACAGTGGCAGTATACTCTACTGCCGACCGCGACAGTCTACACGTTCGCTTTGCTGACGAAGCCGTATGTATAGGCCCCGCACAAAGTCAAAAATCATACCTTAATATACCTGTAATAATAGCAGCCGCCGAAATCACAAATGCAGATGCGATACATCCCGGATACGGATTTTTATCGGAAAGTGCAAAATTTTCGGCAATCTGCAAAGAACACGAAATAAAATTCATCGGGCCCGACCCCGAAATGATAAACAGCATGGGCGACAAAGCAAATGCCCGTGCCAATATGATAAAAGCAGGAATCCCGGTAGTGCCGGGTTCAGATGGCACAATCGAAGACCCCGCAGAAGCCCTTAAAGTGGCAAAAGAAATCGGCTTCCCCGTGATAGTAAAAGCCACGGCAGGCGGAGGCGGAAAAGGAATGAGAATAATTCACGAAGAAAGCGAATTTAGCAAGCAATGGACACAAGCTCAGCAAGAAGCAGAAGCATCATTCAACAATGGAGCTTTGTATGTTGAGAAATTCATAGAAAATCCGCGACATATAGAAATCCAAGTCATAGGCGACCAATTTGGCAACGGGGCTCACCTCTCGGAAAGAGATTGCTCAATCCAACGTCGTCATCAAAAATTGGCAGAAGAAACACCATCGCCATTCATCACCGATGAACTTCGCAGAAAAATGGGCGAGGCGGCAGTAAAAGCCGTTAAAGCCATAAAATACGAAGGCGTGGGAACGGTAGAGTTTCTTGTAGACGATAAACGAAATTTCTATTTTATAGAAATGAATACAAGAATACAAGTGGAACATCCTATTACCGAGGAAGTTATAAATTATGACCTTGTTGAGGAACAAATAAAAATAGCCGCAGGCATACCTATAAGCGGTAAAAATTATTATCCTGAAATGCACGCCATAGAATGCCGAATAAACGCCGAAGACCCGCATAAAAACTTCCGACCATCGGCAGGCACAATAAAAACATGGCACACACCCGGCGGTCATGGAGTGAGAATCGACACCCATGCTTATGCAGGTTATAAAATTCCACCCAATTATGATTCAATGATTGCAAAATTGATAACCACCGCCAGAACTCGTGAGGCGGCAATAACCAAAATGAAACGTGCGTTAGATGAGTTTATAATAGAAGGTGTGAAAACAACAATCCCATTCCACAAACAGCTGATGAACAGCAAAGAATTTCAAGAAGGAAACTACACAACCAAATTTTTAGATAATTTTGAAATAAAATAACAAACCGTAAAACAACCTAAACACCTAATTTAGAATCATATATTTTAAAATCTGAAAACAATCAATAAAATGAGTCCTATAAAAAACAAAAACAATAATTCCGGTAATATCGTTAGTACATTCAATATTATTAGCAAAGGAACAACCATCACCGGCGACATTAAAACCACTGATGACATCAGAATAGACGGAAACATCACAGGCAATATAGTATCTGAAAAGAAAGTATTAATAAGTGCAACCGGAGTTGTTGAGGGCGATATAAAATGTTTGGTTTGCGAAGTGTCGGGCAAAGTGCAAGGCAGAATCAGAGCCACCGAACAGTTGTCATTAAGAGCATCGGCAGACGTACAAGGCGATTTAGACATCAAGAAAATAGAAATCGAATTGGGCGGAAAATTTGTAGGTGCTTGTAAAATGGGCGATAGTGAAAAAGAAACTTCAAAAGGACGAAGATAACAACACCCTCAGGAGCATTGCCAAATTTGGAAATATCGCATTTCAGTTTGCAATACTAATTGTGGCGGGGCTGTATTTGGGCAACCTTGCCGATAAATATTTCGACAATTCAAAACCTGTATTAGCGGCAGTGTTTTCGATATTGGGTTTGATATTGGCGTTTTACATGACTATAAAAAACTTGAACAACGAAAATTGAAATCAGAACTCTCAACATATTTTTTAAAGCTATTTACGGTTACCATGGGCTTGGCAATCGTAGGAAGTATGGTATTTACTTCTATGAATGAGTATTACTTCCAAGTTTTCCCATTGACCTTTTTGGTATGTCTGACCGTATCATTTGCCTCTCACGCCGTGTTGCTTAAAGCCTTTTCCAAAAACAGCAAGCAACTAAGCTCATTTGTAATGCTGGCAATGTTTTTAAAAATAATAATCTACTCGGCATTTGCGATATTGGTACTCATATTTACCGATGACAACAGAAAAGCCTTCGTCATCACCCTTTTGATAGAGTACCTTGTATACACCATTTTTGATGTCAGAGAAATGTTGCAAGTTTTAAAAGGTAAAAGTTAAAAAGTAAAAAGTAAAATGTAAATTTAGACCTGACAGATTTTTAAAATCTGTTCAGGTCTTTGTGGACAGGCGAATAAACTAAAAAAAATTAACATGAAAAACTTAAACAATAATAAATTTATACCATACGTGCTACTGTTTATTTTGGCTTTGGCACAAACCTATTTTTTAGTCATAAAAGCACCTGTTTTACATATAGTTGTATATATGCTTTCGAGCTTTTTTCTGTTCGTTTTGCTGGGAAGCATCAATCGGCGATTACTCAATTTTTTCATAATTTTATTTCTAATTATTATAACCGTAGTTTATCCCACGCACGCCAAATACGGTAAAATAGATATTGTTACAATTACTTCATTGTACTACTCAAATACGGCTGAAATTTCTTCCTACATGAAATCCATTTCATCCGCTATTTACATAAAATTAGCCTTGTTGTATTTGTATTCTTTTTTCTTAGTTTTTAAGAAAAACATGAAATTAAAACTTCCTTCAAAAGCTAAAATCGCCCTCTTGATTTTCGTACTGTTTCCTACGATTAGGCAGTTGAAAAGTAGTATTGAAGGAAGAACAAAGCAGGATAGAACAAGCCTCAAAGCCGGCAACTTGGGCAATTGAAAAAAAGGGCAATAAAGCAAGTCAAAACATTGTGGTAGTTGTGGGCGAAAGTGTGCGAAAAGATTTTTTACATGCCTACGGATTTCCTGTTTCAAACACACCTTTTATAGCTAATTCGCCAAATATAAAATTCAATAATTATATATCAGTAGCATTCAGCACAATAGCATCGCTTTTGCGAACAATCGTTTTACCCGAGCCAAATTTAAAAGACTATCAAATGAATAATAGTGTAGTTACTTTGGCAAAAAAAGCGGGCTACAAAACCTATTGGCTTTCCAATGCAAATAGAATTTGGATAAATGATGCAAATCCATATCCAACCTCAATAGTAGCCGAACAATCGGATTTTGTTCGATTTATTTCACAAAATTTAATGGGGCATGAGGATAGCGATATGCTCCCTTACCTCGATGGCATTTTATCAGAAGATAGCGATGCTTCTAAATTTATTGTTTTTCACATGTTGGGTTCGCACCCCAACGCTTGCGATAGAACTTATGGGAAATACGATGAATTTGTAAATTCAAAGGAAGTTTCATGTTACATAAAGACTATCAGAATGTTAGATGATTTTTTAAAAACGATACATCAAAAGTTAGAAAATGCAAATAAGCCCTATACTTTAATTTATTTCAGCGACCATGGCGTAATGCTAAAAGATGAAAGTTTTGTACATAGCGGGTCTGTACAAGAGACGTTTAATGTGCCATTGTTACTTTGGAACGATACAATTACAACATCGAAAGAAATTAATGCCACCAGAAGAGGTTTTGATTTCTTGCATTTTATGAGCGAAGTTTTTGATATTAAAACTAAGAATATAAACTTGAAATATAAATTCATTTCGGAAGATAAAAACGAAGACACAATTATAAACGTTTTAGACCGCAACGGCAATATTTCCGATTATGATAATTTGGAAAATAACCCCATAGATTTTATTTTTGAGAAATAACAGAAAATTTAATGTTCAAAAAAAAGACCTAACAGGTTTTCAAAACTGTCAGGTCTAAATTTCAATTCTTCATTCTTAACTCTTAATTCTTCATTCTAATATTAAATTCCCCTTCCGGCAATTTCCTCAACCTCTTTTACAGATTTTGGAATCGGTTTGCCTAAAACTCTGTTGCCGTCTTGGGTTATTAACAAGTCATCTTCAATGCGGATACCGCCAAAGTCAAGATAATCCTCTAATTTTTTGTAATTTATGAAATCGGTAAGGCGGTTGTTGGATCGCCATAATGATATAAGCTCAGGAATGAAATATATACCGGGTTCGTCGGTAAATACAAAACCGGGTTGCAGTTTTCGTCCCATTCTTAGAGCCGATAAACCAAATTGAGTGCTGCGTTCGAGTTCGTCGCCATAACCTGCATAAAGTTCGCTTACGCCTTCAAGGTCGTGAACGTCAAGTCCCATCATGTGACCTAATCCGTGAGGCATAAACAGTGCATGAGCCCCTTGTGCTACAGCTTCGTCCACATCGCCCTTCATTATGCCGAGGTCTTTCAGTCCGCTTGCAATTATTTTAGATGCCAAAAGGTGCATGTCTTTATAATATACGCCCGGTGCCGAATTTTTTATAACCTCCATGTTTGCTTTCACAACAATTTCGTAAATCTCTCTTTGCTTGGTTGTAAATTTTCCGCCCACGGGAGTTGTTCTGGTAATATCCGAGCAGTAATTTGATTCAATTTCGCAACCAGCATCGGTAACCATTAAGTCGCCGTTTTTCAGGATGTTCTCATGATGATGGTTGTGTAATATTTGTCCGTTTTTCGACAAGATAACCGGGAACGATACAGGACCTCCGTGAGCCAAAGCAATACCCTCGATTGTGCCGGCTATTTGTTGTTCCTTAATGCCCTCTTGTGCCATTCTCATAGACATTGTGTGCATGATGTAAGCAATATCTACGGCTTTTTCGATTTCTTTTATTTCGTATTCATCTTTAAAAATTCGCAAATCCACAACGGCACGCACCAATTCTTGCGATGCGTTTTCTTTTAAACCTTTTACGGGTATTCCCAGAAGCTCGTGTAAAAATATTTTTGTTTCGCCACGATAAGGAGGCAAGTAATGTATTCTTCTTCCTTGGGTTAGAAATTCTTTTACGAGTTCGTCTAATTTGTAAAGAGGTCTTACATCATTAACGCCAACTTTTGCGGCAGTTTCTGAAAGAGCGGGCAATGCTCCCATCCAGATTATGTCTTCTGCGGTTATTTCGTTTCCAAAAATAATTTCTTCACCTGTTGAAAAATCTATTATAGCATGTAGCCCCGGCGCATCTATTCCGAAAAAGTATAGAAATGAGCTGTCTTGACGAAATCTGTAAATATTGTCAGTATAGTTAAATGGTACATCTATATTTCCTGCGAATATAGCTACTCCTTTGTTGAATTTTGCTTTTAACGCTTTTCGGCGTTCTACGTAAACTTTGGTTGGTAACATATCGTGTTGTTTTAAATTTCCTCAAAGGTATATTTTTTTTATACTTTATTAAAATAAAGTGTGATTTTAAAGTTGATAATTTTTTAATTTTAATAAAATCTATAAGCCAACTTTGTTTTTTTAATGATTTTTTATAATCTTGTAGTTTTTATGAAAAAATATTAAAATATATGGAAAGTAACAGACAAATAAAGGTAGCCAAACAAATTCAAAAAGATTTAGCCGAGATATTTCGTCTTAAAGCAAGTGTATTTTCGGGCAACCTTATATCGGTAACCGCAGTTAAGATGACCGCCGATTTAAGCATAGCCTCAGTACATTTAAGCATATTTCCCGCTACCGACAAAATGAAAGTTTTAAACGACATAAAAGCCGATACTAAAGCTATCAGATTCGATTTAGGAAAAAGAGTTAGAAACCAATTAAGAAAAATACCCGAATTGAATTTCTATTTAGACAATTCATTAGACCAAGCCGAGCGTATAACAGAACTTTTAAAAAAGTAGGAATTTGAATTAAAATGGATTTAAGTTTTTTTATAGCAAAGCGATACCTGTTTTCAAAAAACAACAGAAATGCGATAAACATCATATCGTTCATTGCTATATTGGTGCTTACCGTAGCTTCCGCCGCCTTGATAATAGTGCTGTCGGTCTTCAACGGCATTGATGAATTTGTGAGCGAACGCATAAATGTCTACGCTCCCGATTTGAAAATATCCCCCGTAATGGGCAAAACATTTTCCGCAGCCGATTTGCCAATTCAAAACATCCTTAAAAACCCCGACATCGAAGCCTACTCAAAAGTTTTGGAAGAAAACGTAATGTTAAAATCAGACTACAAGCAAATGATAGGCATTGCCAAAGGCGTTGATGGCAATTATGAAGGCATAAACAATTTCAAGAAGTTGATGATAGCAGGCAAATACTTTGTGAGTGATGATGAAGGTTACGGCGTTTTCGGAATAGGCGTGGCAGGTTTGCTGGGTGTAAATATTCCGGCATTAAAACCCATTTCAATTTGGATACCCGACAGAAATTATATAAACTCCATGCGTCCCGAGTCGGCATTTCGCACCATGTACATAATGCCCTCCGGCGTAGCAGAAGTGGAAGAGGCTTTCGACAGCGGATACCTCATTTGCTCGTTGAAAAAATTGCAAGAGCTTACCAATCGCGATACCAACCAAGTAAGCAATATCGAAATAAAACTAAAACCAACGGCAGACATCGAAGCCACAAAGCAAGCAATAGCAAAACAACTTGAAGGTAAATACATTGTAAAAAATCGAGCCGAGCAATACGATATGTTATATTCTGTTATGAAATCAGAAAAGTTGGCAACATTTTTGATTCTTTCATTCATTATTTTAATCGCCGGATTTAGCATCACAAGCTCGGTGATTATACTTATAATCGAGAAAAAAGAGGACATGAAAAAACTACTTCACATGGGCATTCAACTTCGTGAAATTCAGAAGATTTTCCTCTTTCAAGGACTGCTCATCGCAGGAATAGCCGCCGGCATAGGGCTTGCCATAGGAGCATCTATCATAATTTTGCAGGACTATTTTGAGTTTATAAGTTACAGTGCAAGCAACGACGGCTTGCGAATTGCATATCCCGTAGCATTGCAAATAAATGATTTGATATATTCATTCTTTTCAGTTATAATAATAGGTACTATGATTACAATTTTTCCGCTCATGCGAATTAAAAAATTCATACAAACATAAACTAAATAATATGGTTAAGTAAACAGTCAATTATTTTTGTAAATAAAAGATACAAGAGAGCAAATAAATGAAATACAAAATAACAATAATAATA
>PDWI01005687.1_pt1 | contig 15955 bp, 11 predicted proteins | sample 1430891 | NCBI WGS metagenome assembly PDWI01 (sample SAMN01162508, study PRJNA174530) | Oral metagenome, whole genome shotgun sequencing project. | biome: Marine environment; feature: Marine mammal; material: Swab sample of the gingival sulcus; isolation source: swab sample of gingival sulcus...
TTAGACAATAAAAAGAAGCTGTTAAGTTTCTTTAAAGAAAAGAGGAAGTTTATTGAAAATAAGAGGAATAAAAAAGAAAATTATGTTTTACTTTCTAAGATAGATGAGTCTATAAAGAATTTGACTAAAGAGTTAAATAAATTAAGAAAGAAAGAAAAAAACTTAGAAGTATATATTGAAAATATAGATACTGATATAGAAAATGTAAAACTACTTCTTAATAATTCTACTGTAGAGAACTTAGAACTTATCAGTAATTATATCAATACTTTGTCAGAATTAACACATTATGGGGAGCAAGGTATGTTAGAAAAACCTTTTAAAGATATGAAAGAGGATTATGTAAATTTAGTAAAGAATGGTAAATCTGTAGAAGCTTTAGAACTAAAAGAAGCTATTGAAAAGATTGAAGAAGTAGTAAATAAAGTTTCTTTATTAGAAAAGGAATATAATGAGGTTACAGAAGAAGTATTTTTTAGAGAGTTAGAAGACCATTTAAAAAAACATAAGGACTATAAGGATTTAGATGATAAGCAGATAAAGAAAAAAGCTAGAGAATTAGCTCACAATCAATTTAAAGAAGTTTATAGTAAATTTAATGGTTTTGGTAAGTATTTTCAATCTTTAGAAAATAAAGAAGAAACAGACCCTGTTCTTTCTATGATACAGAAGATTCTTCAAGATGAATTAGCTACAAGTAGTGAGGTAAAGATGCGTGAAGATTTATCTAACCATAAATCTAAAATAGAAAGTAGATTAAGAGAGCTAGGTAAAACAATAGGAGAAGGTTTTTCTAAAAAAGTAGATTGGAGTATATTTACAAGAGCAGGAGATTCTACAAAATTAATAAGTAAATTCTCAAATACTTGGAGGACATTTAATAATAATATTCAAGAGGAATTAGAGAATATTAACAAAAATATTATTTGGAAGAACAATAAAACCATATCTGAAAAAAGATTAATAGAAAAGAATTTTGAAACTTTAAAAGACCAAACTGAATTTATAGATGTAAACAAATTACCTGAAATTATTTCTGATTCAGAATTTGAGCATCACAATAAGTATTTTAAAGATATAGAAGAAGCAGAAGCATATAAAGCAGAGCTTATAGAGAAAATAGGTCAAAGAGAGTATGATAAAATAGTTGAGCAAGTAAAGAATAATATATATTCTTATGAAGCTTGGCAACAGATGCAGGAAGTGAGATTAAGAAATTATCATAGTATACCTGATAGTCAAACTTTAAAAGAAGCATTACCTACAGGAACTTACAATTATTTTTTGTTTAACTCTTATCAAAAGAATCCATTTTTCTTTTCTAATTCATTTAGTAGAAATCAAAATAATATTCTTAATAAACCTGATGGCAGTACAGATTATTTTGATTTATCTTATTCTTCCTTTATACCTAAACATGATAAGTTCTTTGATGAGAAGTTTAAAGAAATAGAAGCTGATGAAACACTTCTTAAAGGTTGGGAAATGATGGTTAATCTTGTTGAATATAATAATAAGAATGGTTATCATAAAAGAGGTTCTTTATATGATGATTTGAACTTATCTTCTCAACCTAAAGATATGACTTTATTTAGTAAAGATTGGTGGCAATTCATTAGTAAAAGAGCTTTAGATATTATACATAGAAGTTTAACTACTAAAAAATGGGTAGATGAAGGTCTTACTAAGAAAGTAGATGGTCAATTAGTATCTGATATTGAAACAATTAATAGAATTGTAAAAAAAGAAATAGAATTAAGGAAAAAGAATGGTCTTACTCTTACTGAAGAAGATATAGAAAAATTAGAACAAGAAGTTAAAGAAAAACTAATAGAAGCTAATAATGATGATTTAGTAGAAAATATTTTAGCATCTACTGAAATGGTAGAAAAGTTTAAAGCTAAGAGGGAAGCTGAAGTAAAATTGAAGTTCTTACAACGTATTTTAGAAAAAGCTCCTAACAGAAAAGGTGCTAAAGAAGCAGTAGAATTCTATTTTAATAAACAATTATATGGTATAGATAATAGTGAGAATTTCGGCATCACAGGAAAAAATGGTATAAGTAAGGGAGTTTATTACAGTGCAGTTGAAAAGATTGAAAAACAAGCATTAGAAGGTGTTATAGATGATTTAACTAAAAAGATGCTTGATACTGAGGATGAGCAAAAAAGAAAAGAGTTAGAGAAGAATATAAAAGCTATTGAAGATGAAATAAGTAATATGGGTAGAAATGTTACAGGTGGTTCATTATTATCTTTTTTCTTTTTAAGATTATCTATTATAAAAGGTATGGCTGTAAACTTTCCTGCACAGGAATTAAACAAAGCTATTGGTTATCTTAATGCTTTAGAGGTAGATGGTAGAGAAGGATTTTGGAAATATGATGTCTATTGGGAATCTAGGAAATTCTTTAAGACTTATAAGAATCCAATGAGAAGCCAAACAATGAGGGAACAACAAAGAATTGCTGAAACATTATTTTCTAGAACAGAAATATTTCAGAACTCTACTAATGAAATATTTCAAATGACAGATAACAATTCTAAAACAATGTTTAAGAATATTGTTAATAATCCTGTAGCATATGCAAGTGAAAATGAAAAGATTATTCAGAGACCTCAAATTACTTCTTTAATGTCTGAAATACCTATTGAAGGTGTAGATGAAAAGGGCAATAAGATTACTGTAAGTATGTTTGACCCTAATACAAAAGATGAGAACTATTTTCCAGCTTTTGAATTTGATGAAGATGGTAAATTAAAATTAAAAAAAGAGTTTGATACTCAAGAGAATAGAGATACTTTTCTTTATAGAAGGTCTGAAAGATATAAAGAATTATTTGGAGAAGCTGGTCATATACCTAAACAAATAGCACATATTAACGGAGATTATAGAAGAACAAATACTTATTTATATGAAAAAGTATTATTAGGTAGAGCATTAGCTTTATTTAAAAGATGGTTTGTACAAACTACAGCTAAAAGATTAAAAGTATATTCTGAAATGGCTGATAGTGGTAGTGGCTATGGTACAGTAGCAGCTTTTACTAAAGGTGGACTACTTGGCATGGCTGTAGGTGGTCCTTATATGTCATTGTTTATGGCAGCCTTGAATGCTTCTATGATGTCTAAAAAAGGTGCTAAAACTTTCTGGGATAGGGAAAGAAGAAATGGTAAAACAATGTTACAAGCTTCTAAAGCTTTATTAGCTACTTTAAAATTACCTAAAACACTTAATATTCAAGAAACATCTAGATTCCTTTTAGCAAGTGTAGCACAATCTTTAAACATGATTACAAGAGATTTATCATTAGGTCAAGTAGGATTATTAAGTCATCAAAAATTAGCTGATATTATGGATTTTGCTAATGTGAGAGGAGAGGTTACTGAACAAGAGCAGAAGAAAATGGAAGAAGCTACAATGTTCTTATTACAATCTACTGCAATGACTTTAAAAATGATGGCTTATCGTGCTTTGATTACTATGTTATTACAGCCAGATGATGATGAAGAAGAAAAATATCTTAAAGATTTAGAGAAAGGTAAAGGTTTTTATAATATGGTATTCAATCATCCACAAAGTAGTCTTTATTTTGCTTTAGAAAATATGTTTGCTAATTTTATAGAAGATTCTAATTTATATTTAAGTGCTACTAACCTATTTAAAATGAAAGATATGGGTAGTACAAGAGTATTTAGAAACTTAGGTCATGATGTAGAAGCATATTTTAGAACAGGTTCTGCTACATTACAAACTGGTGCTAATGCTAATGAGAATAGATTTTTAGTACATATTAAACAAGGTTTAATGCCAACAGCTATAAAAGGTGGAGAGCTACAATTTGGTATGATAAATCAAATTAAAAAAGATTATACTGAAGATGATGTATTTCATAAACCAGAGAAAGAGGAAGTTTTAATTAGAAGAACTCAAAGAATCAAGAGAAAACTTTATAGGATGGAGCTTACTAAAGAATATGGCTATGATGATTATAAAGAATTAAGTAAACGTTATAAGAAATTTGTAGATAAAAAAGTGGATAAAAAATACCCAACAATTAAAAAGAAATACTTTGATGATAAGGGTAATGTAAAAACACAATATAGATACAAATACAAGGAATACTTAGAAGATTAAAAAAGAAACAAAAGTAGGGAATTTTTCTCCTACTTTTGTTTTTTAATCTAATTTAAAAGAACATATCTATAATTATTTTCTTCAATCTCAGATATTATTTTTAAATCATTCTTATCTAAAGCACATTCATTATAGTTATCTATAATATCAAACATTTCTTCTACCTCCAGCATGACTAATTTATTATCATCTACTGATATGAAGCCTTCAGTTTGATGTTTTTGAATATATCTCCTTAGTTGTACTGAAAGTTTTGGATTGACTACTATCCATTCAATATTTAGATTCTTTTTACCTATCATTCTATCTAATTTAGATATTTGATTTTCTAAGATAGTCTTTTGTCCTTTAGTTAATTTATCTTTATACCTGTTTTTTAAAGTTCTTAGTTCTCTTCTTATACCTTCTAACTTTCTTAAAACTCCCATAGTATGTATGTTACAGTTAATCCTAAAACAAATTTCCCATCATAATTAATACCTAGACTTGGACCTACACCAAATTTTCTTTCTTTCTTAAAATTTCTATAGGCTACCATATCTTTAGTATCAGTATATGGATTACGATTTTTTATCTTTACAAATGGTTTATACTTATGAAATATATTTTTTCTTTCTTTACCTAAAATAACCTCATAATCGTTATATATTTTTAAATCAAACTTAGATTGATTATTAATATGATTTACTCTTAAATCAATCCACTTATCTTTAAAAGACGAAGTAATAGTATCTTTATTTCTGGAGGTAATCATTATAGTATCAATCTTTGTAATTGTTTCAACTATTGTAATGCTACTACCTTCTTTTTTTAAAACCTTTTTACTATCTTTTACAGCTTTTTGAAGTCTTTGTATAAGACTATCTTTAAATTGTAATTCTGTAAAAGTCTTTAATTTTTCAGTTTCTAAAACTTGGACTTTAGCATTAGTTTCATTATAACTATTTTTCCATTTTTTAATACTTACATTACTAGCTTCTAGAATATTATGTGTTTCTATTGCTTCTCTTCTTTTATCTAAAAGTAAAAAAAGCAATATGAAAATAATTATTGCTAGTATAGTATATACAATTTTGTTTTTCATATTGCTTGTATGTTTAATTTAAAAATTTTTTAATTTGATTAATAGATAAAAATCTATCTTCTTTTACCATTTTTCCTTTGTTATCCATTAAAGTAATATGAAAATCTTTATAACTGATTTTAACTTGCTTACCTTCAGGATGCTTAGTAAAATATTTAATCTTATTAACTGTAGTTGTGTGTGGTGTTAGACCTAATTCTTTTACAAGAATATTTTCTAATTCTTTACCTACACCTAAAATTTTGTTTTCCATTATAAATCTTGTTCTTTTACAAAAATACCATTTACAAATTGACCTTTACGGTTTTTAATATCGTTATATGCTACTTGCATACATTCATCTAAAGATGTACCTTCAAGTTTAGCAATAATTGTTAATACTACTGCTATATCTCCAATATCATCTTTACAATCTCTACCTCTAGCAAGATTACCTGCTAACTCTCCTGCTTCCTCTATCAACTTAATATATTGTTGTTTAGAGGTAGCTCCACCTTCGCCAAAGAAATTTCTATCTTTAGCCCATTTTTCAATCTTTCTAGTTATATCCATTATCCTTCACAACTTTTACAAGTAACTAAATTTGTTAATAAATCTCTTGATACAGAGGAACTTCTCTGATAATATAAAGTTTTAACCCCTGTTTTCCATGCTTCAATAATAAGCTTATTTACCTCTTTTATTGGTAACTCTGGAGGTATGTTAATATTAAGACTCTGTGATTGGTCTATATACTTTTGCCTTTGAGCAGCTAAAGTGATTATCTCCATTTGAGATATTTCTCTAAATGTTTTAAATACATCTTTTTCTTCTTGAGATAATTCTTTAATATGTTGTACACTACCTTTATTAATCATTATATCTCTCCAAGTATCTTCAGTATCTAATCCTTTTTCTGCAAGTAGGTTTTTAAGGTACTTATTTTTCCTAATAAAATTGCCTTTGGCTAAACCTGCTTTATAGTAATTACTGCTAAATGGTTCTATACCAGGACTTACCTGTCCCAAAATCGCTGAACTGCTTGTTGTCATTTTGTTATCTTAGAGGCTCTTTATCCTCTAATTCTTATAGTTTACTATCCTATAAGTTCGGACTATATCTTCATCTTAATTTTATTTATGTAGTTTTAAAACGTTTTTTGCAAAAGTTTTTAATTCTTCTAAAGAAGCTTCATTTTTCATTGTATTTGCTAATCTTGAAATAATTTGAATATTTCCTTTTACATAACCTTTGGTAGAATCTATTCTGTCTATAGAATAAGAATCTTTTAAACCTGTTTTAGTTTTGCCAACATTATTTTTTAGTGGTATTTCTAAATAAGGACATTTATCTGGTATTATAATATCTTCAATTTCTAAATTAAATTCCACATTTTTAGCTTTAGCATTATGTTTAGCTCTTAATAATAAATGGTTGTGTAAATTTCTATGAGCTAAGTTTATATAATTCTCTCTAGCTTTACCACTTTCATTATAATACTTTCTATATTCTAAGGCTTTTTCTGGATTTTTTAATCTCCAAGTGTATGTATAATATGCTTCACATACTTTACAATGATGTATTCTATAACTAGGTTTACCATTTTTTCCTTTACGCATTCTGAATTCTGATAATTCTTTTATTTTACCACATTTTAAGCAAACTTGATTTTCTTTATGATTAACTTTACTAGGTTTAAAAGGTTTTTTACCTGTTTCTAGTAAATATTTTTCATAACATTTTAATTCATAAGAGTCTAAATTATCTAGTACTCCTTTGTCTTTGTTCTTACAATTTTTACAAATTCTACTTGGTGTTCTATTTTTACCATTCGGTCTAAATTCTTCCTAAAGTTTAATTTGACCACACTTTTTACAAAGACGTTTTTCTTTTTTAACTACATTTCTAATTTTAGTTTCCATATAATTTTTTATATGCAAAAAAAATTTTAATTGTTTTGCACCAAACAATTTTTTAATAAAATTTTAGAGCAGGATTTCGTGTTATCTCATAACCATATACAATTATTGTACTTAGGTCGTACATATTAGTCTCTGAACCTTATTTATATTTCTATAAATAGTGGCTGCTGATTAACCTTATCGAGTGGTCTTCCAGCAATTAACCCTGTTTATTTTGAAGAGATTTCTCTCTAAAGCACCCTTCAACTTTAAGGTGCGATGCTTAGAACTGTTACATTTCTTCTTAAATCTTCTACAGGATAATTTTGTACTTCATGATATATAGGAGCTGGTCCATATATTTTAGCTAGTTCTTTAGTAGCTTTATTGGCTTCTAAACTAATATTTTTAAAAATTTCATTATTAACTCTCTTAGCATCTAAACCTTCAAAAGGTATCATTTTAGATTGTAAATAAGAATGAAACCCTAAAGCACCTAAACCTAATGCTCTTTGCCTATAAGCAAAATTATGTGAAGCTTTAAGATGAAAATTATTTTTAGTTTTTTCAATGAACTCAGACATTACACCATCTAAGAAGTATATAGCATACTTAACAGCATCTGTATCTTTCCATTCATTATATAATTCTAAATTCATTGAAGATAAACAACATACAAAAGATTCATCTTTAGAGGAGGATAAGGCTATTTCACTACAAAGGTTAGAAGCATGTATTTTTCTACCTGTTTTCTTATAAATATCAGGTCTATTCTTATTTACATTATCTGTAAAGAAAATATAAGGTAAACCTTTTTCTTGTCGAGATTCAAGTACTTTAGCCCATAATCTTCTTTTTTCTTTATCTCCATCTATCATATCTTGCATCCAAAAATCTGGCACATTTACAGCATAAAATAGATTTTGAATAGGATTTCCTATATCCCTAATTTTTAAAAACTCTTCTATATCAGGATGGTCTATATCAAGATAAGCTGCAAATGAACCTCTCCTTGTTGAACCTTGACTTACCACATTCATTGCAGTATCAAACATCTGCATAAAACTTACAGAACCAGAACTTTGACCATTATCTGTGATAGCTGCTCCTCTGCCTCTAAGACTACCAAAATAACCTGAAGTACCCCCACCTATTTTAGTTTGTCCTATTACCTCTCCTAATTTATTTGTAATACTTTCGATAGAATCCTCTAGTGTTACACCAAAACAGTTATGTAATACTACTCCAGCAGCGGAAAAACTGTGGTCTTCTTCTACAGTAAAATCATAAACATCTTCTTTCTTGTCTGTAAGTTCTAAAGTTTTTATAGGGCAATATATTAAACCATCTTTAAATCTTATTCCAGAATTAGATAAATGTTTACTTACAGAAGTTTTATATTTTCTAAATACTACTGTGTAAGTATGTTTAGTTGTAGATAATTTACCAGATTTTTCTTGCATCTGTAAAGACATATCATAACCTAGTTTTAATCCTATGTTATAAACTTGTAAAAGTAGTTCAGGATTTGCTAAAGTTAATTTATAAGAATTATTTTTTAAACTACCATCTTCTAAAATACCTTCTAAAAATCTTTGTAAATGTTCAGTAGGCAAATTTAACAACCAATCAGGTACTCTCTTTTCTTTAGCATTTTTTCCAAAAGTTTCAAAATAGTTACCTATTATTCCACCATTAAGATTAACACTAATCCAACTATTAATTTTATTATTTCTTACTACTTCACTTTTGTAAATATTACCTTTAAGATTAAATTTAGCTGACATTATTTCCAACCATTTTTCAGCTAAAATTTCTTTTTTATCTGCATGTGTTGTAATTCTAATGCCATTTGGTTTTTTATCTTTATTTCTTGCAAGAGAACCTTCTGCAAACCAAACGCCTAATGCCCAAGCTAAATCTTCATCTACATCTATAAATTCATTAGGTTGTGAATAATAAGTAATTATTTCAGAATCTTTATTTCTTTTTTTTGTTTTTTCTGTTTTAGCTTCTGAAGATTTACATATTTTACCTTCTCGAACTATAAATTTATATGGAACATACTCTTTTAAATCTATAGTTTTATCAGTAGCTTCATAATCTAATTTACCATTTACTGCAATTAGATGTATATCAGGGTCTAAATCTTCTACTTTTACCCATCCTAAATTAGTAAGAACTAAATGGTTTTCTGTTATATACAGATTAGTCATTCTTGTTCCTACTTTTAATTTATATATATTTGACCTATCTTTTGTTATAATAATATCTGTAATAGGCCTAAATCTATTTTTATGGGTTAAAATTAAATCCCCAATTTTAATATCTTTAGCTTGTTTTCCTCCTGTACTTGTGTTTATCCAAGTTTCCCCAGTTACACAACTTATGGGCAAACCACGTTTAGTACCCAAATTAGCCCATATAGGAGAAGATAAACTCATCCAACCTCTCTCTATCAACTCTACAAATTTATCTTTATATAGTTGAAATAATTCTCCTCTACCTACATTATGAGATAAATGATTAGCAGATGCAGTAGCTATTCTTTCTACTGCATCTTTAACTGTTTCTCCTTTTAGTAGATAACCTCTATTCAATACTTGAATAGATTCTTCATTTAACCACCAATATCTTTCTCTCATTAAAATAAATCTTCTTCTGTAAAACTTTTATCTTTCTTAGTATAATCTACAGGTCTTTTGGCAAAGAAATCATCTAAAGTATTAGCATATATTTCTTCTTCAAACCAGACCATATTATCTTTTTCAGTAGTATTATACAATTTAGAAAAACCTAATCTAATTAAAGCATCATCAGTACGATATTTAATGTAGTTGTGAATATCTTCTCTTGTAAAGAATTTATTTTCACTATATTCATAGACCCAATCCATGAATTTTAGTTCTACATCTATATACTTCTTAATACTTTCTTTTAATTCTTTTTCATCTACAATATAACCTTCTTCTATTAACTTATTAATCAAATAGATACCAAAATGGATATGTTGTATTTCATCTAATGAAGTCCATTGAACTACATTAGCTATGTTCTTCATACTTCCAGTAAACCTAGTGTAAGATAAGATATTAGCAAATTGAGCAAATAAAGTTACATTTTCAACAATCATAGTGAAATATAAAAGTTTTAAGAAATCATCTTTTTGACTTTCAAATATTTCCTCAACTGTATCTAATTTTTCTTTAAATGCAGGATATTGCTCAATCTTTTCAAATTCTTCTTCTAAGCTTAATACTTCTAGTAATCTAGAGTATGCTTCAGCGTGTCTGCTATTACCAGAAATAAGAACTTTATTATCACATCTTGTTACTATACATCCTGAAGGTACTTCTGCACAATAGATATTACCTTCATAATCTTCTTTAACAATATTAGCTTGAAAGCTTATTGTTGGGTTAGATTTAGTAAAAGAAAGGACATATACATCATTAAAAGATTCTTTTCTATTATCTTTTCTTGTACTAATATGACATCTATAACCTGCACCTAATCCAACCATTTGAGCAATATCTATACAGCTCTTATTAGTGTTAGTATATTTGATTAAACAATTCTTAGAATTGCCTTTTCCATCTAGTCTTATACCATCCCATTCAGCTAACTCTTCTACAAATTCTTTACACCAAGTATCACTCTTATCTTCTAAATTTACCCAATCAAAAGTCTTATAAGAAATTTCATCATATGGGAAATCTATTTCAATCTTTTTATACCCTTTCCTATTTACTTGATATTCCCTATAAGTTAAACCTTCTTCTTTCAATAAAGAAAGGCATCTCTTTACTTTTCTTTCTTTTTTAAGGTTTATCTCATATGTAGAAACACCATTAGCTTTGCCTCTTTCTAGCTTTTCTCCATCTTTATTTTTCCAATATCTTTTAGAACCATCAGCTTGAATCATAATTTTCAATTTATCTAAAGTAGATAAATGTGTAATGCCCTTCTTTTCTAATAATCCTGTAACTGGAAGCTGTTGTCCTGTAAATTTAGAAATATCTTTTATTTTCTTTTCTCTAAATTCATTATTCTTACTATAAAAGTAAAATCTATGATTAGGAGAAACCTTAAAAGCCATATTAGATTTGCTTACAGTATGTAAAGAACCTTTATAGGATGTACAAATTACTCTTTTAGGCTTTACAGGCTGATATATATGTCTTTCTAGATTATATTGTAATACAGTATCTTCTAAAGTTAAGTCTCTAAAATCTTTCCAACCTCTTGTAGTAAGAATCTCAGTACCTTCAATATGACATTCATTCTCGCTAAAAGTAGAACCTACAATATTGAATTCAGGTTTAGGGAAAGTATCATAGAGATGATTCCAAAATGTACCAACATTTACTTCTAATTGAGCAATGCCCAATAAAGCTCTTTTAACTAATTCTTTATCTTCTTTAGACAGTTTAACAGAATAATCTTGTATATCTGCTGTAAAATCTAATTCCTCATGTACCCAGAAGGTTTTGTTAATAGTCTTAACAAAATCCATTGCTTCTGGGTATTCAAATGGTTTATAATTTACTCTTTTATCAAAAATTCCCATCTTATGTAAAGTTTGCTACTGTTGCATCTTCTTTATTAACTACTGCATAATTAGTGGTAATTAAAGTTCCTACTATAGAAACAGAACTTTGTAAAGCAATCTTAATTACTTTAACTGGGTCCACTATACCACTCTTATACATATCTTTTACGATTACACCTTTCTCTGCATCATAACCTTTTTTCTTTTCTTTAACTCTTTCTAATTCCATTAGAACGGCTACAGGATTATAACCTGCATTAGAAACAATTTGATTAAAAGGTTCTGAAATTGCTTTACAGAGAGTATTATAACCTCTTTTATAATCTTCTTTTATTTCAGGATTGTTGTAAAATTTCTTAGATGCTTCTCTTAAAAACATTCCACCACCTTTTACAACTCCTTCTTGTAAAGCTGCTTTAACAGCATATTTACAATCTTCAACTCTATCTAGAAGTTCTTTACCTTCCTCATTAGTCATAGCACCCACTTTAACAGTTGCTACACCAGAGGTAAGTTTTCCTATTCTTTCTTCAAGAATTTTTGCTTCATAGTTGTTACCCTTACTTTCTTCTAAAACTTTTTCAAGGTATTCAACTCTTTCTTCTACATTACTTTTCTCTCCTTTTCCACCAATAATAGCAGTATCAATTGGAGATACTTCAATTTTATCACATTCTCCTAATAACTCAGGATTAAAATGATTAATAGAACTATTGTCTTTATTAAAAACACCACCTCCAAATAGAATAGCCATGTCTTCTAATCTTTCTACCCTTTTCTTACCATATCCTGGAGATAAAATTGGTACAGATTTTACATTACCTGTAACATGATTCATCACTAAACCTCTTAAAGCAGCTTCTTTTACATCTTCTGCTATAACAACTAGAGGTCTTCCTTTATGTCCTGCATATTCTAAAGCAGGTACAAGATTTTGAAAATCAGTTAATTTACCATCATACAAGAAGATAAAAGGATTTTCATAATCTACCCTTTTTCTAATTTTATCTGTAACAGCATATGGAGATAAATACCCTCTATCAAATTGCATTCCCTCTACTATGTTATATAACATTTCTAAAGAATTACCTTGACTTACAGATATAACCCCATTTTTACCAAGCTTTTTATATATCTCAGTAATAACTTTTGTTATACTTCTATCCCCATTAGATGAAATATAAGCAACAGCTTCCATTAGAGTATTATTATTATCTATTTCTACTTTTACATCATCAAGATATTTAATAATATCATGTAATGCCATATTAAGGCCTTTTTTAAAGTCATTAGTAGATACACCTTTCTCAATAGATTTAAGTGCTTCTGTGTAGATATTTTGAGCTAAAATAGTACTTGTTGTAGTGCCATCTCCTACTAAGTTATTAGCCTGAGTAGCAACTTTCTTTATTAACTCTGAACTTAAATTCTCAATAGGGTCTTGTAAATAGATTTCTTCTGCAACACTTACACCATCTTTAGTAATATTAATTTCACCAAAAGCATTTTTGATGATAACAGTATTACCTCCAGGTCCTAATGTTTCTTTAACTGTATCAGCTAATTTATCTACACCTCTTTTAAGACCTTTTTTTAATTCTTCTCCTGTAACTAAATGTTCTGTCATTTAATCCTCCTTTATTTCAAATAATATTTCTTCATCTGGTAGTACAAGATATTTTTTACCATTTTCTTCTATCTCTTCTCCAGAATTATATTGTTTGTATTTAACAGTACTGCCTACTGTATATTCTTCTGGAACATTATTACCTACAGAGGTAATCTTACCTATTCTCTCATCCTTAGCATCTGGCATAAGAATACCATTTGCTGATTTTGTATTTGTCTGTATTTCTAATACAACAAATACCCCTTTTGCTTGTAACTTCATATTATATAATTAAAATTAAAGCCTACTAAATAAATAGTAGGCTTTTACTTTGACATTTTAGAGAAATTTAACTCCTCAAAGATATATAAATTTATTCTAAGATATATCTTAATTGTTTAAAACCTTTAAAATTATAACACCAACCATGTTCATGGCTTCTTCTACCATCTTCTCCTTTACTAAAATTATAGTATTCATTCTTTTTCATAGCTTGAGCTATATGCTCCAGTGGCGAAGAGTGCTTAGGTATTGAATTAATAAGTTGATAAAATAAATCTATATGTTTTTCAATAGAAGTTTCAGAACCTTTTCCAACAGTAGTATAAGATATTCTTGCACATAATGAAACAGATACTTTAATTAAAATATCTTTTACAATTTCTTCATTATAATAATCTTCCCCCCTTTCTTTCAAATATTTTACTACCTTTTCTCTATAATCTTCTTCAAATGGTATATGCCATTCTCCTTCTTGTAATTGTTTAGGTTTATTACTTTTATATAAATCAAATATCTTTTCAGCAAGAGCTTGTATATGAATTTCAGCTTGAGATTTATTTATATGATTCCAATTACCATCTTCAGGTAACATTGCATTATCAGCAACATTTTTAAGATACTCTTTTTTAGATTCATAAGTAAAACCAAAAGGGTCTGTATAAGCTGGGCATCTCAAAGAAAAGAAATTCTTTAAACCTGCTTCACTTGTTGTAAAGACCATAGTAGTCCACATAAATGGTTCTAATATTCTATTACATAATTGCTTAGAAACATCTAAAACATATAATATAGAGGCAGTTTCAAGAGCTTTGTCTCTTGCTAATAACCACCAATCTACAATAGTTTTCTCCTCATTAATATAATCTTTATCCTGGAGGTAAGTTTCAAATACATTTTTCTTACTCTTAATTTCTCGTAAAAGAGATGGTTCCACAACAGTGCTTATCTTATTTAAAGTGTAATCAAAAGTTTCTAAAGCAACTTTTAAAGAAACTAATTCTGTTTCATCTAAATAAGAATTTCCTTGCATTCCTGTATGATACCTTTGCCATGCAATTGGTATAAATGGGTTGTTTTTAACAATTTCAGCCATTTTTTCAAAAGGAATAGCTCTACTACTAGAAGTATTCTTTGAGAACATTCTATGTGTGTTAAATTCACTTAGAATTATTCTAGGAAATGTTATTTTAAAAGTTGTTAATCTATCTCCTTTGATAGAAAGACTATCTTTGATTATCTCAGCATTAATTTTCATCTTCAATATTTGATTCGTTATCATTACTTTCTTTATTAAGAAAAGCAAAAGATTTTAATTTATAAGAAACACAAGTAGGTTCATCTTCTTTTCTGATAACTACTCTTTCAAATGGCACATTATTTTCACAATCTCCATCTTTACCTTCTAATAAATCTTCTTCTACCTTTTTAATAAAATTTTCTACAGAACTTATATCACAAATATAGTCTCCTACAATTCCTTGATAATATATTTCAGGTATAGTTAAACCTAAACGGTCACAAAATGCAGCTCTTTGATTAAAATTAAGTTCTGCAACAATACCTTCAGGGTTAGTGTATGTAATTCTATAGACAATTAATTCAAAATCTCCATGAGCTAAACCATAATCATATTCTTTTTGAATCATTCTACCTGATGGTTCATAACCAATTATTTCTCCATAAATAGAATATCCTTGTGGTATAATATAATCAAGTTCATATTTTCTTGCACATTGTCCCCAAATATCATCTGTAAGAAATTTACTTGGTGTATTAATATCATTGTTTTTTAAAACTCTTCTACTACTATAAATAAAGTCATATTGTTCTGTTTGTACTTTAACACCAAGTTTTAAAAGTATTTTTTCAAAGAAAGATAACTTTCTTTTAGTTAGAATATTACTAAATATAGCTGAAATACCATGATATTTTTTAGTAATTGAAACATAATCATTAATAGAAAGGTCTTTAAAAGCTTTTCTAAGATTTAGTGTTTCAATGTGAAAATTAAACTGTTTGTCTATAAGTTTAGATTCTACTTTTTTATGATTTCTTGAATTTCTTCTCCTTAGAACATCTTGTGGTAGCCACTTTTTACATATTCTAATATCTCCAATAGTATCAAAAGATTTTCCTATACTATTTGAAGGTATTGTTTCTGTGCCTAAAGCAAATTTATAAACATCTTTTGCAGGTACTATAAAACCTTCAGAAATAGTTTCTCTCAACTTGATTGCTTTTACTTTAGCACTCTTTTCAAAAAACCCTGTTTTAGTTTTATTATTATTAAGGCTTTTATCCCTAAAACCATTTATATAACTTACAAAAGATTTATTTATTTCAGATAAAGGAGGAAAATATACATATACATCTCCTTCTTTAGTATCTAAACCTGTAATAACTTGGTTAAA
>PDWI01005689.1_pt1 | contig 15951 bp, 12 predicted proteins | sample 1430891 | NCBI WGS metagenome assembly PDWI01 (sample SAMN01162508, study PRJNA174530) | Oral metagenome, whole genome shotgun sequencing project. | biome: Marine environment; feature: Marine mammal; material: Swab sample of the gingival sulcus; isolation source: swab sample of gingival sulcus...
ACTGTCCTGATCCATGCGTAAAATATTAAAATGGGGAAACTCAGAGGAAACAACTTCTTCAATTTTTTGAGTTCCCGAGCCCACAAAAGTAATATTCTCCCCCCCGCACTTAGGGCACACTTTGGGTACTGGGGATACCTTCCCGCAATAGTGACAGAGCAGTCCCCTGTTCTTATGAAAATTCATACCCACACTGCAGTTGGGACAGGTTACAACTTCTGAACAGTCTACGCATAGAACCACAGGAGAAAAACCGCGCCTGTTGAGGAGAAAAATTACCTGCTTGCCTTCGCGTATGGACTTATTGGTAATCACCTTTAGCTTACCGGAAATTTCATTGTTTTGACCGGAAACCTTGATCAATTCAATTTTGGGCAAAGCGCTTTTTCCAAATCTTTCAGAAAGGATGTGCAAGCCGATGCTGCCTTTTTTAGCTGCATTGAAGGTTTCCAGGGAGGGGGTCGCCGAGCCCATTACGAGTTTAGCATTTTCAGTTTTTGCACGAAAAAATGCCAAGCGTTTTGCACTGTATCGAGGAGTACTCTGCTCTTTATATGCTCCATCATGTTCTTCATCAATGATAATCAAGCCCAGATCAGGGCACTGCATAAAAACTGCTGAACGGGTTCCAATTACAATGCGAGCATCTCCCCGATAAAAACGAACCCAACGCTCATATCTTTCATTTACATTTAATAGACTGTGATAAATGATGAGAAGATCGCCGAAAACAGATTTTAGCCGACCGTAGATCTGAGATGAGAGACCAATTTCAGGCACCATAAAAATTACGGACTTCCCATCTCTTATACTTTCAGTGGCGAGCTTTATGTACACCTCGGTTTTACCACTGCCTGTGACTCCATGTATAAGATGAGCCTCCGACTCTGAAGAAGCGATATTTCGGTAAACCCTTTCCTGATGAGGAGTGAGGCTAGCATGAAAAGATATTTGGTTTTGGGGCTTAAAATCCCCAATCTCTATTGATTTTTTGGAAAAAGGCAATGCCTTGGCAAACCCCTCACCCATGGAAGCGACATAGGAATGGGAAAGATAGTGCACAAGTTCAATTAACCGTTCATCAAAAATGGGAGTGGAATCAATAGTAGAAAGTATATCCTTAACTTCAAAATCCCCTGTTTTGTTATCATGGGTGGAGGTTACAAATCCCAGAGTATTTCTTCCGGCAAAGTTTACATGGACCCTCTGACCAACTTTAACCTCCATGTCAGAAGGGATTCCATATAGAAATGATTTATCAATGGGGGTATTCACATAGACATCAGCAAAAAGAGGTTTTTTCATATTTTAAATCACTACCTTAAAGATTCTCCTGCAAGAGCTTCAAAGTTTCCCAAGCCCCTCTTTTCAGTTGGGGGTTTTTGATGAGAGTTACGGTATGTTCCGTATTAAACCACTTGATATTATTATGAGCCTTAATCAACCCCTCCAAGGGTAACATATCACCAATTATGAGAATTAACCTGGGTGAAACTTCTCCAATTTCAATCTCAAGGCAAGAAAGACATTCTCCAATAATATCACTGAGTTTAACCATTATATCATCAATATCAGACTTAATTAAATTGGTAATATAGCATTCGTCCATTTTTAAACCTATGGCTCCTAACATCTTTTTCAACAAGAGGAAAGATTCTTTCTTGTAAATTTTTATTTCAGAACCGGTTAGCATACTGGGGGAGTTTAGTATTATCATTACTCCATTGCTACCACTTCCAAATGCCTTCTTGCCAACGGCCTTCTTCTTGGGACAGAGCTGCCGGGAATTACTATCAGTGCTCTCGGCTCCTTGACTTACCTCATCTTCAGTAAAGGACTTCGCATGGATCCATTCCCTTAGATACCGGCGTTCCTCTTCGCTTTTAAAGATCAGAATTTCATGAAAAGAGCGAATTTTCAAAAAATCTATCAGTTCTCGCATATTAAATTTCATCCATATTGATTGAATACTGCTTTATTTTTCTGTGAAGATTGGTGCGTTCAATGTCCAAATTACGTGCAGTCATGGACACATTTTTACCATTTCTCCTCAATGCCTCAATGATAAACTCTCTTTCGAATTTTTCACGGGCAGCTTTAAGACCGGTATTACTGAAGAGCACCGAATTGTCTGAATTATCTATAAAATCAAAATTTTCTTTAAGGTCTTGAACATCAATCTCTTCTCCCTGCACCATAATGATGACCCTTTCAATTATATTCTTCAATTCACGAACATTTCCGGGCCACTGATAGGTTCTCATAAATTCCAGTGCTTCATCGGTAATAGTTTTCAATCCTGTACCGTGTTCACGGGAAAACTTATCGATAAAAAAATCAACCAAAAGAGGAATATCGGAAATGCGTTCAGACAGACCGGGTACCTGTATGGGGATAACATTGAGTCTATAGTAGAGATCCTCTCTGAAGGTTCCGTCACTGATGGCTTTCCTAACATCAACATTAGTGGCAGCCAAAACTCTCACATCTACATTTATTGTGGAATTTCCCCCCACTCTTTCAAGCTGTTGTTCCTGCAAAACCCGAAGGACCTTGGCCTGTGCGGATAAACTCATATCGCACACCTCATCTAAAAAAAGTGTACCATGATCGGCAAGTTCAAACTTTCCAATCCTTTTCCCCATGGCACCTGTAAATGCTCCCTTCTCATGTCCAAAAAGTTCACTCTCAATCAGTTCATCGGGAATGGCAGCACAGTTCACCTTGATAAATGGCCTGTCCGATCTATTAGACAGTTGGTAAATAGCACGGGCAACAAGTTCCTTCCCTGTACCACTTTCTCCTGTTATAAAAACTCTGGCATTAGTTTTAGCAGCTTTTTTTATAATATCCTTAATAGAATTAATTCCTGCAGATTCACCGATCATATCATCTTCAATAAAAGACTTCTGCTTGAGCTTTTTATTTTCACGAATTAGCCTGACATTTTCAAGGGCATTATTCACTGAAGTTATTATTCTATCAAGAGACGGCGGTTTTTCAATGAAATCAAATGCTCCCAGTCTCGTTGACTGAACTGCAATATCAATGGAGCCATGGCCACTTATCATTATTATTCCCAAGTCCGAATATACCCCTTTGATCTTCTTTAACAGGTCAAGCCCATCAAAATCAGGGAGCCAAACATCCAAAATGACCAGGTCAACCACATTGTTTTTTAAAAAATCGAGAGCTTCCTGTCCATTTTCTGATGAATGGACAGTATGCCCTTCATCCTGTAAGATGGAAGATATTGTCGAACGAATGTTGCTTTCATCATCTACAATAAGTATTTTAGCCATCACAAATCTCCATTTTTTATTGGCAATGTTATAATAAACTCACTCCCCTTTCCAAGAACACTATTGCATAATATTTTCCCATGGTGCTCCAATATGATTTTATGTACAATGGCCAAACCAAGCCCCGTCCCATGCTTCTTTAAAGTAAACCCGGGTTGAAAAATATTTTCCACATCCTTGGCATTTATCCCCCCCCCCGTATCTCTTATGGATATTTCAATTTGATTTTCCTGATTTTTTTGAACCTCAATGGAGATCTCTCCCTTAACCTCAATGGCCTCTACAGCATTGGATAAAATATTGTTCAGAGCCTGCTTCATCAAAACCTTGTCCAGAAAAACAAAAAGCTTTTCGTCCAGTGGTTCAAAATTTATTTGGATATTTTCATGGGCGGAGTACAGTATAACAGTTTCACAAATCAATTCGGATATGTCCTGAACTTCTTCTTTTTTTTCAGGCAAACGGGCAAAATCATTAAAAACCCGGACTAGACTCAACAGAGAATCAACTTCTGCCATGATTGTTTCCGTTCCTTGGAGGATGGAATCCTCCATATTTTTTTTATTTTGAAGAACCAACCTTCTAATTCTTTCTGCAGAAAGCCTAATGGGGGTCAAAGGATTCTTTATTTCATGTACCAGCTTCCGTGCCATGTCATTCCAGGCTTCTAATTTTTGCTTTTCAAACATTACATCTCTATTCTGTTTCAACTCTTTGGACATACTATTAAACGATTGAATGAGCTGTCCAATTTCATCCTTTCGCTCGCCGGGCAATTCCACCCCATAGTCTCCCTTTGAAATTTGCCCCGATGCTTCAGAGAGTTCCTCAAGTGGATGTGTTATGGATTTGGATAAAAAGAAGCTGATGAGATATGCTATCCCAACGATAAGAATAGAAAGAACCATCAGAAAAGCTCCGGATCCCTCCACAAAAAAATTACGCAGTCTTTCCACTTCTTGATAATCATCATTGGCCTTATAAAAAAGTTTTTCACGCTCGGATAATTCAAGGGGAATTTCCTTTGATAAAACAAAAATATTTTTATTAAGTTCAATAACTCCACAGATAATTTCCTTACCATTTATCAATATTCGGTCTGTTTTTATTTTATCTCCTGAAAAATTTTTGTAAAACTTTTGTATTTTAGTGCCATAGCTATTCCCCGGGAGGGTATTCTGAAAAGTAATTTTATTTTTACCCTTCTGAAAAATAAAAATACTAAATCCCTTCGCTACGAGAGTCTTTTTAATCTCATCAAAAATAATATTAAAACTATGTGCTTTATTTTTCTTTACAAAATATTTCACTGACCGCAATTCATTTCTGACTTCACCGGCAAACTCTTTAAACAGATCATTTGTTAGATCAATTGATTCTCTAATAGAAACTCCGGTGCTCCCTTTAAACATCATGGCAATATTTTGATTAAAATAGGTACTGGAAACTATTACAATGGGCATGGTGGAAAGAACTGCTATAAAAAGGAAGGAAATGGTAAGCTTTTTGCTAAGACTTGCCCTTATTTCGCGACTTCTTATCTCAAGGCGCCTTCTGAATGAAATTATAATAAAATAAATCGCTGCAATTACCGGAACTGTCATCGCAGTAGCGAAAAAAAATTTTTCGTTTACAACACCATCGTCCAATCGTCCCGGAAAGAGACCGATGATCAAAATTGAGGAAAAGATTATGATTCCTGATAAAAAGATAATATCTTGAAATGAATTGGATTTCATCATTAATCAAAATGGACTAAATTCTATTTAAAATCACTTTCTATTAAATTAACGATATAATTCACTATTTCGACCTCCCCTTCGCCATCTGCACGAATGGTCAGGGTTGTACCTGCCAAAATAGCCAAACCTATTACTGACATAATGGACTTCCCATTTGCTTCAATCTCATCTTTAACAATAGTAACCTGACAGGGATACTTCATGGCCTCCTTAACAATCATCATTGCCGGCCTTGCATGGACCCCTGCATCGCTAACAACGGTTACCTCTCTCTCAATCATCAGCCCCTCCTCTTTCTATCCACTTTTTTATTTTAATATCTAATTCTCTTGCAGAATGGATTCCTGCCTTTTTCAAGCTCTGATTAAATGCAGCAGTTTCAATAATAACGGGAATATTCCGTCCCGGTCCCACGGGAATCCTGGCCATGGGAATATTAAAACCAAGCAGCTCATAGTACTCCTCATCCAAGCCAAGTCTATCATATTCAGCTGAGGGATCCCAGGGCTCAAGCTGCACAACAAGATCCAGCCTTTTCTTTGATCTCACCGAGCTAATGCCAAAGATTTCCTTAATATTGACAATCCCAATTCCCCTGAGTTCCATGTGGTGTCTAAGCAGTTCCGTTCCCATGCCCAATAGAAGAGAAGAATCATTATTAACAAAGACCACCATATCATCAGCCACAAGACGGTGTCCCCTTTCAACAAGTTCCAGTGCTGTTTCACTCTTACCCACTCCGCTTTCGCCAAGCAAAAGCACCCCAATTCCGGAAACATCAACAAAAGTTCCGTGAAGTGTAACCTTCTGAGCAAATACCTCATCAAAGATGTGGACCAATTGGGTTATTAGACGAGTTGTTCCAAGGCTGGAGACAAAAACAGGGACTCCTGCCTCATTGGCAAATCGAAGAAAAAAATCATTGGGTATTGTTCCGTGAGAAAAGATGCAACAGGGAATTTTATGAGAAAAAAACTTAGAATAAACCGATTCTAAATGCTCATCATCCATGCCGGCCAGAAAGGCACTCTCCCCTAAGCCGAAAATCTGTATTCTATCATAGGCAAAAAAGTCAAAAAATCCTGATAAAGTTAGTCCCGGACGATTCAGGTCTCCATAACTTATAGTATTAGAGAGGTACTTTTTCCCGGAAAGGAGCTTCAGCCCAAGCACCTCCCTTCTCTTCTCATCAAAGACCTTTTTTATTGTAATTTCTTTCATAAAAGAATATTATAGATCCTTCAAAATGTTGCAAGTATAAAATATGGGCTGCATCACTTCAGGAAAACAGCCCATACAATTGAATTTAAAATGCGGGGACCATGACCTCATAGCCATTGCCCTGCTTAATAATAACATTCAAATATCCTGTTTCTGTATTATAGAACGGAAGGAACTCCTTCCCCTGAGCAACAATACCCTCAATAGCCTCATTGAGATTATATCTTCCAATGGAACAGGTTTCAAGTTTATTAAAATCGATTTTGGGACTTGAAACGGACTCATCATGTATCTGAACTGCATACTCGTGGCAGTCCCCATCATGCTTTTCAAAGGGAACCTCAAACATCTTTACATCATCTTTCGACTTAAAAATTACAGCATAGTTCTTGTTGAGATAGTCAACATTTGAATCAATATCACTGTGTCCCTTTTTAAAAAGTATAAATTTATCCCCGTTTACTTTCATCTGAAGATAGGCCTCAATGTTGTCAATGGGCTTGTTTGCGACCTGCCTCAGTTGAACAGAAACTCTTTTTTCACTGTCCAATTCCAGGGGAATTTCTACTTCTGCAACTCCTCCCTTTTTAGACTGAATCTTATCTTTATACCTTGCAACTTGACTTTCCAATTTATCCACCAACATATCAATGGCGGAATAAAAATTTCCCGATTTTTCCTTGGCATGAAATTGAACAGCATCTCCGTTTATTATCACTTCGGCAACATGGTCCAGTTTTTCCTTATATAAAATAAGGTGGGTATCAATTAGCTGGTGAAAATACTTTTCCATTTTAGAAAGCTTTTCTTCCGAATGATTTTTCAAATTGTCTGATACATCAAGATGTCTTCCTGTAATTTTAATATTCATAATCGCTCCTATGATTTAATCATATTTAATCTTTTACGTTTATTTGAAGAGGGGATATTCAAAATTCCCCTGTACTTCGCTATAGTTCTTCGGGCGACCTTTACCCCGTCTTCTCCCAAAATTGAAACAATGGCATCATCGGAGAGAGGTGCCCCGGAATCTTCAGATGAAATTATCCCCTGAATTTTACTCTTCACAAGATCAGAAGAATGTTCATCTATAGATTCATAGCTGCTGCCTTTAATTTTGGAAACAAAGAAATACTTAATGGGGAAGATGCCCCAGCTAGTTTCAACAAACTTGCTATTGGCGACCCGACTCACGGTTGATTCATGAACTTCTACCTCACTTGCAATATCGTGGTGTGTGAGGAACTTAAGGTGCCCCGGTCCCTTTTCAAGAAAATCCCTCTGTTTATCCATAATTGAAGAAACAACCGATTTTATAGTATCATGTCTGTGACTGATACTGCGAATCAATGCTTGGGCGGCATAGAATTTTTCATTAAAATACTCCTTCTGATCATTTTTGATCTTTTTGCTCCTAAGAAGTTCCAGATAATACTTGCTGAGCTTAATTTTAGGTATCCATTCATCATTTACAATAACAATAATTTCACCATCGAAGAGCTTCACCTCTACATCAGGAACAACATATTGAACCCGGGAAGCTGAATGAAGGCGACCGGGAAAGGGAGAAAGATGCTGAAGAAGTTTGCTTTTTTCTATGATGACGGGAATGGGCAGGGACATTTTTTTTGCAACAGAGCTGTAATCAAGTTTGAGGACATCATCGTAAAAACGCTCTATCATTTCCAAAATAATTTTATCGTATTTAAAAAAAATCGAACACTGTACAGCCAGACTTTCACTTACACCGGAACTACCACATCCATGGGGATCAAAACCCTGCACTGTACTCTTAACCCTCTTCATAACCGAATGTCCAAACTGCCCAACCAATTCTTTAAAAACCTCTTCCGAATAGAATCCATCGTCACTGAGGGAAGTGATAAACTCCTCAAAGATCTGAAATTCAAAGTCATTTTCAGCTGTCATTCGAGCCTGCCAAAGCAGATGATCAATTAGACCTTCCCGATTTTTAACAACATTTTCGATGAAAGATTTATCTCTTTCATTGCCTCCTCCGGAACGAATATCCCCACCGTCACCGGAATCGGGGAAAAAACTATTCTCATAGCTCTCGCTCATTCCTCTATTGACATCACCGCTCAGACTACGATTTAAAATAGCTTCCAGGGGACCTTCAGTTTGTTGCGAAGTTAAGTCCTCAAGGAAAGGATTTTCCAGGAACTCCTGATCAATTTTTTCAAGCAACTCAATAGAGGACATTTGCAAAATCTCTATGGATTGTCTCAATGACTGGGTCATTATTAGCTGCTGGTTTTGTTTAATTCCTATGTTTAATGCAGTTTTCATCTCACCATTATCTTTAAAGAACTTCTATATATAAAGATAATGAAATTTATCTTTTTGTCAAATCTTATCGTAAAATAGTTTAAAATATCGCTCAATATAATAAGAAAGAACCCATTGATTTACCAATAAACTGAACATGTAGAGAAGAAATTACAGCTTCCAAGGACCTCAGTATCCCGAAGTGGAATCACGGCTACCGAAGAAGTAGAAGCGCAGGCCCAATTCAGCCTGGAAACCTCTTTCCTGAACATCAAAGAAATCCCTTTTATCTGATGCAAAATGAAAGCCAATGTTAAGAAAAGGAGCAAAATGCTGGTTCGCATCGAATTGAAGACCGGTATAAAAAGCATAATCCAAATTATTCTCGAAATTTTCCTTGCTTAAAAGCTTATTCTCAGAGTAAGAACGAAGCAGCCCCATATAAATTCCGTTTTTCCAGCTGAGCCGATACCTCTCCAATATCTTAAAATGAGGACTATATTCTCCACCGATGAAAACATATAAAAATTCATAGGAAATCTCATTGGGATCACCTTCATTATCCACGGCAAAGGTATAGGCAGATTTAAAGACTGCATCAACATCATTATTAATGGAAAATCCAAAATCCAAAGCAAACCCAGACTGTCTCGGAGCATTCCTGGACGTTGAATGAAAACTTGAAGCATCCACGAAAACCGAAGCATGAAGAATTGAAGACAGGAGCAAGAACGGAACAACAAAAAACAATACCTTTTTCACAATATACACCTTTTCATAATAAAGAGAAATAATATAAAATAGATACTATAGAGAAGATATAGAGTCAAGAAAAAGATTAATTTTATTGTTAAATATGACAATAATTAGATATTTATCTTGTTACACCAAATCATAAATCAAAAGCCCAAAGACCCTGAAATAAAATTAATTCTTTACATAAAATTCCCCATCATAGAAATTGAAAAGGCATTAAAAAAATTGGAGAAATTCTATATAACAATGAAGAAACTTACATATATAATAATATTGCTCAGCACCATGGCTCTTTCATGTGGAGATAATTCCACAAAAACAGATGTAGCCTATACAGACCCGGGTTTTGATTCAAAGGAAAATGTAAAAGACACCAAGCAGGCCAACTTTGCCAATATGCCGACTCAAAACTCCTCGGGAGCAAGTTGCAATGCAATAATTTTCCAAAAAAATATTGATGGAAAGGACTATGTGGCAATAGGCTACAAAAAAAACTCCTTCTATCTTAAAATCTACTGGGAAGACAGCTCCATACCCTCCTCTGTGGATACTCCGAACTTTAATATCAATATCAATGGTTCAACCAGTACTTCAGATTCCCTCAAGCTCACGGCGCAACCCCAAAGTGACGGCACATACCTAATAACATTTACCGGCGATATCTCAGTGGGGGCTTATACAATAGCAAGTGGAGATACAATAAGGGCAGCCAAGTATTAATTGTTTAAATTAACATCTACCCTTTAATTAGGGCGTGCCCGCCGAACACCTTTTTTATAAACTATTCCCTTTGCACAAACTTTGAGCTAAAAAGGTCTCCGGCGGTCGTGCTTTTCGGGGCTTTGGTACCTTATCCCCCATGCCCCTCTGGGGCATGGGGGATAAGGTACTGCTTCGCACCCCTACAATCACTCACGCAGTTCATGGCAAAAATTTATTTCAAATCATGGAACAGCCACTACAACAAAACACTTTACACCGAAAGCATTGAAGAGAGAAACATGGGGTTTACCTCAAAAGAGTAGAACAGAATGCACAAAGGCACTCCTTTCTACTCCTCCACAGCCTTAAAAATAGAATCAATATCTATGCCATAGTTTTCAAAAACAACATTTCGGGCAAGGTCTCTTCTCAAAATGGAAATATTGTAGTCAACCAAACTCTTCAAAGCGAACTGACGCGACCGAATATATGAATCCAGAGCAAGCTTCAACTCCAGAGCACTGAACCGCCCCCGCTTGAACTTACGGTAAACCAAGTTATAATAGCTCTTGGCATAATCTCGGGCCTTAGTGGCACGAAGATATATTTCATAGTCAACATCGCACTGCTTAACCTTGGAGATAATATCATCTCTTATTTCACTCTCCACCTTTTTCAAATCAATTGCAAGGTACTTCATGGCAATCCTGGCATCTCTCTCATTGGCAAGAGAAGCCCTTCCATTTAAGGGATAGCGAAACTCAAATCCCATGGAATATTCCGGATTATGCTCTCCCAGAGTTTTACCCCAGTTGTCCATATCATAACTGGTTGACCCATAGGCTCCCTTAATCTGAAGGGAGGGAAGGCTGCTGTTTTCGGCTATTGCATAATCAAGGCCGGCATTTTTCAGCTCAAGTCTCTTATTCTGTAACTCACTTCTTTTCAGAAAGGCATCTTTAAGGGCTCTTTCCAGGGAGATGGCCGGTCTATTCTTACGAAAAGTCTTTCCAAGGAGAATTTTAACTTCAGGACTCAAATTCAGAACTCGACGCATTGCCAGCTTGGAGTCAAATAGAAATTTCTCGGCACGCTCCTTTCTGTTTTGAGCATCAAGAACCTTGTAGCTCCAGTCGGAAACCTCCTCCCTTTCTGCAAGTCCCAGGGGTATTTTCCGCTGAACAATGCGCTTAATATTTGCCGTACTGCTGAGACTAATTTTTTGCGTTGTGAGGTTTTCCTCGGCAACTGCAATATTCCAATAGGCAATTAGAGCATTAACGATGAGCCCTGCAAGTCTTCTCCTTATTCCATTTCTTGCTGCAATTTTTTTGTTAAAGAGCTTCTGTTCTCCTTTACGGTCATTAACTCCAAAGGAATTCCTCATGAGCTCCTGGGTTATCTGAAGGGAAAAACCGGTTTGATAGAGGTCTAAATCCTTGCCGGTCATTTTCATCTCTTCATAGGAAGGCATGGAGGCTGTTACCTGCCCACTCAAAGTTGTCCCCGAGGAAAACCGTTTTGAAATCCCCGCCTGTCCGGAAAAATTTGAAAATCCCTTTGAAGAGACACGGGGATTGGCATCGCTGCTGCTTCTAATTGCCGAATACTGTCCACTACCATGAACAGTATAGTCATAGATTCCCCTATATCTCATGAGTTGGGAGGAGGTTCTTCTATAGTCCAGCAAGGCCTGCTTCACATCATAGTTATTATCAAGGAGATACCTCACCACCTTGGGAGCGGAGAGTTCCAACTCATTTACCCCGTCTGCTTTTTCATCCATGGTCCGGGCAAATAGACCGTAGAAACCTCCTGCAAATATAAAATTCAATAAGATAAAACCTAGAAATACTTTCCATCGTCTGTGCATTTGATATACCAATCCCGTCATATAACAATAAAACTTTTCGGGGTACTTTACCCCTTCACCTTCGAGAGAATGGAAATAATTCCCTCCACATCAGTGATTGTAGCTGCAGCATCGAGCTTAATGGCCTCCTTGGGCATACCAAAAACAACGCATGATTCCTGATCCTGTGCCACTGTTTCGGCACCGCTGTCTTTCATTTCAAGCAAGCCCTTTGCTCCGTCATCACCCATACCGGTACAGATTACCCCCAGAGCTCTCTTGCCCGCATACTGACTCACGGAACGAAAGAGCACATCCACCGAGGGTCGATGCCGATTCACAGGCGGGCCATCGTTTATCTCAACATAGTACCCCTTGGAGTCTGACTTAAGAAGCATGTGCCGACCTCCGGGAGCAATGAATGCCATTCCCGTGAGCACCCTGTCCCCGTCCTTGGCTTCCCTCACCCAGAGGTCTGACTTTTCGTTTAACCTGTTGGCAAAGGCCTCGGTGAATTTTTCAGGCATGTGCTGGGTGATGACAATTCCCGGAGAAGTTGCAGGGAGAGAGCTGAGAATTGCATCAATGACCTGAGTTCCTCCGGTTGAGGCGCCAATGGCAACAACTTTCTCGGAATGAAGGTTTTGGCTAACCCTCTCCCTCTTGGCCAAGATTACATCGGCACTGTACTTTGTATTGGGCCTCTTGTTAAGAACACGGCTTTGAGAAACATGCTTCCTGAAGGCATGTTTGGATTTTGCAGCAATGATGACCTTTTGGACAAGATTTTGTGAAAAACTCTTTAGAGTTTCGGGATCTCCCATATTGGGCTTGGCAACAACATCAATTGCCCCCAGTTCCAAGGCCTTAATGGACTCCTTTGCTCCATGAGAAGTCAGAGAGCTGACCATGATTACCGGAAGAGGGTTCTCTTTCATGACCTTTTCAAGAAAAACCAAGCCGTTCATTTTGGGCATCTCAATGTCAAGAGTTATGACATCGGGAGCAAGTTTATCTATTTTATTTGAGGCAAGGGAGGCATCAAGGGCAGTGCCCACGACCTCCACATTTCCGGACTGAGCGAATACATCGCTGAGAAACTTTCTCATCAAAGCAGAATCATCAATGATCAAAACCTTTATCTTTTCCGTACCGGTATTCATACTACATTTGCCTTCCTCTAGTTATAGTCATAACTCATAAACATCTATATAAACAAATTATTCTCCAAAATGCAGATTGCATCACTCATGGTAAAGAAATACAAACTGCCGAGTAGCCCCCCATAGTTATAAGATAATACAGGCTAAAAAAAAGTCAAAGAATAAATCAATTAATATTCACAATATTATCCTAAATACTCCAAGGACTTAGTTACCAGAAAATCAACATTAAAGCCGAACTCTCTCTCAAGATCAGCCTGGGGAGCAGAACAGCCAAAGCCTTCCATTGTAACAAAGAGGGCATCATTGCCGGCATATCTGTCCCAGCCCATGGAAAGCCCGGCCTCAACAACTATTTTCTTAGATTCCTTTCCCAGAATCTCCTTACGATAGGATTCAGGTTGCACTTCAAAGAGCTCCCAGCTGGGAAAGGACACAACCCGTAACTTCTTGCCAAATTCATCGTTCAGCCTCTTTGATGCCTCAATGGCCAGGGAGACCTCGGATCCGCTTGCAAAGATAACTCCATGGGGCTCTTGGTAGTTCACAACAACATAGGCTCCCCTGTGAAGGTTTTGAGCAGAACTTGAATCATTCCTCCCCAGTTCGGGAAGCCCCTGTCGAGATAGCACTAACATGGTAGGACCTTCCTTCCTTGTCAATGCCGAAATCCAGGCCTCCCTTGTTTCCTCTCCGTCACAGGGGCGGATAACATTCAGATTGGGTATGGCTCTGGCTCCGGCAAGATGCTCCACAGGCTGATGTGTGGGACCATCCTCTCCTACAAACAGAGAATCGTGGGTGAATACATAGACAGAAGGTAATCCGGAAAGAGCAGCCATGCGAATGGCCGGTCGCATATAATCCATGAATACCAAAAATGTTGCCGAAAAAGTGAGGCAGCCTCCATATACCACCATACCATTTTGAATTGCTCCCATAGCATGTTCTCGAACTCCATAGTGAATGGAGCGCCCAACCCTACCCTTACCCGTGGTCTCAACCGACGAAACCTGGGTTTTATTGCTCGGCCCCAAATCGGCAGAACCTCCTATAAAATTTGGCAGGAACTTATACAGTGCCTCAATGACCTTACCGCTTGATCCTCTTGTGGCATTTTTTTCCCCGGACTTAAATGTCGGCAGAAACTCCCGAAGAGTCTCCTCACTGGGTGCGGAGAAAAAGCTATCCCATTTGAGCTTCAAGTCCCCCTGAACCGAACTGTCAAAGCGTTCCTGCCAAAGGGAATAGTCCTTGAGATTTGTTTCCAAGACCTCTGCAAAAATTTCATAAACCCTGCTGTCAACATGAAACTTTTCATTGCCGTCACATCCCATGAGCTCCTTGGACTTTTTTATGTCATCTTCGCCAAGGGGCGCTCCATGGGAATCCTCTGAACCCTCATAACCTGCACTTCCCTTGGCTATTTTAGTTTTGGCAATGATTAAAGTGGGCTTAACCTTCTCATTTTGTCCCTGAAAAACCGCTTCCTCTATTTCATCAAAGTTGTGCCCGTCAATTTCAAGAACATGCCAGTTATATGCCTCAAATCTCCTCTTCACATCTTCGGAAAAGGCAATATCGGTATCTCCTTCAATGGTTATTCTATTGGAATCGTATATATATATCAAATTTCCCAGTTCCAGATGACCTGCCAGAGAAGCTGCCTCTGATGTAATTCCCTCCATCATGCAGCCGTCTCCAACAATGGCATAGATATAGTGATCAATAATATCAGCTTTTTGATTAAACTCTCCTGCCAGAAACTTGGAGGCAAATGCCATTCCCACACCATTTGCAAAGCCCTGCCCCAGGGGCCCCGTTGTGGTCTCAACTCCCTGGGTGTGGCCATACTCTGGATGTCCCGGGGTCTTACTGCCAAACTGCCGAAAGTTCTTAATATCATCCAATGAAAGGTCATAGCCTGAAAGGTGGAGCATGGAGTAGAGCAACATGGAACCATGACCTGCGGAAAGCACAAATCTGTCGCGATTAATCCAGTTCGGATTTTGGGGATTGTACTTCATAATTCGAGTCCAAAGGACCGCTGCTATATCGGCACAGCCCATGGGCATCCCCGGGTGACCTGAATTTGCCTCTTGAACAGCATCCATGGAAAGGGTTCGCACGGTTTTAGCCACTGCCACGAGATCATTTTCTGAAATTGCCATAAAAAACTCCCATTGAATTTGATAAACAAATATTTTTTTGTCAAAATATTAAAAAATAAATTCTGCGCAAGCACTTTTAGAGAAAGTTTAAATTCAAGGGGAAAACCTTCCCCCATTGCTCTGTATTGAAAGAAGAAAACATTTGACTTCAAAAAAAAAGTACTTACTATATAAAATAATTATAAAAAAGTAACTAAAGCAATAAACAGAATACTAAACCTACAAAATAAAGGAGTAAGACATAATGACAAGAAAAAAAGCAAAACTAACCCTAATCATTTTGACAGTTACGCTGTTGGGAGCATTCGCTATCCATTCTCTGCACAATGAAGCAAGGGCATCAAAGAAAAGCAAGGTAAAGTGGTACACCATAACCAAGGGGCTAAAGGTAATGCCCAAAAGAAAGAAACCTGCCATGATTTTCTTTCACACGGACTGGTGTCACTACTGTTCAAAAATGGAACAGGAAACTCTCAATTCTCCCAAAGTTGCGACATATCTCAACAGGTATTTCACCAATATAAAGGTAAATCCTGAAAAGGAAAGGAGCAAAGTAAAGATCAAAACGCTTGAGCAGAAGATAACTCCCATGGAACTATTCCGCAGTGCCGGAGGAAGGGGATTTCCAACAGTGCTGTTTTTTGATAGAAAGGGGAATCCCATAACTTCACTTCCGGGATACTTAGACAAAGAAACCTTTCTACTATTTATCAAGTACATCAACCGCAGTTGCTATGAGAGGAATATTTCTTT
>PDWI01023029.1_pt1 | contig 15951 bp, 16 predicted proteins | sample 1430891 | NCBI WGS metagenome assembly PDWI01 (sample SAMN01162508, study PRJNA174530) | Oral metagenome, whole genome shotgun sequencing project. | biome: Marine environment; feature: Marine mammal; material: Swab sample of the gingival sulcus; isolation source: swab sample of gingival sulcus...
CTCCCCGTTGGGCGCGGAAAGGACATGGTAACCATGGCGATTCAGCAGCTTCGTCAGAGCCCGGCAGAGCTCCACCTCGTCATCCACCACCAGGATGGTGACCTTGGTGTCCGGCTTCATGGATTCCTGGGATGGGGCCTCGCTGGCGTCGGTCATGGTGCCTCGGTGTTCGGAGTTGAGATCAGGACTCGGGTCCGGATGCGGGCGAGGATTCGACCGCCCGTGCGAGCCTTGACATATTCTCCACACATTGCCGAAATGTCAACCGGGCCCTGCTGTACCCTGGCCCTGCCCCCCCCTGGCCCTGCCACCCCGGAGATATGCGATGGCGCCGGCAATACACCTCAAGTCCTTCCCCCACGAATCCGATACGAGAAGAAAAGATTTCCAAGGGTGGATTTCGCACCCCGGCATCCCAACGTGGCAGGAGTGGCATCACGGTGCAGCATGTCCGCACAACCCGATCCTTGAACGGCCGACACAATGTTCTGATGTGGACGGCCTACACCACCATCGTCCTGAGTCTGCTGGGCATCGTCTTCCACTTCGTCAAGCTCATGGATGCCGCCGAGCAAAAAACCCGGAACCAAGTGGCCGCCCAGACCCAGACCAGTGCCGTGAATTTCCAGCGCTTGGTCCAGCAGCTGGAATACACGGGACAGAATCTGGCCGTGCAATACGTGGAAGACCACCTCAACCAGAACCCCGGGGCCGCAGAGCGCCACCTTATCGACAACTTGCGTTTCCTGGTTGCGGAATACGCGGCCCAGAATCTGGAAATCGAGTTGCTCATGGCCTCCGGCCAGAACTTCCTCTTCCAGCCCGATGCCACCGAGGGCTGGTCCGTGACCAGCCGCCAGCAGACCATGGCCCAGGACCTCCTCCAGGAATACCCGAGCTGGGAATCCGACGGCCGGACCGCATCCTTTGTCCAGCCCCTGCGCCTTTACCGGAGCATCGAGGGCAACCTCATTCTGCGCGCCAAATTGGACGAGCTTTTTTCCATGGGCCTGCCGCAGCAGAACTCCACCGGTCTGCGCAACTGGTGGCTTAATCCACAGGGAGAGCCCAATCCGGGTTCCGGCGTGCCTGTCACGGACGAGACCCAGGTCCTGCTGGAAACCCTGCGGCACATGATGTGGGAGCGTCGCGCAGGCATCACCATCCAGACGTGTCCCTGGCACAGGAACCACAAAACTTACACCAGCCTGACGCCCGTGCGCCTGGGGGACCTGGATCTGGCCGTGCTGAGCACCATCGACACGGGTTACGCGCGGACCCCTCTGCTGAGCGACAGCCTGATTTTGGGGGTCCTGTTCAGTGGCCTCGTTTTTTTGGTGGGCTTTGTCCTTTTGCAGCACGCCTCACGCCAGAACAAGGCCCTGCAACGCCTGGCCCATGAGCAGTCGGTGGTCGAGACCATCTTCCGCAACGTCGACGACCTGGTCTTCGAGCAGGATCTCAACGGGGTTTACACCGATTGCAACGAAGCGTTCGCGCGATTCTTCGATCGCCGGCCGGACCAGATACGCGGCCACATGGACGAACATCTGGGTTTGAATCTGGATCAGAGCCCCGTCAGCCAGGAAGACCGCATGCTGCTGCGCCGCGGCGAGCACGTGGCCAGCGATGTCTGGCTCACCGGCCCGGACCAGGCCAGCGAACTGGTGGGCCTGCGCAAGCATCCCTTGAAGCATCTGAACGGCGAGGTCTTCGGGATGATCTGCGTGGGTCGTATCAAGACCCCGGAGTGGAAAGCGGCCAACGAACTGCTTCAGATGAAAGAGGAACTGGAAGCAGCCAACCAGAACCTGGAAGAAGCTCTCCGGCACGCTCACCAGCTGAGCGACCAGGCCGAATCCGCCAATCAGGCCAAGAGCGAATTCCTGGCCAACATGTCCCATGAGATCCGCACCCCTCTGGGTGCCATCATCGGTCTGTCGGATCTGTTGGCCAAGACCGATTGCACCACCCGGCAAAGCTCCTATGTGAACAAGCTCAATCTGGCGGCCCACAACCTGTTGCAGATCATCAACGACATCCTGGATTTCTCCAAGATCGAGTCCGGGCACATGACTTTCGAGCAGGTGCCCTTCCACCTGGGAGAAACCATCGGCCAAGTCACCGAAATGTTCCAGGAGCGTGTCCTATCCCGGAATCTGAGTTTCCGGAACGTGCGGGATGAGGTGCCGGAATTCCTCATCGGCGATCCGGTGCGCCTGCGGCAGATCCTGATCAACCTCCTGGGCAACGCCCTCAAATTTACGGAAAAAGGCGGCATCACCCTGAGTGTCAGCGGTGGCCAGAAGATTGGCGAGCAGGTTTTCCTGGTCTTCACCGTGCAGGACACGGGCATCGGCATCCCGCCCGAGCGCCTGGAGGAGCTTTTCCACAAGTTCACCCAGGCCGACACCAGCACCACCCGCCGTTACGGCGGCACTGGTCTGGGGCTGAGCATCTGCCAGCAACTGACGGAATTGATGGGGGGCAATATCTGGGTTGAGAGCACCGTGAACGAGGGCTCGACCTTCCACTTCACCCTGCCCTTTGCCCTGATGAGCCCCGAACAGATCGACGCCTACTGGGAAGAGATGGAAGCCCGGCAGGCCACCCGCTCCGCCGCCCCCGGATCACCCCTTGCCGGTCTGACGATCCTGCTGGTGGATGACAACGAGATCAACCGCGAAGTCATCTCCGAAATCATGACCCAGCGCGGCGCCCGGGTCGACCTGGCGGAAAACGGCCAGCAAGCCGTGAACATGGTGACTGCCACCGACTACCACCTGGTGGTCATGGACATGCAGATGCCGGTGATGGACGGCCCCACCGCCACCCGCGTCATCCGCACGGAACTGGGCGCAAAGGATCTGCCGATTCTGGCCCTGACGGCCAATGCCCAGGCCGAGGACCGGGACATCTGCCTGGACGCCGGTATGGACGACTATCTTGCCAAGCCCGTGGATCCCGCCGAACTGGAGAGCCGCATCCAGGCCCACACCGCCGACGTGCAGCGTCACGACCATCCGGATTTGGTGGCCCGGAAGCAACCGGCCGAGATTCCCAACACCGAGGATCCCGTCACCGAGCCCACGCCCTCCGCCCCGGCTCTCTCGACGACACCGGGGCTGGACATGGAGCAGCTGATGAAGCGGTTGGACTCCAAGAGGGACCTCCTGGTCAAGTTGATCCGGATGTTCCTGGACCAGCATGCCCAGGATCTGGTTCTGCTGCAAGCCGCCCTGACGGCCGGGGAGCAGGAGCAGGCCCTGGCCCTGGCCCATTCCCTGAAGGGAACAGCCGGCAACCTGGGCGCCACGAAATTGCCCGCCATGGCCGCGGATCTGGAATCCCGGTTGCGCCAGGGGGAAGAAGAGATCAGCGAGATCCCGTCGGCCCTGGAAGAGGCCATGGCGGAGTTCACCGGCACCCTGCGGCAGATCCTGGATCAGGAAAAAGAAGACACCCCGGATCGGACGCCTCCGGAGATACCGGCCATGCCGCGCGAAGAGGCCGTGGTCGTGCTGGAAAATCTGCAACGCCTGTGTCAGGCAAACGACATCAGTGCCGAAGAAGAGTTCAACCAAGTCCGGGCTCAACTGGCAACGGTCACAGTTCCCGGCATCGTGGCCACGGTAGAACAGGCGCTGATGATCTACGACTTCAGAACCGCCGAGCGGGAGCTGGGCCGGCTCCTCCAGGACTTGACCAAAACCCCGGTATGAGGAAAACGTGAACGACTTCCTGCCTGAAGACACCATCCTGATCGTCGATGACGAACCGGCCAACATCAAGACCTTGGCCTCGACCCTTGGCCAGCATTACCGCGTGCTGGCGGCCACCAGTGGCGAGCAGGCCCTGGACATCATCTTCGAGCGTTCCTGCGAGCTGGATCTGATCCTGCTGGATGTCCTGATGCCCGGTCTGACCGGGTACGACGTCAACGCCAGGGTGCGCTCCTATCCCGAGACGGCGAATATTCCCATCATCTTCATTACCGCCCGCACCGATCCCGACGAGGAGGCCCGCGGCCTGGACATGGGTGCCGTGGATTACATCGGCAAGCCCTTCCACCCCGTCACCGTTCAGGCACGGGTCAAGACCCAGATCGAGCTGAAGAAGCACAAGGAATACCTGGACGACATGGTGGCCGCGCGCACCCAGGAACTGATCCAGGCTCGCGAGGATATCGTCCTACGGCTGGCCAAGGCCGCCGAAACCCGCGACAACGAAACAGGCATGCACATCATCCGCCTGAGCAAGCTGTGCGAGATGCTGGCCCGCGCCATCGGCATGAAGCGCACCATGGCCCGCACCCTGGCCACCGCCAGCCTGATGCACGATGTGGGCAAGATCGGCATCCCGGACAACATCCTGCTCAAGCCCGGCAGGCACACCGAAGAGGAACGGGCCATCATGCAGACCCACACCACCCTGGGCGGCGAAATCCTGGCCGACGGCGACAACGACCTGCTGATCATGGCCCGGGAAATTGCCCTGACCCATCATGAACGGTGGGACGGCACCGGCTACCCCTGCGGTCTGAAGGGGGAAGAGATTCCCCTGGAAGGCCGCATCACCTCGGTCTGCGACGTGTTCGACGCCCTGACCAGCGTGCGCCCCTACAAAGAGGCCTGGAGCGTGGAAAAAGCCGCTGCTTTCCTGCGGGAAAACAGCGGCTCCATGTTCGAGCCCAGGCTGGTGGATCTCTTCCTGGCCAACCTGGACCAGGTTCTGGATATCATCAGCGCGTACCAGGACGAACCCGAACGCATCCTGCAGCCGAACTAATCCCGATCACGACGCGTTCCCCTCCAGAAGGGTGGCCAGATCCACGACCGGCACGCCGGCCGCTTCCGCCGCCCCGACGTGGGTCGCCTGGCCGGCCATGATCCCCACCCCGCTGGCCAGGTGAGGCTGCGCGCCAAAGGCTCCGGGCAGACCGGCGTCAGCCACCGCCCGCACGTAGGGCAGCGTCTCGTTGGCCAGGGCGTAGGTGGCCGAACGGGCCACCAGGCTGGTCAGATTGGGCACGCAATAGTGGACGATACCGTCCACGACATAGGTTGGATCGCTCAGGCGGGTGGGCCGGCTGGTCTCGAAGCAACCGCCCTGATCCACGCTGATATCGATGATCAGGCTCTTTTCCCGCAGCAGCCCCAGCATTTCCCGGGTGACCAGGTGCGGCGTGCGGGCGGCGCGGGTGTGCACGGCCCCCACCACCACATCGGCATAGGACAGGACCTTGCGCAGGGTGGCTTCGTTGGCCCGGAAGGTGGTGACCCGGCCGGGGAAGGCCCAGTCGATTTCCGAGAGGCTGTCATGGCGGGTATCCAGCAGGGTGACCCGCGCCCCGGCGCCCAGGCAGGCCCGCACGGCGTTACGCCCCACGGTCCCGGCGCCGATGACGACCACCTCGGCCGGCGGCACCGCCGGCGCCCCGCCCAGCAAGATGCCCAGGCCGCCATGGTCGGTTTGCAGGTAACGGGCCGCGATCTGCGGCACCATGCGCCCGGCCAACTGGCTGATCGGGCGCAGCACCGGATAGTGCCCCGGGGCGTCATGGAGGGTCACGAAATCCACGGCCGTGCAGTTCCGCTCCAGCAGCACCTTCAGCAGCTTCTTGTCCGCCACCGCCAGATGCATGACGGCCATGAGGATCTGCCCCTCGCGAATCAGGGGGTATTCCTCCGGGGTAGGCGCGTTGACCTTCATCACCAGGTCCGCACGGCCGTACACCTCATCCAGGCTGCGCACCACCTGCCCGCCGGCCTTCTCATACTGGCTGTCCGGAAAGCCGGATCCTAGTCCGGCGTGGCTTTCCACCAGCACCGTATGCCCGGCGGTCACCAGGTTCCGCACTCCGCGAGGTGGCAACCCCACCCGCAATTCATCCACCGACAGAGATCTGGGAATACCGACAATCATGGCCCTTACCTTCCGTTTCTTTCCCATAAAGCGATGCGACCGGATTCCTACCTACTTGCCGTTCTTGACGAAGTCATAGCCGCTCATGAAGGCGGTCATGTTCATGTCGATCAGGCTGCGCTTCTTGATCACAGCCTTCAGGGTGTTCATGGCGAACTCCGCGTCGAAGGCGTCGGTAGCCGCGCACAAGGCGCCCAGGACCACCACGTTGGCCACCTTGGGGGTGCCCACCTCGTCGGCGATGTCGCTGGCCGGGATCAGCACCACGTTCAGGCGCTCGGCATCCGGCCGGCCCTCCACCACCGTGGTGTCCACGATGATGGTGCCGCCATCGACGACATCCTTCTCGAAGGTGTCCAGCGAGGGCTGGTTCATGACCACCAGCACGTTGGGGTGATCCACCAGCGGGGTGCCGATGCGTTTGGCGCTCACGTTCACCGAGCAGTTGGCCGTGCCGCCCCGCATCTCCGGACCGTAGGCGGGGAACCAGCTGACCTGGTGCCCGGCGCGCATGCCGATCTGCGACAGGAACAGGCCCAGCGTCAAGATACCCTGGCCACCGAAACCGGCGAACTTGCACTGCAGATCACGGTTGAGGGTGTGATCCTCGTTCCCGTCGAAGGGGCTCTTCATCCGGTCCAGGTAGGCGTTGACGGTGGCGGGATCGAACTCATCGCAGATCCGGTCCCAGGTGCCCTCGTCGGTGTTGTGGGACTCATCCTTGAGCACGCCCAGGGGGAAGTGCGCCAGCATGTCGTCCACCAGCCAGTCGCGGGCCATCACCGGGTCCATCTTCCAGCCGGTGGGGCAGGCACTGACGATTTCGATGAAGCTGTAGCCCTTGCCCTCGGCCTGGATCTTCAGGGCCTTGCGGATGGCTTTCTTGGCCTTCAGGATGTGCTTGCTGTGCCCGATGGCCACACGCTCGATATAGGTGGGCGCGGGCAGGGTGGCCAGCATCTCGGCCATGCGGATGGGGTTGCCGTGGGCCTCGGTACGGCGGCCCTGCGGCGTGGTGGCGCTGCGCTGGCCGATCATGGTGGTCGGGGCCATCTGGCCACCGGTCATGCCGTAGATGGCGTTGTTCACGAAGAACACGGTGATGTTTTCGCCCCGGTTGGCCGCGTGGATGGTCTCGGCCGTGCCGATGGCCGCCAGGTCGCCGTCGCCCTGGTAGCTCATGACGATGCTGTTGGGGTTGGTGCGCTTGACGGCGGTGGCCACGGCGGGGGCGCGCCCGTGGGCAGCCTGGTAGTTGCCGCAGTTGAAGTAGTAGTAGCCGAACACGGAGCAGCCCACCGGAGAGACGAAGACCGACCGTTCGGTCAGGCCCAGGTCCTCCAAGGCCTCGGCGATCATCTTGTGGATGTTGCCGTGCCCGCAGCCGGGGCAGTAGTGCGTGGCTTCCTTGGCGGGCCCGCTTTTGCGCTCGAAGACCTCGTAGAAGGCATTGGGTTTCTCGAAGACTTTCATCAGTTCTGGCCTCCCTTGAGGATTTTGGCGTACTCGGCCACCAAGTCATTGCCGCCGGGCACCATGCCGCCGCAGCGTCCGTAGAAGTGGACCGGCGCCTTGCCTTCCACGGCCAGCCTGACATCCTCGACCATCTGACCGGTGCTCAGTTCCACGGCCAGGAATTGCCGGTTGCCCGTGGCCAGGTCGGCGATGGGCTTGCTGGGGAAGGGCCACAGGGTGATGGGCCGCAACAGCCCCACCTTCATGCCCTGCTTGCGAGCCTCGTCCACCGTGCTGTAGACGATGCGGCTGACCACGCCGTAAGCCACGATGACCAGGTCGGCGTCCTCGGTCTGGTACTCCTCGTACATGACCTCGTTGGCCATGATGTCCTGGTACTTGGCATCGATCTTGAGGTTGTGCTCCTCCAGCTGATCGGGCTCCAGCACGATGCTGCTGATGAGGTTGCCCTTGGTGGCGGGAGTGCCGTCGACCATCCAGTCGCTGTGATCGTGGGTCAGGGGCTTGGCTTCGGGAATGTCCACCACTTCCATCATCTGGCCGATGATGCCGTCCGCCATGATGCAGGAGGGATTGCGGTACTTGTCGGCCAGATCGAAGGCCTTCATGGTCAGGTCGCACATCTCCTGGGCGCCGTTGGGGGCCAAGGTGATCAGGCGATAGTTGCCGTGGCCGCCACCCTTGGTGGTCTGGAAATAATCCGCCTGCTCGGGAGCGATGTTGCCCAGGCCGGGCCCGCCGCGCACGATGTTCACCACCACGCAGGGCAACTCGGCGCCGGCGCAATAGCTGAGGCCCTCCTGCTTCAGGCTGAAGCCGGGGCTGGAAGAGGCGGTCATGGTCCGCACACCCATGCCGGCGCTGCCGTAGACCATGTTGATGGCCGAGACTTCGGATTCGGCTTGGATGAAGACACCGTTCAGGGCGGGGAAATGCATCGCGGCTGCGTGCGCGATCTCGCTGGCCGGGGTGATGGGGTAGCCGTAGTAGGCCCGGCAGCCCGCCGCAAGAGCGCCGAGGATGATGGCATCGTTGCCCTTCATGAATTGTCTTGCCATGGAAAAACTCCCGTCAGTTTGGAAGGCGCTAAGGCTTGACGACGACAATGGCACCCGGTTCCGGGCACGCGTAATAGCAGAGAGAACAACCGGTGCAGTTTTCCCCGATGTAGTAAGCCGGGTGATAACTGGCCGAGTTCAGTTTTCCGCTGATGGCGATGACGCTTTTGGGGCAAACCCCGACGCAGAGCTGGCAACCCTTGCAAAGCTCCGGGTTGACCTCCATGGCAGGGGAATCAAGGGTGGATTTGTCGATCATGAATTCACCTCACGCGATGGGTTGGCAGGATCGTTCCGACTCCTCCAAGATATACTCTGGGAAGGTACAGAAAAGTTTTGTTTGGCGGAAAATTATCCGGTTGCTCCGGAACGGAACAATCGGAAACAGACCGCACTAGGAATTCTTGAATTCCGGTTTCCGTTTTTCCAGGAACGCGGCGCAGCCCTCGTGCCCGTCATCCGAGGCTCCGGCCACACCGAAAAGCCCCGCCTCCAGGCGGCAACCGCCATCCTGGGTCATCTGCAGGCCGCTGTTGACCGCCTGCAAAGCCAAGCGCAGTGTCAAGGGGCTCTTGGCGGCCAGTTCGGTAGCCATCTTGTCCACCGCGGCCATCAGATCCCCCGCCGGGAACACCTTGTTGACCAGCCCGAGGGCGCAGGCCTCGTCCGCGGAGAGCATGCCGCCCGAAAGGATCAGTTCCAGGGCCCGCCCCTTGCCCACCAGACGGGGCAGACGCTGGGTGCCCCCGTATCCCGGGATGAGCCCCAGCCCCGTTTCCGGCAAGCCCAGCTTGGCCGAATGGGCGGCGTAGCGGAAACTGCAGGCCATGGCCAGTTCGCAACCGCCGCCAAGGGCGTACCCCCCCACCGCGGCGATGACGGGTTTGCCCAGGTTCTCGATGCTGTCCATGGCCGCCTGGCCGCGCCGGGCGGTAGCCTCGGCCTCGGCCGCGGTCATCCCGAACAGCGTCATCGGTCCGTAGGTCCGTGAAGCAACGCTCCAGGGCGGCAATGGTGGCCGCGTTCAGCGCGTTCAGTTTGTCGGGACGGTTCACCGTCACGGTGGCCACACCGGCGTCCCGTTCCAGCAACAGGTTTTCGTAGGTCATGATGATCCTCTCTATGATGGGTTGGTCCCAAACGGGTCCCTGATTCGAAAAGACTATAACAGCCCGGCCAGCCCATGCCAAATGGCATCGAGATGCCATCCGCGCGAAAACGGACAAACAGAAAACAGATCTGCTTGTCGACGGCCCCAATAGCACTTTTCACCAGTTTGCGATGGACACTTTTTGGTTCCGCCGATACAGTCGGCCGGCCTGAACTAGAATATTATCAACAGCTTAAAGAGTCACCAGCTTATAAAGTCACCAGCTTAAAAGGATTGGCTGAAAAGGCACTAGCTCAAGAGGCTCGTCTCACCCATCCGTGGCAGAAAACACGCTGGTCACCCCCTTGACGTTGCGGTCACCGCCGTCACCGACAATGGCATCTGGGTCTATGGGGGCAGTGCTGAGCCCATCGATCTGGAGCCCGGAGACCAAGTCTGCATCTGTGGCGGATTGCGACAACAACGCCACCGGCGTGCTGACCTACACCTACGGCAGATAGAACGCTTGCGGAAAGGGACGGACTTATGTTCGTCCCTTTTTTGGCTCCGCCCTCCCTGACTCCCTATTTTCCTGTCCAGTTGCGAAGTTGCGCTTTCATCTGTTGACCTTTTCTGCCCGGGACGGTAACCTGCTCAAGCTGTAACAAGACCCGCATGGGCCCGGCATGGCGGAGCCATGTTTCCTACCGCCTCCGCTCGGCGCTCATCCCACCTGCGAAGAGGATCCGCTATGGCCAAATCCTTTGCTGACAAGCTGCATCATCTGAATGAATTGCGCGCCCAGGCCCTGGGCGGCGGCGGCGAGGACAGAATCGCCAAGATCCATGCGAGTGGCCGCCTGACGGCCCGCGAGCGCATCCATCTGCTTCTCGATGAGGGCAGCTTCCAGGAAACCGGTGTCTTCGTGACCCACCGGAGCCACGAGTTGGGCATGGAGAAAAGCCGTTCCGTGGGAGACGGAATGGTCACCGGCGTGGGCCGCATCGACGGCCGCCAGGTGTACGTCTTCGCCCAGGACTTCACCGTCTTCGGCGGCAGCATGAGCGAGAGCAACGCCCTGAAAATTTGCCGTCTGATGGACCTGGCCCTGAAAAACGGCTGCCCCATCATCGGCCTGAACGACAGCGGCGGGGCCCGTATCCAGGAAGGCGTGCGCTCCCTGGCCGGCTACGCGGAAATATTCTGGCGCAACACCATGGCCAGCGGGGTCATCCCCCAGCTTTCGGCCATCCTGGGGCCCTGCGCCGGCGGGGCGGTGTACTCCCCCGCCATCACCGATTTCACCCTCATGACGGACCAGACCAGTTACATGTTCGTCACCGGGCCCAACGTGATCAAGATGGTCACCAACGAGGATGTCAGCTTCGAGGAACTGGGCGGCGCCGAGACCCACAACACCAAAAGCGGCGTGGCCCACTTCATGGCCAGCAACGACGCGGACTGCCTGCTGATGACGCGCCGCCTGCTCAGCTTCCTGCCCCAGAACAACCTGGAGGAAGCCCCGCGCGTGGAACCCAACGACACGCCCGACCGCCGGGAAGAAAGGCTCAACAGCATCATCCCGGAAGACAGCAAGAAGCCCTACGACATGCTCGAGGTCATTTCCCTGCTGGTGGACGAGGGAGACTTCATGGAGGTCCAGCCCCGGCACGCCCAGAATCTGATCTGTGGTTTCGCGCGCCTGGACGGGCAGAGCGTGGGCATCGTCGCCAACCAGCCGAGCTACCAGGCCGGGGTGCTGGACATTGCCAGCAGCATGAAGGGCGCCCGCTTCGTGCGCACCTGCGATTGCTTCAACATTCCGCTGATCGTCCTGGAGGACGTGCCGGGGTTCCTGCCCGGCACCGATCAGGAGTACGGGGGCATCATCAAGCACGGTGCCAAGTTGCTGTACGCCTTCTGCGAGGCCACCGTGCCCAAGCTGACGGTCATCACCCGCAAGGCCTACGGCGGGGCCTACGACGTGATGAACAGCAAGCACATCCGCGCGGACTGGAACGTGGCCTGGCCCCAGGCCGAGCTGGCCGTCATGGGCAGCGAAGGGGCCGTGAACATCCTCTTCCGCAAGGAGATCGAGAGCAGCGACGATCCCGAAGCCCGTCGCCAGGAACTGATCGAGGAATACAACGAGACCTACGCCAACCCCTACATCGCCGCGGGGCTGGGCTATCTGGACGACGTGATCGAGCCGGCGGATACGCGCCCGCAGCTGATCATGGCCCTCAGCAATCTCAGAAACAAGAAGCAGCTGCTGCCACCCAAGAAACACGGCAATATTCCGCTGTAGGGGGAACATTTTGAGCAGGAAATTCAGCAAAGTCCTGGTGGCCAACCGCGGCGAGATCGCCGTGCGGGTCATGCAGGGACTCAAGGAAATGGGCATCGCCACCGTCGCCGTCTACAGCGATGTGGACCGCACCGCCCTGCACGTCCTGGTGGCTGACGAGGCCGTCTTCATCGGTCCCGCCCCCGCCCAGGAAAGCTATCTGGTGGGCGAGAAGATCATTGCCGCGGCCCGGGAGACCGGAGCCGAGGCCATCCACCCCGGCTACGGCTTCCTGTCCGAAAACGGACCCTTTGCCGAAGCGGTGGAAACCCGTGGTGCCCGGCACCGACGAGGCCGTCACCGACCCTGAGGAAGCCATCCGTATCGCGGACGAAATCGGCTACCCGGTGCTGCTGAAGGCCAGCGCCGGCGGTGGCGGCAAGGGCATGCGCGTGGTGAACGAAGCCTCGGAGATGGCCAGCGCCCTGCGCCAGACCATGGGCGAGGCCGGCGCCAGCTTTGCCAACGACGCCGTCTTCGTGGAGAAATTCATCACCAACCCCAAGCACATCGAGGTGCAGGTTCTGGGAGACGGCCAGGGTCACGCCATCCATGTCTTCGAGCGGGAGTGTTCCGTACAGCGGCGCCACCAGAAGGTGATCGAGGAAAGCCCCTCGCCCAGCCTGACGCCCGCGCTGCGCCAGGAAATCTGCGCCGCGGCCGTGCGTACCGCCGAAAGCATCAACTACCGGGGCGCCGGCACCGTGGAATTCATCCTGGCCCCCAACGGCAAGTTCTACTTCCTGGAGATGAACACCCGTCTGCAGGTGGAGCACCCCGTCACCGAAATGGTCACCGGCACCGATCTGGTCCGGGCCATGGTGCTGATTGCCCAGGGCGAAGGCCTCTGCTACACCCAGGAAGAACTGGCGCAGAAAGGCTGGTCGCTGGAATTCCGCCTCTACGCCGAGGACCCGGGCCAGAACTTTGCTCCCAGCATCGGCAAGATCCTGGCCCTGACGGTGCCCCAGGGCCCCGGCGTGCGCCTGGACACCGGCGTGTACGAAGGTTTCGATGTGCCCATCCATTACGATCCCATGCTGGCCAAGCTGGTCGTGTGGGCGGAAACTCGGGAGTTGTGCATCGCGCGCGGCAAGCGGGTTCTCGAAGAGATGGTCCTGCACGGCCCGGTGCACAATCTGCCCTTCCACCGCTGGGCTCTGGATCAGCAGTCCTTCGTGGACGGCAGCTACACCACCCATTTCGTGGACGAGAACTTTGATCCCGAGACCTATCTGCCCCAACAGGATGAAGAGCAGGCCCAGGCCCTGGTGGCCGCCACCGCCCTGTATGAGTCCATGCGCCGCAGTAGCGATCCCGACAGCCCATGCCGGCAAACCACCACCAGCGGCTGGCGCCAGAGCGCCCGCCGCGCCATGACCAACAACCGCTAGGAGCCCGGACCGTGTGGATGAAGAAGAAATACGCCGTGAATCTGGAGGGCGAGCGGCGGCATGCCGTGGTGGCCCGCCTCGATGATGAGACCAGGGTCCGCGTGGACGAGGGCGATCTGGTACCCGTCGACCACCACCCCGTCTTCGAGGGCAAGGCCATCAGCATTCGCCACGGCCGCAAGCTGTACCTGATCCACATCACCGGCCTGGACAATCAGGGCGGCATGGTGGCCACCATCAATGGCCGTCCCGCCAACCTGCAGGTGATGGATGAGCTCTGGGCCAACGGGTTCAGAAGGGTGACCCGGTCATCGTGGTGGAAGCCATGAAGATGCAGAACGAGCTGGCCGCGACCATCGCCGGTACCGTGACGGACATTCCCGTGGAAACCGGGCAGACCGTCAATCCCGGAGATGTCTTGGTGGTGATCGAAGCCGATCCGGAAGACTGACGCCGCGAGCAGGTTGTCGCCTGCCCACACCCCATCCCGCCACCGAGCGGGAAAAGGCCGCCCCCTTGGCAGGGAGCGGCCTTTTTTCCTTACACAGAATACCAATCAGAAGACGAAGCGCGAGAGGAACACACCCGCGGCCACGGCCGATCCGATCACCCCGGCCACGTTGGGAGCCATGGCGTGCATGATCAGGAAATTGGTGGGGTCCTCCCGGGCTCCCACCATCTGGCAGACCCGCGCGCTGTCCGGCACCGCCGAGACACCGGCCGCGCCGATGATGGGATTGATCTTTTCCTTGGCGAAGAGATTCATCAGCTTGGCGAAGAGCACGCCCGCCGCCGTGGCGATGCAGAAGCTGATGGCGCCCAGCAAGGCGATCTTCAGGCTGGCGGGCGTCAGGAAACGGCTGGCATCGGTGCTGGCCTGCCGAAGAAAAGGAAGCCCAGCAGCGAGATGGCCCCCGGAGCGATGCCCGCGCAGATGATGAAGGCCACCACCGGGAACAGGATACGCACCCGTTTGCTCACCGGCCGCGAAGGTTTCATGCGGATCAGCCGCTCCTTGCGGGTGGTCAACAGCTTGATGATGGGCGGCTGGATCACCGGCACCAGAGCCATGTAACTGTAGGCCGCCACGGCGATGGCACCCAGCAGATGCGGCGCCAACTGACTGGACAGGAAGATCGCCGTAGGTCCGTCGGCCCCACCGATGATGCCGATGGCCGCGGCATCTTTTTGCGGGAAGCCCAGCAGCAACGAACCGGCAAAGGTGATGAAGATACCCGCCTGCGCCGCCGCTCCCAGCAAGATGAGCCGGGGGTTGGAGAGCATGCTGGAGAAATCTGTCATCGCCCCGATGCCTAGGAAGATCAGCGAAGGGTACCAGCCCTGTGTCACACCGCTGTACAGCACGTTCAGCACGCTGCCGGACTCGTAGATGCCGATATTCATGCCCGGCGACAGGGGGATATTTCCCACCAGCATGCCGAACCCGATGGGCACCAACAGCAAGGGTTCATAATCCTTGGCAATGCCCAAGTAGATGAACACGCACCCAATGGCCAGCATGGCCAAGTTGCCCCAGCTGAAGTTGCCGACGATACCGACCTGTAGAAAATCCCAAAGGATATCCATGGTTGTCACGCTTTCCGTCGTTCGGTTATGGGAATTCGGTTACGCCAATGCGACAACGCGAATTCGGCCACTCGAATTCCACTACTCGAATTCTACCAAGGTCTGGTTTTCGCGCACGGTGTCACCCGCGGCCACCAGCACGCTCTTGACGGTGCCGGCGCTGGGCGCGGCGATGGCCGTCTCCATCTTCATGGCCTCGATGACCAACAGGTCCTGGCCCTGGCTGACGCTGTCCCCGGGTTTGCATTTGAGTTCCAGAACCGTACCGGCGATGGGCGAAGCCACGCCGCCTTCCGCCGAGGTCGAGGACGCGGCAGGGGCCGGAGCCGCCGGAGCCGCCGGGGGCGGGGCCATGGTCGCGGGCGCGGCGCCGGCGCTGGCCGGGGGAGCGGGAGGCAGCGGGCCACCCTGCATCATGGCGCCGTCGCCGGCATCCAGCACTTCCACATCCACTTCGTAGGCCACGCCGTGCACGGTGATCTTCAGTTTCATGTCATCTCTCCGTGGGACCGTCGTCCCTGTTGAAGGCTATCGGTTTCCCGATGGCTGATTGGTCTTCCGCTATTGGTCTTTTCTGCTACTTGCTTTTCCTGGTGATGGCATGGCTGCCCTGCAGGCTCAACCGGCCACGCGCCGACCACGGCGTGCGCTTCTGGCGTGGGGAGAGCAGACGACGGATCTTGCGCACCCGGAATCGTCCACCCACCACGGTGGCCACCGAGGCGCTGATCAGCAGCAAGGTGGTCTCATCGATGGTGGGTTCCTTATCCAGGGAACGCTGTTCCGCCTGGGCCTCCTGTGCCTGCCAGTGATCATCCAGCCGCTTGAAAAGGCCCACCACCGCCGCGATGAGGGCCAGCACAGAGAACACGATGCCAACGCCCACCAGGGTCAGCATACCCATTTCACTGGTGATTTGTCCGTTCAAGAGCGTGCTCCTGTTTACAGGGGGATGAGGCCGTGCTTCTTCTCCGGCCGCATTTCCCGCTTGGATTTGAGGATCTCCAGGGACAGGGCCACATAGGCGCGCGTGTCCGCCGGCTCGATGACGTCGTCCACCATGCCGCTGGCCGC